>ERZ1034411.157-NODE-157-length-18732-cov-22.549232_pt1 | contig 18732 bp, 12 predicted proteins | sample MGYA00520583_ERZ1034411 | MGnify/ENA primary metagenome ERZ1034411 (study PRJEB33736, sample SAMEA104288481) | Azolla microphylla | place: Ecuador | collected 1982 | study: EMG produced TPA metagenomics assembly of the PRJEB19522 data set (Is there foul play in...
ATTGTGGAAAATCTTACCAATGCTGGTGCTGCTTAATACCCATGGATGAGTTTTTCTGTCAATGGGTAACTCCTATATATTTGAGGTACAGTCATACCACGGGATTAAATATATTTGTGCATTAAGACGCGATGAGAGTTTTCTAAAATTCTCTGATGCTTTATGTTCAAATTCATGACCAGATGCTCCAGGATTTGCATAAATATTTGCATATTCAATTAGAGGATTAGCAACATCAGAAATAGTTTTTATAAGCTCCTGAATCGGTTCTATAATGGGGTAAGTGTCTATTATGAAATTACTGACCCGTTAATTTTCCAGATATGTGAGTTGTTGTGCAATCACCTCTCCATTCGCTTGGAAGAACAGTCACAGCAGTTAAAACAACTGAAATTACTGCGCGATTGCTAGAAAGCAACAATACATGAAACCCAACACCAAAAAGCAAAATTTCCGTTTTTACTATTTGGCAGTAATATAACAATTAAGTTATCAAACAATGACTAAGACAAGATACACCTGTCGATTCCTCAATTCGGACTAATCACAAATATAAAGTTGTATAAAATTACATACTTAGGTCAATTTCCAACATTTGTAGGTTAAGGAGTAAAGGGGAAGAAAAATCAAGATTTCTTACCCTTTAACTTTTTTCCAACCCAACTGACAATTTTCAGATTTTTAACCGAGTGACATTGGGACAGTTTGGTACTAAACTTGTCCAATAATCAAAGGCTTGGGAATAATGTTTACCTAAATCTTGTCTGTGCTGTTTAATTTCCATCAAAATGCAGTGTTTCCCCACTAAATTAGTAAATGGTTCTTCCCTTTTTCACTATCTTTAGTAATCTCTGCTTCCTAATTGGTATCAGCTTCTCATGCGCCTTACATGAGCAAAGGTTCTAAGAAAATGGTCTAGATTTGCACTTCTTTCTTTCCTATTTTTGATGGGCTATTTAGCGAAGATGATGCATCTATATGAAATTTATGGGGTGGATGACATCATCTTTTTATTTTGCGTAAAGTCTTCAACTTAAGAATAAGCCTACTTTATTCATACATAGTTACTAATATAGCAGATTGCAGATCAATGAGGTACAGGATCTAAATTGAAACCTAGACAAAAACAGAGTTGTACTCCTCACTCCTGACTCCTGCTGTATATAAATTAGTTATGAATTGAACTATAGCTTTTAATATGAGAGAAAAAATATGTCAATAATGATGCTTATTTTCTTGATGAAGATAAGATTTTAATTTTAAACTTTTTATGTCCTCTTCCTTTGTGAGTGAATATTTCCACAAAGACTACTAATTTATGTTAAAATCATAGCAAGATATGACAATGATTCAAGACTCATTTGACATAATTTTGTATTTTGTCAACTTGAAAGGCTAAAATCTACGATTTTTGGAGTTTTGTTGTTTATGACAACCTCACAGGAGAGGATTATCCCGACAGATTTACGACAAGAAATGTCGCAATCTTATCTGGAATACGCCATGAGCGTAATTGTAGGTCGGGCGCTGCCAGATGCCAGGGATGGTCTAAAACCTGTGCATCGTCGCATCCTCTATGCCATGCACGAGTTGGGTTTGCTGCCGGATCGCCCTTTTAGAAAATGCGCCCGTGTGGTGGGGGAAGTGTTGGGTAAATATCACCCCCACGGTGACACGGCGGTATATGATGCTTTGGTACGGATGGCGCAGGATTTTTCCATGCGCTCGCCCTTAATTAACGGTCATGGTAACTTCGGTTCTGTGGACAACGATCCCCCAGCGGCGATGCGGTACACAGAATGTCGTTTACAAGCTTTAACCAGCGCCTCCTTACTGCAAGACATCGAATCAGAAACCGTAGACTTTGCTGATAACTTCGACGGTTCCCAACAAGAACCCACGGTTTTACCATCACGCATCCCCCAATTATTACTCAATGGTTCTTCTGGAATTGCGGTTGGCATGGCTACCAATATTCCTCCGCATAATTTGGGAGAATTGATTGATGGGTTAGTAGCATTGATTCACAACCCAGAAATCACCAACATGCAGTTAATGCAGTATGTTCACGGTCCAGACTTCCCCACTGGGGCGCAAATTCTGGGAACATCGGCAATTAAAGAGGCATACACCACTGGGCGCGGTTCTGTTACCATGCGCGGTGTAGCTACCATTGAAACGATAGAACAACGGAATAGACCGGAACGGGAGGCAATTATTATTACAGAATTGCCTTACCAAACTAACAAAGCAGCATTAATTGAAAAAATCGCCGAGTTGGTGAATGATAAAAAAATTGAGGGCATAGCAGATATTCGGGATGAAAGTGATCGCGACGGAATGCGAATCGTCATAGAATTAAAACGGGATGCCTATCCGCGCGTGGTTTTAAATAACCTTTATAAACAAACCCCACTCCAGTCGAACTTTGGCGCGAATATGTTGGCCTTGGTCAATGGGGAACCCCAATTACTCACTCTTAAAAACTTCCTCAGCGTCTTCCTGGATTTCCGCATTGCAACCATTAACAGACGCACCTGTTACCAACTCAGAAAAGCAGAAGAAAGAGATCATCTACTGCAAGGTTTATTAATTGCCCTATCACATTTAGACGCAATTATTAACCGCATTCGTAGCGCGTCAGATGCACCCTCAGCCAAAGGTGAATTAATCACCAATTATGGACTTTCCGAAGTCCAAGCCGATGCCATTTTGCAAATGCAACTGCGACGGTTAACAGCCCTAGAAGCAGATAAAATTCGCCTGGAACACGAAGAATTACAGGTGCAAATTGCCGACTTGCAGGATATTTTGGACAGACGGGAAAGGGTCCTGGAAATCATTGAAACCGAAGTTACCCAAATCAAAACCCAATTTGCTACCCCCCGACGGACAATTATTACCCACGCAGAAGGGGATATAGATGATATTGACTTAATAGCCAATGAAAAAGTCCTGATTCTGCTGACAAAACAAGGTTACATCAAGCGGATGCCCGTCAACACCTTTGAAGCCCAAAGTCGCGCTACCAGAGGTAAAGCTGGGGCTAAGGTGAAAGATGATGATACCATTGAACATTTCTTAACCTGCTGTGACCATGACAGCGTATTATTCTTTAGCGATCGGGGCGTAGTCTACAGCCTCAGAACCTATCAAATACCTATAGGTTCCCGCACCAGTCGGGGTACACCCATCGTCCAGATGTTACCCATTCCCAAAGAAGAAAAAATCACCTCTATCGTCCCCGTAGACGAATTTACCAGCGAAGAATATCTAGTCATGCTCACCAAAGGCGGTAACATCAAAAAAACCGCACTAGAAGCATTTAGCAACATTCGGGCTAACGGATTAATCGCCATATCCTTAGAAGAAGGTGACCAACTGCGCTGGGTAAGACGCGCCAAAGTAGAAGATAGTATCATCATTGGTTCACGTCACGGAATGGCCATTCACTTCCGTTGTACCCATGATCAACTGCGTCCCCTTGGTAGGGCGACTCGTGGGGTAAAATCAATGAAACTCAAGCCAGGTGATGAACTGGTAGGGATGGATATTCTACCTGCCGCAATTCTGGAAACTTTAGATACAGAGACAGAAGCGGAAATCGAAGAAGAAACTATTGACATTGAAGAGACCACCGAAATCGAAGAAACTTCAGAAACCACTGAACCACCCAACAGCAACAGCACAGGACCTTGGGTATTGGTAATTACGATGGGAGGATATGGAAAGCGCGTACCAGTGGGACAATTCCGCCTACAAAACCGCGCCGGACAAGGTTTAACCGCCACCAAATTCAAAAACCGCAAAACCAAAGACAAACTAGCAACCTTGCGAATTGTCAACAGCGACGAAGAAATTATGATGGCGACAAATCGCGGTATTATTATTCGGCAAACGGTCAATGCAATTTCCGTACAATCACGGTCAGCAACCGGAGTTAGAGTACAGCGTTTAGACGAAGATGATGCTATTACCGGAGTAGCGATCGTTCCTCCCGACACTGGTGATACTGGCGAATTAGAAGAGGTTGAATAAAGGATCAAGGATCAAGGATGAACCATGAAGTATTTAGAAACAAAGCTGTTTTCATCCTTCCACCTTTACGGTTTATCCTTTATCAGTGGGACTCTCATGGGTGTAACCGTCGCCCCTATTGGCGCTTGGTTCTTCGCCTGGTTCGCCCTTGCACCCTTTTGGGTCTTGGTTGTTAAATATACCACGAGAATAAAAACTGCTGCCTTTCTTTGGGCGCTCGCCTATCATGGAATCGCCGTTTCCTGGATCATGGGCATTCATCCCATGAACTGGCTGGGTGTTCCCTGGTGGCCAAGTTTAGCCATCACCATCTTTTGTTGGACATTTATCAGCCTGTGGGGAGGAATATTAGTCTCCCTGTGGGCTATTTTGATGGTGCGGCTAGATAAACAAAAACCGTGGCTGCGGGTTCTCATTGGTACAGCTTTATGGTGTGCCTTAGAAAGCTTGTGGAGTTCAGGATCTTTATGGTGGAGTTCTCTTTCCTACACACAATCACCGCACAATCTAGTAATTTTACATTTAGGGAAACTTTCAGGTCCAAATACTGTGACAGCAGTTATTGTTGCTGTTAATGGATTGCTTGGTGAAGCTTGCATATATTATGAAAATTCCACCCAGAAACGCAAAAGTGCAAAGGAGGAAAAGGGTTTAGGGAAAGGCTTGGTCAATGGTTATTTAATTTTAGCTTTTTCACTATTTATTCTTTCCCATCTGATCGGTTTTATTCTCTACACCCAACCCCTAAAACCAACCCAAACCACAGCTTTAAAAATTGGTATTATTCAAGGTAATATTCCCAATCAAATCAAACTACGACCAGAAGGATTTCGTCGTGCAGTTACAGGTTACACCAACGGATATTTAAAATTAGCAAATCAAGGTGTTAATGGAGTTCTTACACCTGAAGGTGCATTACCTTTATATGAACGCAACTTTAAAAATACACCTTTATTAGATGCAGTAAAAGAAAAAGGGGTAATTGCTTGGATAGGTGGTTTTGGAGAACGGGGAAAAAGCTATACAAATAGTTTATTTGGTGTTAATAGTAAAGGAGAAGTTACCAGTCGTTACGATAAATCTAAACTTGTACCTTTAGGAGAATATATTCCCTTTGAACAAATTTTACGGGCAGTTATACAACGTTTATCACCATTAGACGAACATCAAGTTCATGGTGCAGCAAATCAAGTATTTCATACTCCCTTCGGGCGGGTTATTGTTGGCATTTGTTACGAATCAGCATTTTCAGAAACTTTTCGCCGTCAAGCTTTTCAAGGTGGGCAATTTATTCTTATTTCTTCCAATGATGCCCATTATACTGCTGCTATGGCAGACCAACATCATGCCCAGGATATCATGCGGGCAGTTGAAACTGATAGATGGGCAGTTAGGGCAACAAATACCGGTTATTCAGCTTTTGTTGATCCTCATGGGAGAACTGTATGGAAATCAGCATATAACACCTACGAAACCCACGCCGAAACTATTTATCCTCGCCAAACCCAGACTTTATATGTCCGCTTTGGTGATTGGTTGATGCCTTTATTGTTGATATTGGGGATTTTGGCATGGTTTATCAAACCTGTGGGTTAAAAAATATTCTATATATAATATATGTAGGGCTTAGCCAAGTGTCACAATCAAGTCTCCTTGAGGGTGGGTTACTCCATTTCCCCCCTTCAAAAGGGGGTTAGAGGGGATCTAAAGATTTTTGATACATCACCACTTTTCAAAAATCCTCTAATTAATCGGCCATCTATGTCTATAGATAAGTGAATTTAACAATCATATTTTTTAGACTAAATGGGTATAGTTGGGACAACAATTATGAATAAAGAAACAGTTGCCAGTCACGCTGAAAAGCTGAACTAGGAAGGAGATGCATCGCAATTAAGTCCAGAGTTGCAAGACAAAATTAAACACCCTCCAAAAATGGATGATGTGATCCGATAACAAACACCAGAGGAAAAACGCGGACATCAAGCTTTAGTTCCCGAAATCCTGGATGAACCCACGGATATAATAACCGGCTACAGTAACGAATAGTCAGGCTAGAATGGCAATCAAGTATATTGACTTTTCTATCTCATGCTACCAGTCATCTATTCTGATGAATTTTTAGATCACATAACGGGGCCCTATCATCCAGAAAAACCAGAACGATTAAGGGCGATCGTCAACGCTTTAAAAACTGCTAATTTTGCTGAAAAAATAGAATGGGTAAATCCTCAACCAGTTAAACCTGAGTTGATGTCGTGGATAGAAATAGCCCATCATCAGACTTATATTAAGAAAGTTAAAGATATTGCTTCTAGTGGTGGTGGTTATTTGGATGGAGACACCCCCATTTCTCCCCGCAGTTATGACGTGGCTTTGTTAGCGGTAAGTGCTTGGTTAGATGGAGTAAATGAGGTTTTAACCAGGGAAAATCCGGCTTTTGTGTTAGCACGTCCACCAGGACATCATGCAGAAAGTGATACGGGGATGGGATTTTGCTTATTTTCTAATGCGGCGATCACTGCTTTATACGCCTTACAACAAGCAGGAGTTAACCGCGTGGCTATCTTAGACTGGGATGTACATCACGGTAATGGTACTCAAGCAATAGTGGAGACTCACTCACAAATTGCATATTGTTCTTTACATCAGTACCCAGCTTATCCCGGTACTGGGAAAGCTTCCGAAAAAGGTTTGCATAATAATGTTCTCAATTTACCTCTCCCCCCTGGTAGTGATATTACTACCTATCAACCCTTGTGGGAAAGTTTGATATTGCCTTTTTTAACTAAATTTCAGCCAGATTTACTGATTGTTAGTGCTGGCTATGATGCTTTAGAAGATGATAGTTTGGCAAGTGTTAATTTGCAACCTGAAGATTTTGGTTTATTCACAGAACATTGTTTAGGTATAACTCGCAAAATTCTATTTGGTTTAGAAGGCGGCTATGACTTACAAACATTATCAAAATCAGTAGTTGCTACTATTGAAAGCTGTTGTATTTAGTATTTTTTTGAGAGTATAGAAATTTGATTATTTACGGATTCTATACTCAACTACATTTAAAACTTATCTACTCAAATTGGTATGCTTATATTTACTAAGTATTTGTCCTCCTAGTTTTTCTACGAGCCCTCTACTGGGAGGGTTTTCCGGGTCTACAGGATATCTGAGATATTCATAATATAACTTAGTATGAGCCCATGTTCTCAGGGATTTAATTGCTTCTGTTGCATACCCTTGGCCGAATGCTGATTTTTTTAATCAAATTCCAGTTTGGGGATATTTGCTATTAATTTTATATATGCCAATACAGCCTAAAAATCCTTGAGGATCTTTCTTGGGAATCACAACTATTAAACTCTCTCCTCTTTGCATTTCTAGGAAAGGTTGATTAATAAAAAATTTAGTATCTCCAATTTCTTCAGGTGGGGCTGCATATAAATAAGTTGTAACTTACACAGTGAATTCCTGAAAAATGTCTTCTTTATATTGGAGTATATTGGAGTGATAGTGGCTTTAATAATAAGCGATCCGTGAATATTGCTAAATGTAAATATTCCATAATACTTCTCGATTACTATGTATGTTAAATAACAAAGATTTTAGAATATTTGCCGTACTTTCAAAGGGTGTTATCTTTACTTATACTATTTTTCTGTATTGTCTCTCACCAAATCGAGGTTAAATTCATCAAAACCTTAGGGAGAAAAGTTTGTCATGGTTTTCTGAAAGAGCTAAAGTTTTGTTAAGATGCTATTGCTAGGAATTAATCAGCGAAATTAACCTATCAGGGTGTTGAGAAATAAATAGTACTAGTAGCCAATTAAAGTTCAGAAGGTGAACAAATGACCACCTACATTTTTTTTGACGAAGCCCTCCGAATGCTGACCAATGCCTATTTGATTTCAGCAATCATATTAATTGCAGCTTCCAGTATAGGTTTGGCAGTTATTGAGACAATTGGAAAAACGGGAGAACACTAAATTTACACTCCTTGGGTGTACTTATGAAACCACAAGATTCTATGGGCTTGTTCACCCTCTATCTGGGAACAATCTCTACAGGTCTAACAGCGTTGCAGGTTTACCTGGAAGTGATCAAACTTTTCAGCCCCCCAGGTAACTGTACCGCTACTGGGACGGGAATATCAGTCAAAAATTCAAAATTAGGAGATTAGCTTACCAAGCTAAAATTCAAAATACTATTTTTTTTTTGTCACAGTACAAAAGTACAATAGCAGAATTTTATATTTTTGATGAAGATAAACGATGTCTCTTTTATGTAAATTCTCGAATGAAGAATTTTAGATGAAGTTTTGTAAATATAGAGATTTGTCAAGAAAAAAGGGGAAGGGTGAAAGAAAAGCTATTAACTCTTCCCCGTTCTTTTTGAGTATGGGGAACCTACACCCTGTTTTTGTTTAGTGCTTTATTTATGGCCTCAAGGATTGTAGGATTTGGTAATTAACTTTTATTGATTATCAGTATGCCTGTGTCGGCCACTTTATCCCAACTGGTTGAAATTCTGTCAGCCTCTTCTGTAAATTTATCTGCATCTGCGTTAACTAAGGTTAGTAAAAGTATCCAAACAGACACCAGGATTTTACAACCGGGTGAAGTGTTTGTGGCTTTACGAGGTGAAAAGTTTGATGGACATGAGTTTGTAGCGATGGCAATCGTAAAAGGTGCGATCGCAGCTATTGTAGATTATGCTTATGAAAACCCTGTGTTCCCTGTATTGCAAGTTACTGATACATTGAAAGCATATCAGCAAATTGGCAGATGGTGGAGGGATTCTTATTCTATTCCTGTGATTGGGGTAACGGGTTCTGTGGGTAAAACCACAACGAAGGAACTCATAGCCGCAGTTTTAGCCACAAAGGGACAGGTTCACAAAACCTATGGCAATTTCAATAACGAAATTGGTGTTCCCAAAACTCTTTTAGAACTGGGTGCAGAACATGATTTTGCGGTAATAGAAATGGCGATGCGGGGAAGGGGACAAATTGCGGAATTAACGCAAATTGCTAGGCCAACTATTGGTGTAATTACTAATGTAGGAACGGCACATATTGAGTTACTTAGTTCAGAAGAAGCTATAGCTGAAGCTAAATGTGAGTTGTTAGCAGAAATGCCTAATGATAGTGTGGCAATCCTTAATTATGATAGTCCATTATTAATGGAGACAGCAAAGAAATTTTGGCAGGGGAAAGTTATTAGTTATGGTTTTTCTGGTGGAGATATTCAAGGAAAATTAATTGATAATGAAACTGTAGAAGTGGCTGGCATAGGTTTACCTTTACCCTTACCTGGTCGTCATAATGCAACTAACTTTTTAGCAGCTTTAGCAGTAGCCAAGGTGTTAGAAATTGATTGGCAATCGCTGCAAGCTGGGGTAATTGTAAATATGCCTAATGGGCGATCGCAACGGTTTACACTACCTAATGATGTGATAATTTTAGATGAAACCTATAATGCTGCCCCAGAAGCAATGTTAGCAGCTTTACAGTTGTTAGCAGATATTCCAGGAAAGCGGAAAATTGCTGTTTTAGGGGTAATGAAGGAGTTAGGAGAAAGATCGCAACAATTGCATCAACAAGTTGGGGAAATGGTACAGAAGTTGAATTTAGATGGTTTGTTGCTGTTAGTTGATAGCAAGGATGCGGAATTTATCGCTAATAGTGCTAAGGGTATTCCTTGTGAATGTTTTGCCACTCATGCTGATTTAATAGCAAGATTAAAAACATTTATGCAAGCAGGCGATCGCTTACTATTTAAAGCAGCCCATTCCGTAGGATTGGATCGGGTCGTTAATCAGTTACGGGTAGAATTGATTATTTCAAACCAATAAACTTATACACTTTCTACAATAGTGATTTTCTCATCAGTTAATTCATAGAGTTCATACACTAGCTGTTTGAGTTGTCTATCAGTAGCTGTAATTTGTTGTTGAATTCTTTTTATAACTGGTGGTGTTTATGCTTGATTTAATTGTTCATGAAGAGAAAGCATTTGTTGGACTTAACTAACAATTAAATCATGTTTCTGCTTCTCAGTAATGTGAGAAGTATCAATGATTTTAATAGGGAGATTGCAGATAAATCGAGATTCAATACTATATTAACCGCCTCTCACTGATGTAGATGATTCTTTTAGATAAAGTTCTAAGACTTTACTATTTAACAGTCCTGAAATGGATTCCCATGAATGGCTAGATTTAACTAATATTCCATATCCTCCAGCTACACCACCTGTAAAAAATACTTCGCCTATTTTGTCCCATCTAAATGATGAAACTTTAGCAATATCAGGAGTAAATATTTTTGCTAAAGCTATTACATCTAAGGTTCTGCGATACACATAAATATACTAATTGTTTCCTAACATTTTAGTATTTTCTCTACTTTGTAAATAATTTTCATTATCTAGTCAATAATTCCATGTCAAAGGATATTGACTCTCAAAAATCTTACTCGGAATTAATTCCATTAACCCATTATTTATAACTATATCAGGGAAAATAATCAATTTATTTATTAGTTTTAGCGTTCATAAATTTCAACCTCCTCTCTTTTCCGGCAAAATATCTCTAAAATAACTCTTCCTTTACCAAAGTAGCTAACTTTTGTGCTGCACCACTTTCTCCTCTAGCACTGCGTAATTTATCACGCATATTCTCTAATTTTTCTGGGTTTTTTAATAACTCCAATACCATTTCTCCTACTTCTGAAGGTTGCAACTTCCCCACCAATTCTGGTACAATTTCTTTTTGCGCCCAAATATTTGGCCAAGCTAATAAACCCTTACGTTTTGCCATCCACCAATTAATTAATTTAGCAAAACTAGAACCTACCCCTGGTAAGTTTGCCAATAATCCCGGTAAACCATCCCAAGAACGCATTGCATCCAATTGTTGAGTTGGTAATAATACAATCATTGGCACACCTAAAGCTCCCAGTTCTGCGGTGTTTGCGCCAACTGTAGTTAAACAAATAGAACACTGAGATAATAAATGATAAGCAGGACTTCCTTGTTTTAATTCTACATTTAAACCTCTAGAAGTGACTAAGTTAGTATCTACTAAAGATGCTCCTTGGAAATTAAACGCTTTTGTAAATGGGTTAATTTCAGGATTAGCAAAATTCAGTAAAATCGGTATATCTAAAGTCGGTGCAATGGGAATAAAAAACTTTGTTTTTGGCCTTTTTTCATGGATATATTCAGCAATTGCTAAAGTTAACGGTACACCTTGCGTTAATTTCGCTGATTTTGAACCTGGTAAAATTCCGATAATTTCTTCTTCCCTACACCCTTGTTCCCGTGCTATCTTGATATCTTGATACTCTGCTGCTTCTAACATTAAATCACCGACAATGATAAACTTATCAGCATATTTAGGTGATACATGTTTTGCAACTTCAGCTTTCATAATTCCAAACCGATTAATCAATTTATGCCAACGTGCTTCCCATTCCGCATAAACTACAGTTTTATATCCTAATTTTTTACCAATAATCACTGGAAAAAATTGATCACCTCCCAGAAATACTACTACACCTTTATTTCTCCAATCCCAATTTTTTGCGGTTTTACCCCATATTAAAAACTGCCAAAAAAATTCAGGTGCTTGGACTCTATCAACTTCTGAATAAGATTTAGCTATCCTTGCTTCTTTTCCACTAGCATGGGGACAAGGTGATAAGATTACAGAAATTCTCACGTGAGAACGGTCATTTCCTAATTGTTCTCTTAATGCTTTCACGACAGGACGTACCCAGGTTGTTACTTCCCCTGGACCGTTGGAGAGAATGAGAATATCTACTGGTGTCATTATGTTTTTTTATGTCCGGTTTTGAGCTTTGCTGCTGGTAAGAGATAAACTTATCATATCCTTTGATTTAGGGAATAGAGAATAGAAATAGGACTGACCCAACTGGCATATTAGTAGGTTTCGTCAGACCTATAAATTGGTGAGTATCAACAGATTTCCAACATCTAATGCACCTTAAAATAGATATTGAGTGTGATACTTACCTAAGTAATAAGAAAGTATTTATACATCTTTAATATCACTCGAGGAGATTTGAAAATCTATGAATTTAAGTAATGAAAGATTAATTAATAAACCTAACTGTGCACCATTATCTATATATTCCTTTATCTTCTCCTGTGTAGTCTTCAAACTATCACTTGGGTAAAGTAACTCAACCACAAAATTAGGACCGCTATGAGGAAACTCTTCTTTTTGTTCATCAGTTAAAGTATTCCATTTTTCTAATGTTATTCAAGCAGCATCAGGAGAACTATCTGGACCATTAGGCAATTTCAAACAAGTAGAAGAATTAAAAGCTATCCCAGTACCATCAGCATCAGTCCAATTAAATAATTCTTGATTTAGTCTCCCATTACAATTTCCTGTTTCTCCTCCCATTGGTGGCATAATTACTAATTCTCCAGTTGCAGTTATTTGAAATCTTAATTCGCGGTTTTTTTGACATAGTTTAAAAAACTGCTCATCAGTGATTTCTATTACTGATTAAAAGTTGACAGTTAAAGCATTCATGATCATATCCTCTTTGAATATTCAGTCTGATGTTTTAGATTTTGGTATAATTCACTGCCTTCCATTTATTTTATTTAGTATAAATATGCTTGACATCCTGTATCAAATAATATGAATTGCTCCTGTTTCTAATCTTCGCTATTTAACTATTAACTATAAAGTTAAATAATAACTTCCTAAGTATAATAACTTGCTAACTAATGTAAAAAGAATTTAAAGAATTTACAGAAGGCTGGGATAATCTTGTTTATTTGTTAAGATTAGTTAACAATAATTACGTTTTTTATATCATTTTGTGTCAGTTAGGGAGCAAAATCCCCACTGAGTCCGAGTTTTCTGCTAAAAAACTCTTAATTGCCGAAGATAGTTAATATTCTAGGAGCTTATCTGAATGTTTACCCAGGTCAAGTCCACTATTAGACATATTGCACCTAATGATTTACGGGGACGTAATCTGATTAAGGTTGTTTATGTTGTGCTTGAGTCTCAATACCAAAGTGCTTTATCACAAGCAGTAAGAGAGGTTAATGCTAATCATCCAAATGTGGCGATTGAAATCAGTGGGTATTTAATTGAAGAACTACGCAAGCCAGAGAATTATGAAGAGTTTCAGCGTGACATAGCTAGTGCTAATATATTCATTGCCTCACTAATTTTCATCGAAGACTTAGCCCAGAAAGTCGTTGCGGCTGTTGAACCCCATCGGGATAACCTGGATGTTTCCGTTGTTTTCCCATCTATGCCAGAGGTAATGCGCCTTAATAAGATGGGTACTTTTTCCCTAGCACAATTAGGACAATCGAAGAGTGCAATCGCTCAATTCATGAAAAAGCGCAAGGAAAAATCTGGCGCTAGCTTTCAGGATGGGATGTTGAAACTACTGAGAACGCTGCCCCAGGTGCTAAAATTCCTACCCATAGATAAAGCCCAGGATGCACGTAATTTCATGCTTAGTTTCCAGTATTGGTTAGGTGGTTCAGCCGAGAATCTGGAAAACTTCCTGTTAATGCTGGCAGATAAATATGTATTAGAAAGCAGCAAAGAACAAAGAACAGAAGAAAGCATTAACTATGCTGCACCTGTTCTTTATCCTGACATGGGAATTTGGCACCCTTTAGCTACTACCATGTTTGAAGATGTACGTGAATACCTCAACTGGTACACCGGCCGTAAGGATATTTCCAAAGATGTAAAAGACCCACTTGCTCCATGTATTGGACTAGTTTTACAAAGAACTCACTTAGTAACTGGTGATGATGCCCACTATGTAGCGATTGTGCAAGAATTTGAATCATTAGGGGCAAAAGTATTACCTGTGTTTGCTGGCGGCTTAGATTTCTCGAAGCCAATAGAAGCTTACTTCTATGAACCTACAACTAGTAGACAATTAGTAGATGCAGTAGTATCCTTAACAGGATTTGCTTTAGTCGGTGGGCCTGCAAGACAAGACCATCCCAAAGCTATAGACGCACTTAAACGCCTCAATCGTCCCTACATGGTGGCCTTACCCCTCGTTTTCCAAACTACCGAAGAATGGTTAGACAGCGAACTAGGCTTACACCCCATTCAAGTAGCCTTACAAATTGCCATTCCGGAACTTGACGGTGCGATCGAACCCATCATATTATCAGGTAGAGATGGAGCCACAGGAAAAGCGATAGCACTCCAAGACCGAGTAGAGTCAGTAGCCCAACGTGCCTTAAAATGGGCAAACCTACGCCGCAAACCCAAACTAGACAAGAAAGTTGCCATCACCGTTTTCAGCTTTCCACCAGATAAAGGCAACGTCGGAACAGCCGCATATTTAGACGTATTCGGTTCAATCCACGAAGTCATGAAAGGACTGAGAAACAACGGTTACGACGTGCAGGACATTCCCGAAACTGCAAAAGAGTTGATGGAACAAGTCATCCACGACGCACAAGCACAATACGCAAGCCCCGAACTCAACATCGCTTACAAAATGTCCGTGCCAGAATATGAAGCACTAACACCATACTCCCAACGCTTAGAAGAAAACTGGGGACCACCACCAGGAAACTTAAACAGCGACGGACAAAACCTACTCATCTACGGTAAACAATTCGGTAACGTCTTCATCGGTGTGCAACCCACCTTTGGTTATGAAGGCGACCCCATGCGCTTATTATTCTCACGCTCCGCTAGTCCTCACCACGGTTTTGCCGCTTACTACACCTACCTAGAACGGATTTGGAGTGCTGATGCTGTTTTACACTTTGGTACACATGGCTCATTGGAATTCATGCCTGGTAAGCAAATGGGAATGTCTGGTGATTGTTACCCCGATCAACTAATTGGCACAATTCCCAACCTGTATTATTACGCAGCTAATAACCCCAGTGAAGCCACCATTGCCAAACGTCGGAGTTACGCAGAAACAATTTCTTACCTCACACCTCCTGCAGAAAATGCAGGTTTGTACAAAGGTTTGAAAGAACTCAGTGAATTAATTGCATCTTACCAAACCTTAAAAGATAGCGGTCGTGGAGTTCCCATTGTTAACTCCATCATGGACAAATGTCGTATCGTTAACCTAGACAAAGATATTAACTTACCCGAAACCGACGCAAAAGATATGTCCTCAGAAGAAAGGGATAATATCGTCGGTATGGTTTATAGCAAGTTAATGGAAATTGAATCTCGGTTATTACCTTGCGGTTTGCACGTCATTGGTAAACCACCCACAGCAGAAGAAGCCGTTGCAACTTTAGTCAATATTGCCAGCTTAGACCGCAGCGAAGAAGAAATTTTCAGTTTACCCCGAATTATTGCCAACAGCTTAGGACGGGACATTGACGAAATATACAAAAACAGCGATGCCGGCATTTTAGCCGACGTGCAACTATTACAAGATATCACCCTCGCAACTCGCGCTGCTGTCGGTTCCTTAGTACAAGAACAAACCGACGCAGAAGGTAGAGTTTCCCTAGTTTCCAAGTTGAACTTCTTCAAAATGGGCAAAAAAGAACCTTGGGTAGAATCATTGCACAAATCTGGTTACAGCAAAGTTGACACCTCTGCATTAAAACCATTATTCGAGTATTTGGAATTCTGCTTAAAACAAGTTTGTGCAGATAACGAACTTGGTGGTTTACTGCAAGGTTTAGAAGGTGAATATATTTTACCAGGACCCGGTGGCGACCCCATCCGCAACCCTGACGTATTGCCCACAGGTAAAAATATACACGCCTTAGATCCCCAATCTATCCCCACCACCGCCGCAGTCCAATCAGCTAAAACCGTTGTTGATAGGCTTTTAGAACGTAACAAGGCTGAAAATGGTGGAAACTGGCCAGAAACTGTCGCTTGCGTCCTCTGGGGTACAGATAACATCAAAACCTACGGTGAATCACTTGCCCAAATTATGTGGATGGTGGGAGTGCGCCCAGTTGCCGATGCTTTGGGACGGGTAAACAAGTTAGAATTAATACCTTTGGAAGAATTGGGACGACCCAGAATTGACGTTGTAATTAACTGTTCTGGTGTGTTCCGCGACTTGTTCATTAACCAAATGAACCTACTTGACCAAGGTGTGAAAATGGCAGCAGAAGCTGATGAACCCTTGGAAATGAATTTTGTCCGTAAACACGCTTTGCAACAAGCAGAGGAAATGGGGATAAATCTGCGTCAAGCTGCAACTCGCGTTTTCTCTAATGCTTCTGGTTCTTATTCTTCTAATATAAACCTTGCGGTGGAGAATAGCACTTGGGATAGTGAAGCAGAGTTGCAAGAAATGTATTTGAAGCGCAAATCTTTCTCTTTTAATTCTGATAATCCTGGTGTTATGGATGAGTCACGGCAGATTTTTGAAACTACTTTGAAAACTGCTGATGCAACTTTCCAAAACCTTGATTCTTCGGAAATCAGTTTAACAGATGTTTCCCATTATTTCGACTCTGACCCAACTAACTTAGTTGCAAGTCTGCGTGCAGATGGTAAGAAACCTGCATCTTACATTGCAGATACAACTACCGCGAATGCACAGGTAAGAAGTTTATCAGAAACTGTGCGTTTGGATGCGCGGACCAAGTTGTTAAACCCCAAATGGTATGAGGGGATGTTGTCTCACGGTTACGAAGGTGTGCGGGAACTTTCTAAGCGATTGGTAAATACTACTGGTTGGAGTGCGACTGCTGGTGCTGTGGATAATTGGGTTTATGAGGAAACCAATGAGACATTTATTAAAGATGAGGAAATGCAGAAGCGTTTGATGAATCTTAATCCTCATTCTTTCCGCAAGATTGTTTCTACTTTGTTGGAAGTCAATGGTCGCGGTTATTGGGAGACTAGTGAGGAGAATTTGGATCAGTTGAGAGAGTTGTATCAGGAGGTGGAAAACCGGATTGAGGGTATAGAATAGGAATATTTAGGCAGGTATAACACCTGCCTAAATATTCCAGGAGGATATGACCATGAATGCTTTAAGTGTAAATTTACAATCAGTAATAGAAATGACTGATTAGCAGTTTTTTCAGCTATGGCAAAACAACCGCGAATTAAGATTTGAAAGAACAGCAAATGGGGAATTAATAATTATGCCACCAACGGGGGGAGAAACGGGAAATAGGAATGCGGGTATCACTGCTCAAATTTGGATTTGGAATGATTAAAATAAACAGGGTATAGTTTTTGATTATTCTACCTATTTTAAATTACCCAATGGTGCAGATCGTTCTCCTGATGCTTCTTGGATAAGGTTAGAAAGATGGAATAATTTAACTGAGGAAGAAAAGTAAAAGTTGCCCCCCATTTGTCCTGATTTTGTGATTGAGTGACTTTCTCCTAGTGATAGTTTAAAGACTACACAGGAAAAGATGAAGGAATATATAGATAATGGTGTACGTTTAGGTTTATTAATTAATCGTAAATCTCATCACGTGGAAATTTATGGACAAGGTAAGGAAGTTGAAGTCTTGGATTCTCCTGCTGCGGTTTCGGGGGAAAATGTTTTAAAGGATTTTGTGTTAAATTTGGGTATTATTTGGTGGGTCTTGTAGTGATTATTTATGGTTCTTCGCTACTTGTTATCCCAAACTATTAATTAAACATCAAAACTTTGTTGAAAAATCAAAGTAAGAAAATAAAATCCACGAAAAACTTCTAAAATATTAATAACAAAGCCTGTATTTGTTGATTGGCAAGGGTTTTATGGCTTTCATGAACCGGATTTACCATAATATATATATATATACGTAAGAGCCTTATTTATTTAAGCCAAGTTTGATTAGAGTTTCAGATAACCATTCTTCGGCTTTACTATAAGTAAAACCCTGATGATCAGACCTGGAAAATTGATACATATATTCACAGTAAATACTATAATGATTGGAGTCTATGTCAATATCCCAATGAGGTTGACTGAAGTGAGGTTTTCTACCTCCAATATTCCAAACATAAATAACCGTTGGTAATATCTCTTTTTTAACAAAGTCCTCAACTTTTTTACTTTTGTTCATAATTTTATTATTCCTTATTGTTTAATATAGTTCTTTGTGAATACTATTCATCATTCTTTGAGCTACTGATCTATGAAGAGTGGCTTGACATACTTCGTTCATACTTTTTATCCTAATTCTACTTTGAAAATCATAAAAACCATACTGAACAACAAGTTTACCTATAAATTCATCAGCAAAGCTGGAAGAAATAACAGCAGTTCCTGAAAAATTAAGGACAACTCATGAAGCACCCATATTAATTATATTAACTATAATTGTACAGATTTTGTTGGCTGCAATTCGTGTACCAGTTCCAGATATATGATCTTTAATGGGAATACAATGCTCACCTATATCATTTCCCAAATCTTATAGAAACAAATTTACAGGTTCGTAACCACCCAGTGCAATTTTCCTATCAATATCTTTACTGCTATCAATTTAGAAATCAATAATTCTACCCAGATAATTTAGCTCTTGTAGAATAATACAATCATCATATCTCGAAAGAGAAAGTTTGTCTTACCGTAAGGATTCAGGTGGTGGGGTATTGACAGGTGTGATATGTGAGGCAGAATATAGCAGTTATGGAAAAGAAGCTGCCACCAAAACTAGACAGAAATGTCAGGCACATCTACCCTACCCCGTCACTTCAAGACACTAATCAAGA
>ERZ1034411.160-NODE-160-length-18612-cov-23.875788_pt1 | contig 18612 bp, 13 predicted proteins | sample MGYA00520583_ERZ1034411 | MGnify/ENA primary metagenome ERZ1034411 (study PRJEB33736, sample SAMEA104288481) | Azolla microphylla | place: Ecuador | collected 1982 | study: EMG produced TPA metagenomics assembly of the PRJEB19522 data set (Is there foul play in...
ATCTTTCAAACCATGGTGCCATTGCTGGGGCAGTGGTTTCTTTCATCAGCTTCTTTTAACGTGAAAGATAGACCAAAACCCCACTATACTCCTTTTTACTCCTAACTTTTGTTTAAGTCCCGTTAGTTATTTGCATTCGTTCCCGGTTGATAACCTGAAAATTGATCGGTCATTTATTCATCATTTACAGGAAGAATCTGACAATTTGGGGCTTGTAAATGCAATTGTACAAATTGTCAAACTAATAATGAATATGCATATAATTGCTGAAGGCATTGAAACAAATAATCAATGAGAACAGTTGAAGTTATTAAATTGTCAATTCGGACAAGGATATTTGTTTTCTAAACCCCTATATTCTGAAAAATAAACTAAATTTATTTTAGATATTTCAGAATTTAAACTCAAGTCTGAACAGTGAGAATTTCCGTAACATATGTCTTCTATAGTTGAGTTGATTTACTAGCTACGAAATTATCACCGTTCTTCACGAAGGTAGTTTGATTTACCATAACTGCTCGGAAGGTGGTTCATAATTTATCATTGAAGTTCCCATCAGCAAATATTCGTAATAGGTTTTCCGATCGCTTTCTTCATAACATTATTAATTTTGAGAAACTGCTGCACAAGTTAATGATAGTTGCACCTGCACAGAAGATTTATCATCGGCAACTAACTCAATTTTGCCCAAAGCATTGGCGATGCCAAGATGTAGCTTGAACGAGAGTTTCTGGGGATGTAGATATTTGTGCTGTCACCTCACCAGTTTTGGGGTATGGTGAGATATCACGTGCATCAGACCAAGGGCGCGCGCCTCATATCCTGTGTCGGATTTTGCGGTATTCCACCCCTTTCTGTGGCCACAAAACTGCTGTCATTTGTATTCGCGCAACCTATAGCAATTAGCTGGTATGAATCAACTAAGTTTACGGGTAATTCCACTAATCCAAAATTGGGATTGACTTGAGGTGTAGTAATTTGTACTGTGCCATTCACGCCAAACTCGGAACTGGCTGTAATGTCATTATCGGGAGTCAGTTGGTTGCGGAAGTCTAAACCGAGAATGCTATTAGTGGTGATCTTAATATTCCCACCGTGACCACGTACAGCATTAGCAATGCTATCACTATTCCCAGAACCGATGATAAACGGGGCATTGATACTAATGTTACCACCATTACCTGTATCACCAGCTTGGGCATTGAGTACACTGTGATCGCTCTGGCGCAAAAACTCAGAAAGATTTAACAGTAAGTTACCGCCATTACTAGCAACAGTTGAGGCATTAATTTGAGCATTTTGGTTGAGAACCAGCAATCGCCCTGTAATTTCTACAGTACCACCGTTGCCAGTTCCCGTACTGCGACTGGTAATTTGAGAGCCAGTTTGTAAGTTAATGCGGTCGGGGGCGGTAATACTTAAGTTGCCTACTGTTCCCGATTGGGATCCCGCCGTGGAAATCACGGCATTGTCGATTAAATTTACGGTGTTAGTATCAACTTTAAGCGTACCACTGTTACCTTACCCCAAGGATTGCCTATTGATGCTGCTTTGACTGAGGGCGATCGCATCAGCAATGATATCAACTACACCTGCATTGCCAATGCCTGTTGTATTGCTCGATATGCTACTTTGATTGTTCAGTTGTAAGCGTCCGGTGTTTAGCGTAATCTCCCCCCCCTTTGCCAGTGCCACTCGTATCTGCAGAGAGCATGCTATTGTCAAGATTCAAGGTGTTAGCCACTTGCAGATGTGGAGGAGTTGATAGAACTACCGTTCAGGAGGCTGAAGTCACCCGTGTGAATACCGATATTCCTAGCTGTTCCCGTACTAATTGTACTGCTGAGAATTTGACTCTGATTCAAAGTTACTAGACCTGAACTGGTGAAAGTGATATTCCCAAGGGAATCACTGCCTTTGGTGTCACTTTGAATCCTGCTGTTGGTGAGAGTGAGATTCCCAATACTACTAATCCTAACATCCCCCGAGCGCCCTGTTCTGTCACTCGGAATTGTGATTGAGCCTGTCACTCCGGTGTTTAAAGTCACTGGTTTACTTGTCTGGATCACGAGATCGGCGATCGCCAAATCTCCTTGACCAACAATTGACACAGTCCCCCCCTCAGCAGTATTGGATGTTAATGCAGATAATTGGTTTTGAGCTTCTAAGGAGACAGGACCGCTATTCCTGGCAGTTCCTTGGGGTCCTGAAAAAGTATACAAGCTGCTGCCATTGCCCAAGATATCCCCGTTTTGTGCCTTAAAGGCTATATCACCCCCATTCCCACTATTGCCTGTGACTGAGTAGGATAAGGAGTATAAATTGCTCTGATTAGAGAGGTTGCCATTAGTTGTGGATAGTATTATATCACCTCCATTCCCACTGTTTTCTTGTGCGCTGGAAAAGGAGTACACAATTCCCTGGTTGGAGAGATTGCCATTAGTCGTGGATAGTGTGATATTGGCTCCATTCCCACTATTCCGGAGTGAGGTGGAAAAGGATATCAAACTGCTCCGGTTGGAGAGGCTGCCATTGGTTGTGGAAACTGTGATATTGCCTCCATTTCTAGATATACCATAGTAAGAAAATACTAATGAAATTAAGCTGCCATCGAGAGAAATATCACCCTTATTTGTGGAAACTGTGATATCGCCTCCATTCCCAGTTGTACTGTAGCTACTTACTGATGAAATTAAGCTGCCATTGAGAGAAATATCACCCTTATTTGTGGAAACTGTGATATCGCCACCGCTCAGAAAATGAGTATTACCAGAAATATTCCCGTTACTGATCAAATTCAGATTGCCCCCACTCTGAAGTGCCGCCTTGGGATGGTTGAAGACCAGGATATCAATGCTCTGATTCCCCTGAACTGTTAAGTTTCTCTCTGCTTGGGCAACAAATGGAGCCGTGACGCTATCACGTATGTCTATGGTATGTTGAGCTTTCAGGGTCAAATCTCTCCCTGCTACCAGTTGCCCTTGTAATTCCAGGCTACCTGCTTCTAGGGTCAGATATTGTCCGGTGGTGAGTTTTGCCCTGCACTTGAATCTGTGCTGCATTCTATCCCATTTGTAACCCGATTGGCACACTCATTCTTAACAATGGCGGACTACTCGGATTGAGTGGACTAAACTCCGTCCCATCAGCAAATTTAATACTATTGGCTGTCGTCCCCACAAAGGAACCACCTAATATTGAATCGGGCATTTTGCCCAAAAATAATGCCACTGGGGTTGAGCAAAAATAAATTGGCACTACCATTGGCTTGAATTAAACCATCAACATGAGAAACATTGCCGCCAGTTACACGACTAAAAATATTTTGGATATCTGTGGCATTGTTAAAAACTGCCGAACCATTTCTAGGAAGGGAGAATTGGCTGAAGCTATGAAATAAATTATTGCCAACACGGCTACCGTTGGTGACGCTGTAATTATTACTTCCGGTCACAGTAGTGTTGAGAGTGCCATCGGGAATAACTTGAGCCTCAACGCCAATGTTATCAATATGCAGATGTGAAAATTGCGCTAATTTAGGATTAAGCCAGCAATACTTACTTTCATGACAATACCTTAGCCAAAAAAAAGAGTATGACAAGAGGGCTGATGTAGTGCTGATGGAGTAGAGTTATCGTCTTCCAAAACAACAAGTCAAAATCTCGCGGATTGCCCATGTTCAACATCCTAATGCTCTTGTAAAGACTGCTGCCAATCTTAACACTCTTACGAAAACTGCTAAGTAGAACGACGTGAAAAAACAAAAGTATGTAACAAGATGTAAATTAGCCTGAAAACCCCTTCCCTATTGCATGAGTGCCTATTACCCTTTGGGTTCTCCAGTCACTCCCTGGGGTAAGGCGAAGCGCCTACATGGGGGAAACCACGCCACTGGCTTTATGCCGGGAAACCCGTCCACCGCAGTGGGTCCCCAAGACCACGCTGGTTCACCTCTTGCCTTATCATAACGACAATTTTTAACCCCCAGTTACTTACCAGAAATAAAAGTGACGACGATGTGGCAATTGAGCTCCTTCGTCATGGCCATGTTAGCGATGAGTGACAGAGTCAGAATGTTGGCAATCTCTCGTTAGGCAGGCATAGCTGGTAGTTATCGGACAGTGATGAGATTCTTTCAAACCAGAACTGGGGTCAACACCGATAGTATTAACTTGAACAGTGCCAGTCACACCAAATTGCGAACTGGCGGTGATATCACTATCACAAGTTAGTTGGTCACGGAGTTTCAATCCAAATATGCCTTGAGTAGTGATTTGGATGTTGCCACCTTGTCCAAATACAGCATTCGCCGAAATGTCGCTGTTTTCTGTTGGGACAGCAATAATAGACCCCGCACTCACGTTCATGTTGCCTCTTAAGCCTTGAAGATTTGCGATGGGCGACCAAAGAAGTTGAGTGCTGGCGTTCCTTGGGTGCGAATCCTTCCTTCCGGTATTTGCTCCAAGTAGCAATCCGACTGACTGGCAGACTCATAGTTAATAAGGGTAGTGGTGTGGCATCGCTGGCATCAAACTTGAATCCATTGGCAAATTTGATGCTGTCGGCTGTAGTCCCAATAAACGATCGACTCATATTCAAGCTGGCATTAGGCCCAAAAATAATAAGCTGTTAAGCACCTAAATTTAATATTTAGTAGCCTAGACTCCTTGTAACAAGCCTTTTAGGTAAAAAAAGTAAATGCGTAACAGCTTAACGCATTCTTTTAATGGGAAGGGAGTATCAAAGAAACTGCTAAAATATCCTAGATTAAAAAGTCTCAGTGTCTTTAGACCTGAGAGCGTCAATCTGTTAATAGCTGGCTGTAAAAAACAAAGTCATTCATATTCACTCAGTATTGTCTCAACCAAGATTCAACAAGTTGTTAAATTTCATCTTTAAACTAAAACTTCTAAAACTGGGCTTGATTCTAGCAGCGGTATTATGCAGCTACCATCAAGCAAACGCTCAAACTTCCAATTCTCCGACTTCACCATCTGGACGCTTAGAAGATATTCCTGTTGCTCCCTTACCGTCGGATGTGTTACCTCAACCATCAGATCAGGAGCAATTACTTCCAGTTGTACCACTACCGGAACAGCCAGCACCAGGAGAGGATGATGCTAATGCCAAATTCCGGGTTGATCGCATTAAAGTTGTCGGTAGTACCGTTTTCACCCCAAAACAGTTTGCGGCGATTACATCTCCCTTTGTCGGACGGGAGGTCTCCTTTGTAGAGATATTGCAAATTAAAGATGCCATCACTAAGCTATACACTGACCATGGTTATGTCACAACAGGGGCTTTAATTACACCACAGACATTAGAAGCTGGAGTCCTTAAACTTCAGGTGGTAGAGGGCAGTTTATCAGAAATTAAAATCGTTGGTAATCGGCAATTGCGTAGTCAATACATTCGCGAGCGCATCCGAATAGGTGCTGGTAAACCCTTGAATATACCGCGCTTAATCGAAAAGCTGCAACTCCTCCGCCTCGATCCGCGCATTCAAAACTTGTCAGCTGAGTTACAGATGGGTGTGCATCCCGGCAGCAATATATTGCAAGTAGAGGTTCAAGAAGCTGACACTGTCTCACTCATAACAACTTTAGATAATGGGCGATCACCTAGTGTCGGTAGTTTTCGTCAGGGTGTGGATTTCAAAGAAGCCAATTTACTAGGTTTAGGGGACACGCTCAGTGTGGGATACACTAATACCGATGGCAGTGATACAATCAATGTGAATTACAAACTACCGATTAACGCTGGCAATAGTACTGTCTGGTTTGGTTTTAACCAAGGATGGAATCATGTAATTGAAGAACCGTTCAGCATCCTTGATATTCAATCACAAACTAGGTCTTACGAATTCGGCTATCGGCAACCACTGATACAAAAGCCAACCCAGGAATTGGCAGTGGAACTATCGTTATCACACCAAGAAAGCCACACTGAGTTAGGTCTTAATGATATTGGCGGGTTTCCTTTATATGTCGGTGCAGATGCGGACGGAAAAACTAAGATTTCTGTCCTGCGTTTTACTCAGGAGTATAACCAACGCAGTAATCAGCAAGTTATTGCAGTGCGATCGCAATTTAGTTTGGGGGTAGATTGGTTCGAGGCCAATGTCAATGAAGATAAGCCAGATAGCCGCTTTTTCGCGTGGCGAGGACAGGCACAGTGGGTGCAACAGTTAGCACCAGACACTCTGTTTTTAGCTAAGGGCGATTTACAACTAGCAGCAGATACTGTCGTGCCTTTCGAGCAATTTGGCATTGGTGGACAACTAAGTGTAAGAGGCTATCGCCAAGATACATTACTTACTGACAATGGCATATTATTTTCAGCTGAATTTCGGTTGCCAATTTTGCATACCTCCAATCTGGGAGGATTGCTACAACTGACCCCATTCATCGACGTGGGTCAGGGCTGGAATACTAAGGGTGACAATCCATCACCTAGTATGTTAGTTGGTACTGGGTTAGGACTACTCTGGAAACAGAGTAATAACTTCTCAACCCGTCTGGATTGGGGTATTCCTCTCACATCAGTAGATAGCGAAAAGCGCTCGCTCCAGGAAAATGGATTGTACTTCTCCGTGCAGTATTCGCCATTTTGACCTTCTGTTTCTACAGGATATTGAGGATATTATCCACTATTTAATTTCTCGAATTTGGCAGAGTAATAATAAATTTCGTTCCTTTGCCAAAAGTTGAAAAGCAATTGATTTCTCCATTGTGTTTATCGACAACAATTTGGTAGCTGATAGCTAACCCTAGACCAGTTCCTTTACCCACAACCTTAGTTGTAAAAGATGGCTCAAAAATTCTAGCTTGCACATCAGGTGGCATACCAATAGCATTATCTTCAATGCAAATTGCAACATTTCGTTCCTCATTATCGACCGATGTAGTGATCGTGATGGTGTGAGGATAACAAACAGCTATCTCCTGATCTAAATGGTTTTGATGCAAGTCATCAAAGGCATCAATCGCATTGGCGATAATGTTCATAAATACCTGGTTCATCTGTCCGGGATAGCAAATGATGGAAGGCAAAGTACCATATTGCCTAACAACCTCGATTGTGGGGCGATTACCTTGATTTTTGAGTCGATGTTTCAATAACATTAAGGTACTATCCATCCCTTCATGAATCTGAAACTCCACTTTAGATGAGATATCAGATCGGGCAAAGGTTCTGAGAGAAAGGCTGATGTCCTTAAGACGATCAATTCCCTGATGCATTGATAGGAGAATTTTTGGTAAATCCTCTATCAGATACTCTAAATCAATTTCTTCAAGGAGTTCTTCAATTTCCGGGTCTAGATGTGGTAATTTTTGCTGTTGGAGATTTACTAAACGAAGGATGTCCTTAACATATTCCTCAATGTGATAGCAATTTCCACTAATAAAACCAATGGGGTTATTAATCTCATGACCTATACCTGCAACAAGTTGTCCAAGAGTGGACATTTTCTCACTTTGGATGAGTTGTAGTTGGGTTTGTTTTAACTGTTGTAGAGATTGGGTTAACTCTGCGGTGCGTTCTTGGACTCTTTGTTCTAGGGTACGGGTGAGATTGGATATTTTTAGGTGTAACTTTAATCTAGCAATGACTTCTTCATGTTGAAAGGGTTTGGTAATGTAGTCAACTGCACCAATTTCCAGTCCTTTAACTTTGTCTGTAGGATCGCATAAGGCAGTCATGAAAATGACCGGGGTATTGTAAGTGAGGGGATTGGCTTTTAATCTACGACAAGTTTCAAATCCATCCAGACCTGGCATCATTACATCGAGGAGAATCAAATCAGGATGAGCATATTCTGTTTGTCTGATCGCTGACTCTCCATCCGTCGCCATCAGAGCTTTCCAACCACATCGCTGAATTGCTTCTGATAAAACTTTGAGATTATTGGGATTGTCATCTACCAAAAGGACGTATGTTGGTTTCAAAAGTGGTTTGGTGATCATTGATGTGACTCCCCAGTAACAAATGATTTCAGGAACTTACAAATTTTTGTAGTTTGGAAGTTGGCAGCAAGTTTGCTCATTTCAGTGGTGAAGGGAGCTAGCTGACTGTTTTGCTGAATTAGCTCTTCTATTATTCCCTCAATCTCCGATATATCTCCCATCATCGCCAAATGATAGAGTTGCTGTAAAACATCCTGTGATGGTAGAAGTAATTCATCACTATTTTTATGCTGAGGTTGATAAGAAGATCGTAAATATGGAGATTGGGCATAAATCCACTCAACTTTTAGCAGCGATTGCAGGACATTGAATAGTTCATCAATTTGCAGGGGTTTGGGTAAGAACGCTTTTGCTCCGGCCTGCAAACTCTGTTGCCGATTTTCCTCGAATACACTCGCAGTAGAGACAATGATTGGAATAGAACTAGTTTGTGGATTCTCTTGCAGGTGAACCATTAGCTCCAAGCCATCCATATTAGGCATAGCTAAATCAAGCAAAATCACATCTGGGTGATATTGGTTTACCATTTGTAGTCCCTGTTTACCATCGCTTGCTTCTAGAATTTGACAGCCAATGTTTTCTAGCAGACAGTTCAGGATAGAACGGTGGTTGCCATCATCATCGATAATCAAAATTTGTGGTGTACTACCCCGAATACCGATGACTTTCTGGTGGGTTGGGGCGTAACCCGATGTCTGCCAGTCATGGCAAACTGGTACGGGTACTGTCAAATCCAGCCAAAATAGACTACCTTTACCCAGCTGACTATGTACTTGAATTGGGCTACCCATCAGTTCCGCGATTCTTTGACTAATTGCTAATCCCAAACCAGTACCTTCAGATTTCCGTCCCACTTCACCTACTTGTTCAAAGGCCAAAAATATTTTCTCTAATTGGTCTGATGACATCCCGATACCTGTATCTTCTATCTGGAAGCGAATCTTCTGATATGTTATTTGTGTAGTTTCATTTGTCATTTGTTGAAACTCTGGCTCTATGAAATCTGCTTTGAATGTGACACTACCATCATCTGTAAATTTGATAGCGTTGCCTAGTAAGTTGATCAAGACTTGGCGTAACCGCTTCTCATCTACTTGAATGACAACTGGTAAGCGATCACTTATGGAGACATGAAATGCAATTCCCTTCTGCTCTGCTCGGATACTACAAATCTCGCTCACACCATGTAAAAAGCTGGGCAGATGTACATTAGTTGCCACCAGTTCGAATTTACGAGCTTCTATTTTTGACAGGTCGAGAATATCATTAATCAACAATAAGAGATGTGAACCGCATTGGTAAATAATATTCACGCCTTCTCGATCTTTCTGTTCCATAGTTGGTGATACCTCCAGCACCTGAGCAAAACCAAGGATACCATTAAGCGGTGTACGTAGCTCGTGGCTCATATTTGCTAGAAACTCGCTCTTGGCCAAGCAAGCAGCATCAGCTGCTTGCTTGGCTTCCAGTAGTTCATAAGTTCGCTCTTCAACTTTTAACTCCAGAGTTTTGGAATAATCTAAAAGTTGACCATTGGCAATTTCTAGTTGCTGATTAGTTTCTTCTAACTTCTGTTGTTTATAGGTATTAGTTGTGGCAATTACACAGATGATAAAGCTAGCTAAGGAGGGTGTCACCGGAATCAAAACACCATGCAAAAACATTCCGTAGCCACCCCCCAGCAATCCTGCACTTATGGATACAGTTGCCCAAAGAATTTTTCCCCCAGGAATCTGTCTTCCCTTACGCGCACTGACTAACCACCAACTACCACTAGAACCAATTACAGACCACAAAATAATCCAAAGCGACGCAGCTATACCAGAAAGACCATGCAGGTTGCCTTTCCCTGTTTTTGCCCCTCGCACTAGTTGATGGGCAATATTGGCATGGATCACAACCCCAGGTGTTGCTTCACCAGATGCAGGTTTTTGGATAGAAATCAAGGAAGAGCTGAATGGTGTGTCAAAGAAGTCTTTGATACTGACAGCGGTTGACCCAATAAATACCATGCGATCACGCATCAGGTCTGGGGGAATTTTTCCTGCTAACACATCGCGCATGGCAACCCTGTGAAACGCAGTTTCCGAACCATACCAATTGAGGAGAATTTGATAGCCTCCTAAATCAAATTCGGTATACCCTGCTACTTGATTTCCTATTGGTAAGTAGATTTGCTTGCCCAGGCTAAACTTCTGTCGCTTTGCATCAACGGATTTTAAGCTGATGTTTTCGGATTCCAGGTACTTGATTGCTACAAGGGTTGCCAATCCTCCTTTGGGTTGGTCGTTTGCTTGGGCATCGTTCGCTGTCAAGAGGGCGCGGCGCACATGGCGATCGCCATCCAACAACAAATCGGCTAATCCTACTTGCTCTTTTTTCAGTTCCGGTGGTGGTTTGACACGCTCACCGCTAATTTTTTCAACACCAATCAAATTAGAAGTAGTGCGGAAAATTTCGACGAGTTGTTCATAACCATTACCTTCTGGTAAATCCCGATAGAGATCCAAGCCGATAACGCGGGGTTGTTGCGCTCGGATTATTTCCAGTAATTGTGCTAGTGACCTATCTGGAACTGGCCATTTACCCACTGAATGGATATCATCTTCATCAATTGTGACAATGACGATTTCGTTAGCTAATGTATTGGGCGAACACCACAGAAAAGTGCCTGCTTCACACGAACGCATTCGCACCCATTCATCACGAAGTTTCCACTCAGGCAAATTGAAAATTCCCAACAACTCCCCAACAATTACTGTCAGGGCAACACTAGGAGTAATAATAAAAACGCTACGAGTACGATGGATGAAAGCTTGGAATTTACGCCACATATTTCCGTGACACGCTTGAGTGAGGGTTTGTTAAAACAGTTTTTTCGTGATAGCGTAGCGTGGCGTAAGCCATGAAGTAGAAATCAGGAGTTAGGAAGAGAAGTGAAAGAGTTTTCAAAATTATTTAAAACCTTAAAAAGTGTTTGAATTTTTATACTAAGTAACTGGGGGTTAAAAATTGTCGTTATGATAAGGCAAGAGGTGAACCAGCGCGGTCTTGGGGAGCCACTGCGGTGGACGGGTTTCCCGGCATAAACCCAGTGGGGTGGTTTCCCCCATGTAGGCGCTTCGCCTTCCCCCAGGGAGTGACTGGAGAACCCGAAGGGCAAGAGGGACTCATGCAATAGGTTTTGGTAAATTTTACGTTTCGTAATATACTAATCTCCGAGAAGCTGCTGCGCGTCTACGGTTTTTTTGTGCCTTCCTACTTATCAAGCCTTATTTTTCGCATTTTCTCTAGCTCGAATAACCCTAAAGTTATTAATCTATAAGGATTTTATGTTTATTCTGCAAGTTGTCATTAATATTGATTAGTATTGGAAATTAGGGATTGGGTGTCAGGAATAAATTTTCCTGAACCCCAGTCCCTAGTAGTCTGTCAAGAACTAAATGAGGGATATAGATTTGCCAAAAGATATATATAAAACACAAAGCTTCTAGATTTTTGCAACCCATCAAAATCTATTTGACAGACTACTACTACCACAGGGCATAAGTCAAAATTCAAAATTCAAAATGAATACGGCGTAAGCTTTTCAAAGATTTGAAATGTTTGGTTTATTTACGCCGTACTGTACTATTCCCTAATTAGCAGATGCTAATAATGGAGCTTTGACAATCTCCTTCAAGCTAACGGAGGAGAGGAGTTCTTCCCAATGTTTGACGATATTTACATTGTTGGGTTGGGAGATGTACAGTTTGGCCAGTGTTTCCACACAGTCATACCAAACTCCAGACTTACAAAAAGTATTTGCTCGTCTCAAAGCATCCTTTTCCTGCATCGCTGTTGTCACTTCAGCAGTAGGTTGGATACGCTGAATCCAACCATCGACGTAAGGCGTACTAGGACTGAGTTTCCCATTGACTTTCAGCGCCAGAAACCATTGGTAGTCTTTTCCCAAGGCTAAAGCTGGTGCATCTGCGGGTAATTTGATTGAGAGCACCCCAGTTTTCTCTGCAACAGGAATGGTCATTTGATACTGTGTATTGCCAGTTTCATTTTTGAGACTGAATAGAACTTCTTCTGCATTAGATGCAGGGAGATATACCAGAATTGTAGGACGTTCAGACACCGTTGAGCCATTGAAGCTTTCGGGTAAGAGGGCAGTCAAGGCTGCTGGGCTTGCGGCTCGTACAATTGAAGGATTTAAGTAGTTAGTAGCAAGGCGAGAAGCTCCTCCACTTACCTGTTTAGGAGCGCCTTGATCAGGAGCAGGTGTAAAAAGGTTGCCTCTGGAAGCCCCTCCACTTGCCTGTTTGGGAGCGCCTTGACCAGGAGCAGGTGTAAAAAGGTTGCCTCTGGAAGCTCCCCCACTTGCTTGTCTGGGAGCGCCATTATTGATTGGTGGGGTAAATGTAACAGCATAGGCACTGTTCCATATACCGCTAGTCAGCAGAGCAATGAAGCTCAATATACTACATAAATATGGAGGCTTCATGATTCAGATCCTTGTTTGACAAAAGGTAATACTAAGTACATTAGTAGTTTTTTCCTCCTTACCTTATACTAAGATATTTAGCGACTGTAAAAAATTTACAAATAAAATTCATATGTTACCCATAACAAAAAATGATACAATTTGAGATTTTTTTTTCAAATAAATATGGAAATTTTCCACTGAAATGCAGGAATTTTAAGGCTCTAAATAACATCACTTTGTACCTCTACACTTGCTTAGCTTAGGTTAAAAAAATTTAAACTCCTATTTAGAATAAGTTCTAGTTTTATTCAGTAAACTGTGTTTAGTCTAAGTTAGCACAAGAAAAAGTAAAACATCACAAGTCATATGAGTGACTTGTATCTAAGACAACTCCACAACAAGAAATGCCCAATGTCATTCTGAACGTTCGTGGAGCATCTCTGAAAGAGATAGTGAAGAATCTCCGAGATGCTTCTTTTCGCTATGGCTTAAGCCACCCTTCGGGAACGCTACACTCAGCATGACAAGACAGGATCATTTATTTTGTGGCTTACTCTTAGTCCTAAATACTGAACTATACGCTTTCTAAGCATTTCTATGAAATATATAAAGATTGTACAAAGTATGATATTCCCCTAAGTTAAATCACGTATACTAAAGCCAATTACCAACCAGAACGAAGGCTGACCAAAAGAAAGGATTGTAGAAATCAGTTTGGCGAATCAGGTTGATCTGGGCTTGCCGTAGTGCTTCAGCTTTAGTGATATGGGGCTGCAGCAGATATTCATAGAAGCGCGTCATTAGTATCTCAGCTGCTTTATCTTTGACAGGCCAGAGAGTGGCGATAGTTGAACGGGCTCCAGATTTGATAGCCAAGCCTGCTAATCCCAGAACGGCACGATCATCCCCGGCTGCGGTGTCACAGGCACTCAGTACCAATAATTCGATCGCTTGTGATGAATCGTCACTATGATTTTTCAGGAGTTCAGACAACTCTTGAACATTCACTTGTCCATTCCACGTAAGTAAAAAGGTTTCTTCTAGACGGGAACTGAACTGTCCGTGGGTTGCCAAATGAATAACATCGGCACGACTAGATTTGACGCGCTCGGCAAGGGATTGATTAGTAAATTTCTGGTTTAGTAACATTGAAGACGGTAGTGTCTGGGAAATTTGCTTGACTTCTAATTCAACACCAGGTAAAGCACTAAAGCCATTACGGGATTCACTTATACCAGCAACGATCGCCTTAATTTTAGTTTGCTGGAATGATTGGACAGCCATCAGTTGCAACCCAGGAGAGAGAGCCACAGCATATTTTTCAATCAGATATTGCTGACCATCAAAGAGGGCGGCTATGGGTATGTTTCGCAATTTACCATCTAACACAAATACTAATGTTTTGGTGTTTTTCAAAGCTTGTTCCTGTTCAGGAGGACTAATCAGCCAATCATAAATTTGTTGAGACAATCGACTTTGTTCTTGGGAATCGGAAACAGGGTTGATAGTTATTAAGAAATTATCGAGTGTTTGTTCGATATCAGTTTGAGATTTATGCGTCACATAGTAGCGCAGAGGTTGTCCAGCTTGGGAGAGAATCACCGCGAGGCGATCGCTTAAAATAATGGGATAAATAACTGTGGCTGTGGGATCAATGTTGTCAATCTGCTGCGCTTTATCTAAACAAGCTTCGCGGAAAAAGTTATCAAGTTCAGCAATTTGCAGCGACTCAATCAATTCACGAGCTTGCATCAAAGCAGGTTGTGTTGGTTTTTCATCCAGAAGTAAACCTACCAATTCCCGATAAACAGGCTCTACACTTTCGCGGAAAGAGAATTGAACATCGGGGTTAACGGCAACCATATCTCCTCGCAGTGCCTTTAATGACTTAATCGCTTCTGTATAAGCTCTGATTGCCTCTGGGTGATGGCCTTGTTGCTTATATAATCGTCCTACCTGCCATGCGGATTGAGCAATGATATCGTCAGCCTGGAGTTGACGGGCAATATTGAGGGATTTCTGGGCTAATTCCTTGGCCTTCGTCAACTGATTTGTACGATGGTAAAGTTGTCCCCACTGATGTAGTGCATAGGCTTGGGCTGGAGCATCCTGAATTTGTTGTGCAGATTTAACCGTGACTGACATCAGGTTTGCTAGTTCTGGAATTGGTAGAACTCTTTCAGGCTTTTCCAATCTATTTAAAGTAGCCACAAAATTAATTGCTGCGTAGAGGGAACTATGACTAGGTGGTAGTTCTAACAACTGTTGTTGTAATTGAAGTGCGAGGGAAGTTTCAGCTTCTAGTTTGTCGTAATCCACCAATACTTTGAAAGTAGCTAAACGCGCTTGCAAAAGTTCATTTGGGTTCGTAGCTGTTGTTTGTGCGTCTTTAAAGTACTTTAATGCTGCTTCCGAGTCTTGGGAATCAGAGGCAACTTTCCCTAAAATCACCAGAATGGAACTTAACTGAGTTTTAGCCTTAATTTTATTGGCTATGGCTAAACTTTGTTCTAAAACTTGCTGGCTTTTGCTATCATCGATCGCGTCCAGAGCTAAACCCAGGGATCTCAACCCACTAACTTTGATTTCCGAATCTGGCATCACAGCTAACTTTTGCGTTAGCATCTCTAAATGCTGTTTCGAGCGACGGTAAAATCCCAAAGTTTGCAAGGCTTGTGCTTGGTTGATCTGACTACCCAAGCTGCCCATATTGTCGCCCACTTGTTCATAATATTTTTGAGCTTGTTGCCAAATTTCCAGTGCAGTTTCAGTTTGACCTGTACTTAGTTCTAAATTTGCCTGAGTATTCAGTATTTGGGCCCAGATAATAGCATTAAAAGAAGGTTTAGCGGTTTGCAAAATCTTCACACTTTCTTCGATAGATTGTCTGGCAGCTTCCCATTGGTTGAGTTCCTGTTGTGCCAATGACAGATAACTCAAGCTTAGGGCTTCATTGGTGCGATCGCCTTGAGTATGGTAATTGTTTGCAGCTGTTTGCCAAGCTATTACAGCCTCCGCAAAGCGTCCTGATTGATAGAGGTTACGCCCCTGTTCTAATCCGTTAGTGGATTGAGAATTTGATAATGACACATTGAAGGTAGAAGTTGTCTGTATCAGTACAGATGGTTTTGCAGGAGTAATGGTAACTGCTAAACACAAGCTCACAATACTTAAGCAAATATAAAGGCAACGATTGTGTTTGATAGAGAAAATCATAGAACTATACGGTATCTGAAAAAATTAGCCTCTTTAAGTCTGAGAAGGAAACAATACAAGGAACTTTAATTGCTGTGCTTTTAATTAAAAGTTAAGGTTGTTAACCCTCATGATTTCAAAACGATAGTTCCAAACAGCATAGACATATATCTCACTTTAACCTCAACCCAATTTACATGATTAAGGTAAAACTAACAACTTGAAGGGGCGGTAGACTAATTAACCTAATCAAGGTGTCAGCAACCTTTATTTTTTTCATCCCCTGACCTCGGCCATTTGAACTCTGTTTGGATAATGTCTTAGTCCCTCCACAATATGTGCACAATTACTTTGTAAAGTAGTCACAACCCTATTAAATCGACTCAGTAACAAAATCCCCAAGAGTTTTCACACCAGGGGATTTTCCAATCTTAAATGCAGTTTTTATTATTGAATTTTCCACGTTTTCAGCTGAATAACCGTTTAGTTGAATATAAAATCTCTGGATGGTCAAAAAAGAGGCAACAGTGGTCTAAAATCAGTGAGGGTTTCAAGTCCGCATTGATAATTTTTAATTTTTAATTCCCCGAAGGATTTTCATCTAGCTTTTCTTATGAAGACTAACTTTCCCTAAAAGCTAACAATTGTCGAGCATTGATTCTTCTTGCTTGGTGCAAAGTATTCACAATTTCCGAAATAGTTAAAATCGAATGACCACGATAACCTTTTTGTTGTAATCTTTCTTTTACGCTTTAATTTATCGGAAAAGTTCATTTTTTATTTCCTAATCAATTTTATTTTGCGTTATTATATATATAGGATGTTTTAAAAACCTAAGATGTCATACTGTAGCTTGGTTACCGCAGGGTATGTAGAGATAGCGAAATGTTCGCGGAGCGTGCCGTAGGCTTTAGTATGTCATAACTTGACGAAAAATTTAGATTCTTCCCTCCACTGCGTTTCGTTCAGAATGAAAAATTCTACGTATCCTCTAGTTTTAAAACATCCTCTTATCAGAATGTTTAAACTGACGATGACTTCTTCTTATCCTTGCTAAATACCAAGCTTCAGCTTCCAGTCACTGAATTACTGCTCGTAGTTTTATTCATATTAACGCCTATCTGTATAGATGAAATTCCTGGTGTGTGTAGCCCAATATTTATAATCCAGCAAACCATTCATAACCTTGATCTTCCCAATAACCTTTAAACGCTGATAAATGGCTGGTTAAAGTAATTTGCGTTCCCCATGTACTTTGTTTATAACCCAGTTTAATGGGGGAAGCTAAACGCAAAGGCACACCATTTTCAACAGGCAATTTTTAACCATTTTTTTGATATGCTAACAAAGTTTGAGGATGGGTAGCAGAAGCTATATCCCACCTTTCATAATAACCATCGGCTGATTCAAAGAAAGCATATTTAACATTTGCTTGCGGTTGAGCTAAGGTCATCAGATCACGTAAGCGTATACCTCCCCATTGCACAATTGCAGCCCATCCTTCGACGCAAACATGACGAATAATCATGGAAGTCAAAGGTAAAGTCTGAATTTGAGTCATACTTAGATTCAGGGGATTACTTACTTCACCATCAATAGTTAAACGGAATCTGTCTAAATCAATAATGGGTGTATTGCGAAAACTATTAATTATTAAGGCTTCTGGTTGAATTTCACTAGCAGCAAATTCGGGGACAAGTTTTTGTGCTTGGAAAATTAGTTCTTCAACTTTTTGATTTAGAGGTTCTTAAAGCTTACCTACTAAATCTTCCAGTGCTGGTGTACCACAACTACCAAGGAACAAACCTATGCTAGAAATACCTGATATTTGTAAGAGTTTCCAGCGTGATAATTGAGGTTTGACGATATGAATTATATTTTCGTTATTTGCATGATTCATGATTTTATTATTCCAAATAATTGTATTAAATTGTAGGGTGTGTTAGCGTCAGCGTAAGGCACTATGTAAGGTGAATGCTTACTGCACTATCTTAAACTTAATCAAAAAACTACCAAAACATCGATCCTGTCAGTTCTTCTCCTCCGGCTTTTTGTCCTAAATGCTAATGAATAATTACAAATGTTATCACCAATGGTACAGAGGCAAAATGCACAACTCTTAATGCTTGCCAATCACCAAACATATCAACTATCCAAGGAAATTGAGCAGGTTTGTACATTACAATTACTGTCAAGATTGCTAACAATAATATAGGAATAATGGCTGTGTAAGTAATTCGATACTAAGCATAAGTTAGACGTTGAGAATTCTGAGTTTCTTGTAATGCTTTGATGTCATTTTAGCTAAAAAATCTATGTCGCCAACGTCGGGTCATGAAAATGTAAATGCCATATCCTACAAGATTGAGAGAAAATAGCCACATAGCTGCAAAATGCCAGTGTCTACCTCCTGCTAACCAAGGGCATAAAGTGAAAACGGGGGGGAATATGTAAACCTGCACGGCCACCAAAAACGGGATTAGCGTTGTAGATTTGCAATCCACTGGTAATCATTAAAAAGAGGCTGATCATATTGAGAGAATGAAATATTTATTTTAGCGCCTATAGCTTGTGTCGGTAATTTACGGGGTTTTGCAGGAGAATTCATTACAGTAATATTTCGGGGATATGAAAATTATCTGTTCAAGATTTTATATTCTATTTTAGATCTTGTAGAATTTTAACATACTTAAAAAAACTAAAATTTAATAAACTTGGATTTTATACACTGGAAAACCTTTCCACAGTTTCGTATGTATACTGATAGCCTTGTGTTTCAATTTTATATTGAACCGATAGACTGCAAACGGGTGAAACTTAGACTGATGTCATACTGATAGCCCAGCGTGGCGTAAGCCATGAGTAACGTAGTGCAGCGTATCCTTCAGGACATTGGGTGAACCCGGAGGGTGCGGTAGGCTCTAGTAGTCCACCAAGGCAATGTTGCTGGGTAAGCCCCTCTAATTGATAAACTAG
>ERZ1034411.162-NODE-162-length-18223-cov-2.654778_pt1 | contig 18223 bp, 16 predicted proteins | sample MGYA00520583_ERZ1034411 | MGnify/ENA primary metagenome ERZ1034411 (study PRJEB33736, sample SAMEA104288481) | Azolla microphylla | place: Ecuador | collected 1982 | study: EMG produced TPA metagenomics assembly of the PRJEB19522 data set (Is there foul play in...
CGACCCCGGACACCACGCCGCCGACCTTCTCCACCGCGCTCGCCGCGGCCTTCTTGGCGCGGCTGGTGGCGAGGCTGGCGCGGGAGGCGGGCGAGGGCTTGGGCAGGATGCGCTCCACCGCCTGGGCCACCACCGCGGCGCCGCGCTTGCCGCCGGCCGCCAGCTTGCGGGTGGCCTTGCGCGAGGTGGCGCCGGCCTTGCCGGCGGTGCCCTTGACGGTCTTGTCGACGGTCTTGCGCGCGTCCTTGCCGGCCTTCTGCGCCGCGGCCTTGGCCTTGCCCACGGCCTTGCGCGCCGGCGCGGCGGCCTTCTTCAGCTCGGCGGCGCCGATCTTCCCGCCCTCGGCGCCCTTCTGCACCAGCCTGGCCAGCTCGGCGCGGGTTTCGGAAACGATGCCGATCGACTCGCGGGCGTGGCCGATGACGGTGTTGACGGTGTCCTGCAGCAGGTCCAGCTGCTGCTGCGCCAGGCCGCGCAGGTCGCCCTTGTTGGCGCTGCGGATCGAGGCGACGGCGGAGTGGTAGTAGTCGTTGAGGGCCTTGAGCTCGCGGTCGGCGAGCTTCTGCACGCCGTCGTAGACGATGCGGTTGGCGCTGGCAACCACGCCGAGCGAATCCTTGCGCAGCCGGTCGATCTGCCGCTTCAGCTGGTTGAGACGCGGTTTTGCGGCCATTTCTCGCTCCCCTGCTTGTTGTCGTTGGCTTGCGGCGATTCTAGGACCCGCTCTAAGTGACTGTCAAAAGGGGCTTTTTATACTTTGCAGGAACCCTGCCGGGGGTATGGTCCAGAGGCTGATTTGTGGGACCGTACGCCACCGTATATTATCGTCGGGCTGTGCCGGCCGGTGCCGGTTTCCGGCTAACATGTGCCGCTTCCGCGGGACGCGAGCCGCGACCCCCGGATGCGGCAAAGCCGCGCCCGATGCTCTTGATCGGCGCAGCGCGTGCCGCCACAACAACCCTGAACAACAACAGCCACCCCTACGACCTCCAAGGACACGACCGCCCATGTATCAAGGCCAATCCATCCAGGTGAGCAAGCTCGACGGCGGCATCGCCGAGCTGGTGTTCGACAGCAAGACCGATTCCGTCAACAAGTTCGACGCCCGCACCGTCAACGAACTGCGCGAGGCGGTCACCGCCATCCAGAACGACAGCTCGATCAAGGGCCTGGTGGTGAGCAGCGGCAAGGACGTGTTCATCGTCGGCGCCGACATCACCGAGTTCGGCAAGAGCTTCCAGCAGCCGGAGGAAGAGATCGTCAAGTGGTCGGTCGAGGCCAACAAGGTGTTCAGCGCCGTCGAAGACCTGCCGTTCCCGACCGTCACCGCCATCAACGGCATCGCCCTCGGCGGCGGCTTCGAGATGGCCCTGTCCACGGATTACCGCGTCATCTCCGCCAAGGCCCAGGTCGGCCTGCCGGAAACCAAGCTCGGCATCTTCCCGGGCTTCGGCGGCACCGTGCGCCTGCCGCGCCTGATCGGCGCCGACAACGCCATCGAGTGGATCGCCGGCGGCACCCAGCAGAAGGCCGACGCCGCGCTGAAGGTGCACGCCGTCGACGCCGTGGTGGCCCCGGAGAAGCTGAAGGACGCCGCCCTGCGCATCCTGTCGCTGGCCCAGTCCGGCGCCTATGACTGGAAGAAGCGCCGCGCGCAGAAGACCGGCCCGCTGCAGCTGCCGATGGTCGAGTCGATGATGGTGTTCGAGACCGCCAAGGGCTTCGTCGGCGGCAAGGCCGGCAAGCACTTCCCGGCCCCGGTCGCCGCCATCAGCGCGATCCAGAAGGCCGCCGGCAAGAAGCGCGACGACGCGCTGCTGATCGAGGCCCAGGCCTTCGCCAAGATCGCCAAGACCCAGGCCGCCGACTCGCTCATCGGCCTGTTCCTCAACGACCAGCTGATCAAGAAGAAAGGCAAGCAGTACGCCAAGATCGCCCGCCCGGTGAAGCAGGCGGCGGTGCTCGGCGCCGGCATCATGGGCGGCGGCATCGCCTACCAGTCGGCCTCCAAGGGCACGCCGATCATCATGAAGGACATCGCCGACAAGGCGCTGGACCTGGGCATGTCCGAGGCCAACAAGCTGCTGTCCGCGCAGGTCAAGCGCGGCAAGCTGACCGCCGAAAAGGCCGGCAAGACCCTGTCCGAGATCCGCCCGACGCTGAACTACGGCGATTTCGCCCACGTCGACGTCGTGGTCGAGGCGGTGGTCGAGAATCCCAAGGTGAAGAAGGCGGTGCTGGCCGAGGTCGAGAACGTGGCCCGTCCGGACGCGGTGATCGCCTCCAACACCTCCTCCATCTCCATCGACGACCTGGCCTCGGGCCTGAAGCGTCCGGAGAACTTCCTCGGCATGCACTTCTTCAACCCGGTGCACAAGATGCCGCTGGTGGAAGTGATCAAGGGCGCCAAGACCAGCCAGGAGGCCGTCGCCACCATCGTCGGCTACGCCTCGGCCATGGGCAAGACGCCGATCGTGGTCAACAACTGCCCGGGCTTCCTGGTCAACCGCATCCTGTTCCCGTACTTCGGCGGCTGGTCCGGCCTGATCCGCGACGGCGCCGACTTCGTCAAGATCGACAAGCTGGCCGAGTCCTTCGGCTGGCCGATGGGCCCGGCCTACCTGCAGGACGTGGTCGGCATCGACACCTCGCACCACGTCGGCGACGTGCTGGCCGAGGGCTACCCGGACCGCATGGGCAAGGACTTCAAGACCGCGCTCGACGTGATGTACGAGAACAAGCGCTTCGGCCAGAAGAACGGCATCGGCTTCTACAAGTACGAGACCGACCCGAAGGGCAAGCCGAAGAAGCTCGCCGCCGAGGACACCTACCAGCTGATCGCCAGCGTGCAGCCCAACGGCACCAAGGACTTCAGCGACGAGGAGATCATCGACCGCCTGATGATCCCGATGGTGATCGAGACCGCGCGCTGCCTCGAGGAGAAGATCGTCGAGACCGCCAACGAGGCCGACATGGGCCTGATCCTCGGCATCGGCTTCCCGCCGCACCTCGGCGGCGCGCTCAAGTACGCCGACATCGTCGGCCTGAAGACCCTGGTCGAGAAGTGCGAGAAGTACAAGAGCCTCGGCAAGCTGTATGAGCCGACCGCGCGCATGAAGGAAATGGCCGCCAAGGGCGAGACCTACTACACCAAGTAATTGGTCGAGCAGGCCTCATCCACACGAATTCGCGTATTGGAGATTCACATGACTGACGTCGTTATCGTTGATGCAGTGCGCACCCCGATGGGCCGTTCCAAGGCCGGCGTGTTCCGCAACGTCCGCGCCGAGAACCTCTCGGCCGAGCTGATCAAGGCGCTGCTGGCGCGCAACCCGGCGGTGAAGCCGAAGGAGATCGAGGACGTGATCTGGGGCTGCGTGCAGCAGACCCTGGAGCAGGGCTTCAACATCGCCCGCCAGGCCTCGCTGCTGGCCGGCCTGCCGCACGAGGTTTCCGGCCAGACCGTCAACCGCCTGTGCGGCTCGTCGATGACCGCCATCCACGCCGCCGTCGGCTCGATCAGCGCCGGCGTCGGCGACCTGTACATCTGCGGCGGCGTCGAGCACATGGGCCACGTGCCGATGGACTACAACTTCGACGGCAACCCGGAGCTGAGCCTCAACACCGCCAAGGCGGCGGCGATGATGGGCCTCACCGCCGAGATGCTCGCCACCACCTTCCAGATCAGCCGCAAGGCCCAGGACGAGTTCGCCCTGGCCTCGCACCAGCGCGCCGTGGCGGCGCGCAAGAACGGCGATTACAAGAACGAGCTGGTGCCGGTGGCCGGCCACGACGCCGACGGCCTGCCGCTGCTGGTGGACTTCGACGAGGTGGCGCGCGCCGACGCCAGCCTCGACGGCTTGGGCAAGCTCAAGCCGGTGTTCAACCCGAAGGGCTCGGTCACCGCCGGCAACAGCTCCGCGCTGTCCGACGGCGCCTCCGCCGTGCTGGTGATGAGCGCCGACAAGGCCAAGGCCCTGGGGCTGAAGCCGCTGGCCAAGATCCGCAGCATGGCCTCCGCCGGCTGCGATCCCAGCACCATGGGCCGCGGCCCGGTGCCGGCCAGCAAGAAGGCGCTGGAGCGCGCCGGCCTGAGCCTGAAGGACATCCAGTACTTCGAGCTGAACGAAGCCTTCGCCGCCCAGTCCCTGGCCGTGCTCACCGAGATGAAGCTGCTCGACCGCCTGGACCACATCAACATCAAGGGCGGCGCCATCGCCCTCGGCCATCCGCTGGGCTGCTCCGGCGCGCGCATCACCGGCGCGCTGGCGCACATCCTCAACGAGAAGGACGCGCAGTTCGGCCTGGCCACCATGTGCATCGGCATGGGCCAGGGCGTGGCGACGGTGCTGGAGCGCGTGCACTAAGCCTCGCGCTTGCGGTAAAAAAGGCCGGGCGCATGCCCGGCCTTTTTCGTTGCACTCAGCCGCGGTTCAGTCGCGGCCCTTAGAATGCAGGCATGAATATCCAGCCTCCGACCAGGCTGTCCGGCAGTGCGCCGGTCAAGCCCAGCAGCTATTGCTTCCGCATCGGCGGCTCCGCCTGGATCCTGCTCGCGGGCATCGCCGTGCTGTCCTTCATCGGTCACCATCTGGTCGGCTGGGGCGTGCAGCACGGTGCCTGGCCGATGCTGGAGATGGTGCTGGGCGGCGGCGGCGTGGCGTGCTTCATGGCGGGTGGCATCCTGCGCTTGTGGGAGCGCTAGCGTTTTCGGACGGCACTGCGCTTATCCGCTTCCGGTCCGGCACCGCAGCGCTTAAAGTGCGCCCCTCGACCTGAAGAGCGGTTCCCTGTGAATTCCCCTGTTGATCCGATCGAAAGCGCGGTGCGGCAATGGCTGGACGCCGTGGTCATCGGCCTCAACCTGTGCCCGTTCGCCGGCAGGCCGGCGCGCGAGGCGCGGGTGCGTGTCTACGTCAGCGCCGCGACGGACGAGGTGGAACTGCTGACCGAGCTGCAGATGGAGTTGCGCAAGCTGGACGAGACGCCGCCGGCGCAGCTGGAGACCACCCTGATCGCCATCCCCTCGCTGCTGGCGGACTTCGCCGACTACAACGACTTTCTCGACCGCGTCGATCAGTTGCTGGAGGAATTCGAGTGGAGCGGCGACTACCAGGTGGCGAGCTTCCATCCGCAGTACCAGTTCGCCGGCACCCGGCCGGACGACGCCGAGAACCTCACCAACCGCTCGCCTTATCCGCTGCTGCACCTGCTGCGCGAGGACAGCGTGGAGGCGGCGGTGGACAGCCACCCCGACGTCGACGGCATTCCCGAAGGCAATATCCGCAAGATGCGCGAGCTGACGCCGGAGCAGCGCCGGCGGCTGTTCGGGCTGGATCGCTAGAAATTCAGAGGCCCAGCGTCGCCTGCGGGTAGAACAGCAGGGTCAGCACGAACATGCCGCCGTACATGCCGATCTCCAGCGTCTCGGTCCACGACATGCACCAGCACCATCGACGCGGACACGCCGAGCAGGGCCTGGTAGGTGAACAGCAGGCCGGCGCCGTTCAGGCCGGCGCGCAGCATCTGCGCCTCGATCACCAGGATGAAGGCGCCGAGGCAGCGGCCGAAGTAGACGGCGAGGTCGGTGTCCTGCGGGATGCGCCAGCGGAATACGCGCGCCCAGGCCAGCGGCACGAAGAAGATCGGCAGGGCGAACACCGGCATGGTCACGGCGAACAGGGTCAGCAGCCAGGCCTGGCTGTGCGCGTTCCAGATTCCGATCATGGCGCGGTCCTTTACGGGTAGCCGAGGTGCCGCAGCTTGGGCTGGTGCAGGGCCAGCAGCGGCACGCGGCCGCTGTCGAGGGCCTTGAGGCCGCCGGTGAGCAGGCTGCTGGCGAACTCGGCGGCGGCCTCGGGCGCGGTGCCGGGCTGCTCGACCATGACGCGGCCGATCTCGAAGGCGATGCCGTAGAACGAGGCCGCCAGCAGGCTGACGCTGGCGTCCGGCACCACGCCGCGGCGCACGGCGTCGCGGATGTCCTCGCGCAGGGCGCGCATCGGCGCGCCGATCACGGTGTCGCGGAACAGGCTGCGCACGGCATGCTCGTTGCGCAGGATCAGGCGGAAGAAGTCCGGATCGGCGGCCACCGCCTGAAAGAACACGCCGTAGGCATTGCGCACGAAAGCCTCGACGCTGCGGGCCTGGCTGCGCGCCTGGTGCAGGGCGGTGTCGATCAGCGCCAGGCGCGTCTGCAGGATCTCCCGGAACATGCTCTCCTTGTCCGGGAAGTAGTTGTAGAAGGTGCCGGAGGCGAGGTCGGTGAGGCGCACGATGTCGCGCACGGTGACCGCGTCGTAACCCATTTCCAGGAAGCAGCGGCGCGCGGCCTCCAGCAGTGCCGCGCGGTTGGCCTGCTTGTTCTGCTCCCGCTTGCCTTGTGTGCTGACCGGCATCATCGGCACCCTTCGTTTTATATGCTTTGCAAAGCATATACCGGGTTTGAAACGCGTGCAGGGGACTGCGAGTCCCCGTACCTGGCTTGCCTGCCAGCCGGCCTTGCCGGGGCCAGTAAAAAGCCCCGGGCACTTGCGCGCCCGGGGCTGGCCTGCCGGCTGCAGCCGCTTACTTGAACTTGGAGAAGTCCGGCTTGCGCTTCTGCATGAAGGCGGTCATCGCCTCCAGCGCCTCGGGCTGGCCGAGCATTGGGATGAAGTGATCGGCCTCGACCTGGATCGCCTCCAGGGCGGTCTTCTCGGACCAGTGGTGCAGCAGCTTCTTGGTCACGCGCAGGGCGTTGGGCGCCTGCTGCGCCAGCTTGCGCGCGCGCTCCAGCGCGCGCGGCTCGACCTCGGCGTCCGGCAGCACTTCGTTGACCAGGCCATACTCCAGCGCCTTGGCGGCGGTGAACGGCTCGCCGAACAGGGTCAGCTCGGCGGCGCGCACGTTGCCCATGATGCGCGGCAGCAGGTAGGTGGAGGAGAACTCCGGGCAGATGCCGATGTTGGTGAAGGGCATCTGCAGCTTGGCGTTCTGGCCGACGTAGACCAGGTCGCTGTGCAGCAGCAGGGTCACGCCGATGCCGACGGCGAAGCCGTTGACGGCGGCGATCACCGGCTTGGGGAACACCGCCAGGGCGCGCATGAAGCGCGCCACCGGCGCGTCGTCCCCCTTGGGCGGGTTCTTGAGGAAATCCTGCAGGTCGTTGCCGGAGGTGAAGGCGTCGGGCACGCCGGCGATCACCAGCACGCGCACCTCGTGGTTCTCCGCCGCCTGGTTCAGGGCGTCGGCCATGGCGGCGTACATCGCCTGGGTCAGCGCGTTCTTCTTGTCGGGGCGGTTCATGCGCAGGGTCAGCACGCGGTCCTGCAGCTCGGTCTGGATCAGGTCGGACATCGTTGGCTCCGTTTTCTTTGGGGTTTCGGGGGAAGGTGAAAGGGTCAGAGGCCGGGCGGCGTCGGCTTGCTGCCGGGGATGAGCTCGCCGGAGTCGCGCAGGCGCACCGCCTCGTGGAAGCCGGCGCGGGCGGCGTGCTCGCGGAACGCCACGCCCTCCGGCGAGTGGCGGGTGATGCCGTCGAATAGGGTGGCCAGCGACTGCGTCGAGGCCAGGCCCATGTTCTCGTAGGCCAGGTTGATCATCAGCTTCTGCATCATCAGCTGGTTCTTCGGCACGCCGCTGATGCGCCGCGCCAGTTGCGTGACGTGCTCCGCCAGCTCCGCCGGCGGCACCGCGTCCAGCACCAGGCCCATGGCCTTGGCCTCGCGGCCGTCGATCAGGTCGCCGGTGAACAGCATGCGCTTGGCCTTCTCCGCGCCGAGGCGGTAGACCCACATGCCGGTGACCGGGCAGCCCCAGACGCGCGCCGGCGGGTAGCCGATCTTGGCGTCCTCGGCCATCACCGTCATGTCGCAGGACAGGGCCAGCTCGCTGCCGCCGGCGACGGCATGGCCATGCACCTGGGCGATGGTCGGCTTGTGCGAGCGCCACAGGCTTTGGAAGCGCTCGGAGAACTGCTTCATCATGCGGTAGTCGATCAGCGGGTCCCAGGGCATGTCCTGGTTCCAGGCCGATTCGCCTTCGGCGAAATCCTTCAGGTCGAAGCCGGCGCAGAAGCCGGGGCCGGCGCCGTCGAGCACGATGACGTGTACCGCGTCGTCGCGGTTGGCCTGCGCCACCGCCGCCTCCAGCTCGCGCGCCAGGGCCGGGTTGATGGCGTTGAAGCGCTCCGGGCGGTGCAGGGTGATGCGCGCGATGCGCTCGGCCACGGCGTAGCGGATGGTTTCGAACGTCATGGCTGCTCCTCGTGGCCCGCTTTGTATGGCGACCATCTTACCTTGCCATCCGCCACCGCACGGCCACGCTCAGCGCGCATGCCGCCGCAGCCAGCGCAGCGCCTCGTCCCAGTGCTGGCGCGGCATGTCCTTGCGGAACCAGCCGAAGTGGCCGAGGCGGCGCAAGCCGACGTCGCGCGGGCGCAGCGTCTGCACCTCGGTCTCGCCGCCGAACCAGGTCGACAGCGCCCGCACCGCCGGCGGCGGGGCGAAGATGTCGTCGCTGACGGCGATCAGCCTCACCGGGTTGCGGTACTCGCGGAAGTGCTCGCGCAGCGGCTGGCCGGCGTCGTCGACCAGGAAGTCGCGATGCCGCGACCACCGCGCCCACTCCAGGGCGATGCCGGGCGGCAGCGCCTCGCCGCCGAACACGGCGCCGGGCAGGTGCCCGCACAGGCGGGTGGCGCCGGGTATCAGCAGGTGCATGGTGGCCCAGGTGACCAGCTTGCCGCCCAGGGTCGGCCAGTGGCGCCAGTACGGCACCTGCGAGCCGACCATCAGCGCCGCGCCGGCGCAGCGGTTGTTGTCGGCCAGGCCCATCAGCCAGCCGCCGGCGGAATGGCCGATGGCGGCCAGTGGCAGGCGCGGGGGGTAACGCTCCATCCAGGCCAGGGCGCCGGCGAGGTCGTGCTCGCCCCAGTCGCGCATGCGTGCGCCGCCGCCGCCGTCGCGGCTGCCGCCGATGCCGCGGTAGTCGTAGGTGAGCACGGCGCAGCCGTGCCCGGCCAGGTAGTCGGCGAAGGCGCGGTAGTAGCCGCGCGGCACGCCGGTGGCACCGTTGATGACCACCGCCAGCCCGGCCGCCCCGCGCGGCTCGTAGGCGGTGGCGGCGAGGGCGATACCGTCGCGCGCCGGAATGCGCAGGTCCTGGCCGCGGCCGGGTTCGGCCTGCGGCGTGATGCCGGCGCAGAGCAGCTCGTAATCGGGGGACACCATCCACTCGCTGGCTTGCATCATCATGGCGGCACAATACGGTTGCGTATGGTGGCGTCAGGGTAGGCCGGGCGGGGAGGGGTGGGCAAACGAATTCGGAGCGCTATTCGGATGAATTAAATTCATCCGAAAAAAGCAAAAGCAGTCTCGCGCGAAGACGCCAAGAAACGCAAAGAAAGAGCGCCTCACCCAGAAACGCAGAGGAGGGCTTTAAAACTCTGTAAGTGATTTGCTCTTGATTCTCTCTCTGCGTCCCTGCGTGAGAATGCTTTGCTGTTCTTTGCGGCTTTTCTTCGCGTCTTGGCGTCTTTGCGCGAGATTGCCGTTAGCTTGTGTCTTCCGCTCAGGCCACCTGCAGCACCAGCTTGCCGAAGTTCTCGCCGTTGAACAGCTTGAGCAGGGTTTCGGGGAAGGTCTCGATGCCCTGCACCACGTCCTCGCGCGACTTGAGCTTGCCTTCGGCCATCCACTGGCCCATCTGTTGCGCCGCCTCGGCGTAGCGCGAGGCCCAGTCGAACACCACGATGCCTTCCATGCGCGCGCGGTTGACCAGCAGCGACAGGTAGTTCTTCGGGCCGGCGATCGGTGTGGTGTTGTTGTACTGCGAGATGGCGCCGCAGATCACCACGCGGGCGCGCATGCGCAGGCGCGCCAGCACCGCGTCGAGGATGTCGCCGCCGACGTTGTCGAAGTACACGTCCACGCCCTCGGCGCAATTCTGCGCCAGGCCGGGGAAGATCGGGCCGCGCTTGTAGTCGATGCAGGCGTCGTAGCCCAGCTCCTGCACGGCGAAGTCGCACTTCTCCGCGCCGCCGGCGATGCCGACGGCCTTGCAGCCCTTGATCTTGGCGATCTGGCCGACGATCTGGCCGACCGCGCCGGCGGCAGCGGACACCACCACCGTCTCGCCCGGTTTGGGCTGGCCGACCTCGAGCAGGCCGAAGTAGGCGGTCATGCCGGGCATACCGAGTACGTTGAGGTACTTCGGCAGCGGCGCCAGGCGCGGGTCGACCTTGACCAGTCCGCGGCCGTCGGAAATGGCGTAGCTCTGCACGCCCTGGGTGCCGGAGACGTAGTCGCCGACATGGAACTGCGGGTGGCGCGAGGCCACCACCTCGCCGATGGTGCCGGCGCGCATGATCTCGCCGATCTCCACCGGGCGTATGTAGGATTTGCCGGGGTTCATCCAGCCGCGCATCGCCGGGTCTAGCGAGATGTAGTGCACCTTCACCAGCAGCTCGCCTTCGGCGGGCTCGCGCACCGGCACTTCCTCGTAGGTGAAGTCGCTGCGCTTGGCCATGCCGACCGGGCGGGCGGCGAGCTTGAACAGTTTGTTGATCACTGATGTTTCTCCTCGGTTTTGCGCGGAATGATGGCACAGCCCGGGGGTGGCCGTGACTGTGCTTGCTGCGGCGCCGCCAACTGTCGCTTTACAGCCTGTCCGGGCTGGGGAACACTCGGGCCCAACCATGCTTTCGGGGAAATCCGTGATGACCGTTTCGCGCCGCGGCCGCTGCGCCGTGTTGCTGCTTGCCGCTTTGTCCGCCGTGCCGGCCCTCGGCGCCGATGCGCCGCCGCCGGTGGACCCGGCGGTGCTGGCGAAGATCCGCGACGCCGCCCTCGGCAGCGACTGGGCCTGGCAGCGGCTGGAAGATCTCACCGACAAGATCGGCCCGCGCCTGTCCGGATCGCCGCAGGCCGAAGCGGCGGTGACGCAGGTGGCGGCGGCGCTGAAGGGCGCCGGCCTGGAGGTGAGCCTGCAGCCGGCCAAGGTGCCGCACTGGGTACGCGGCGAGGAGCGCGCCGAGCTGGTCGATTACCCGGGCCGGCCGGAAGGCCTGAAGCAGCGCCTGGTGCTGACCACCCTCGGCGGCTCGGTGGCCACGCCCAGGGACGGTCTCACCGCGCCGGTGCTGGTGGTGCACGACTTCGATGACCTCAAGGCCCACGCCGCCGAGGCCAGGGGCCGCATCGTGCTGTTCGACAAGGCGTTCGACCAGCACCTGGCCGACAACGGGCAGGCCATGACCGCCTACAGCCAGGCAGTGGAATACCGCGTGGCCGGCCCCAGCGCCGCGGCGCGGGTGGGGGCGGTGGCGGCGCTGATCCGCACGGTTGGTGGCGCCGACTTCCGCCTGCCGCACACCGGCACGCTGCGTTACGAGGCGGACGCGCCGCAGATTCCCGCCGCGGCCCTGGCCGCCGAGGACGCCATGTGGGTGGGGCGCCTGGCGGCGCAGGGGCCGGTGCGCATGCACCTGACGCTGACCCCGCAGACCCTGCCGGACGCCGACAGCCACAATGTGCTGGCGGACCTGCCGGGCCGCGACAAGCCCGAGGAAGTGGTGCTGGTGTCGGGCCACCTCGACAGCTGGGACCTGGCGCAGGGCGCCATCGACGACGGCGCCGGCGTCACTGCGGCGATGGGCGCGGTGCAGGTGCTGAAGTCGCTGGGCCTGCAGGCGCGCCGTACCATCCGCGTGGTGGCGTGGATGAACGAGGAGAACGGCTCGGGCGGCGCGCAGGCCTACTTCGAGGCCAACAAGGGCCGCCTGGCCCAGCATGCGGCGGTGATCGAGAGCGATTCCGGTGCCGGCACGCCGCTGGGCGTGGTCGCCTCGATGGCGTCCGAGTCACGTGAGGCCCTGCGGCCGGTGCTCGACGCGCTGCGGCCGATCGGCGCCACCGCGCTGCGCCACGACGACGGCGAGGTGGGCGAGGACATCGCGCCGCTGCAGGAGGCCGGGGTGCCCGGCTTCGCGCCGCTGGTCGATACCCGGCGGTACTTCTGGTATCACCATAGCCCGGCCGACACGCTGGACAAGGTCGACCCGCAGGATTTCCGCCGCCAGGTCGCGGTGATGGCGGTGTTGGCCTATTACCTGGCGGAGTCGCCGCAGGCGCTGCCGCGGGTGGTGCGGAAGACCCCGTGAGCGCGGCTGGAAGGCGGGTGTGAAAACCCCGCCTTCCGGTTAAGCTGGCCCGACCTGGCCAACCGAGGATCCGCTGTGAAGAGCTCGACCCGTTTGATGGGTGCCTGGTGCGGCATCCTGGCCCTGGCGATGGGCCTGATGGGCGAGTTCGTGCCGCTGCTCGGCGGCGTTGGCGTGCTGGCCAGCCTGATGATCGTGATCGCCATGTTCCGCGCCGCCGCCGAGTCGAAGCGGCAGGAGATGCGCAACGCCCTGATCATCTACCTGGTGCTGAGCGCGCTGTCGGTGCTGGCCTTCGCCATCCTCTCCGGCGCGGCCTACCTCGACCTGTTGAAGCAAGGCGAGGTGCCCAAGGATCCGGAGGCGCTGCGGCCGTTGCTCCCGGGCGCGCTCGCAGCCTGGTTCCTGTTCTGTGCCGCCGCCTGGTATTGGTGGCGCGCGTTGCGCGAACTGGCCCAGGCCAGCGGCGTGGCGCTGTTCGCCGCCACCGGGCAGGTCTACTTCATCGGCGCGCTGCTGACGATGGTGCTGGTCGGCTTCTTCATCATGCTGGCGGCGCAGCTGATGCAGATCAGGGCTTTCCTGAAGGTGGTGCCCGATGGTGGTCTGCGGCCACCGCCGTTGCCGCCGGCAGCGCCGCCGAGGTCCGGCGGCGGCTGGGGACCGCCGCCGTAGCGCCTAGAACATCTCCGACTTGTCGATGTTGATTTCCTTGTGCGGGTCGCGCGAAGGAATCCAGTCGCCGGTGATCATGTCGGCGTAGCTGACGCCGGGGCCGACCATCGGGTACACGCCGGCATCCGGGTCGATGATCACTTCGAGGAAGGCCGGACCGTCGAAGGCGACGAAGTCGGCGATCATTGCCTGCAGGTCTTCGTTGCGCTCCAGGCGCTTGGCCCAGGGGTAGCCGTCGGCCTGCGCGGCCTTGACGAAGTCTTTCTTGTGCAGGCTCTTGTCGCTGGCGGAGAAGCGGCCCTTGAAGAACAGTTTCTGCCACTGGCGCACCATGCCGTCGCCGTAGTTGTTGAGCACCACCACCTTCACCGGCAGGCCGTAGGTGGTGACGGTTTCCAGCTCGCCCAGGTTCATGCGGATGCTGGCGTCGCCGTCGATGTCGATGACGATCTTGTCGCGGCGCGCGAACTGGGCGCCGATGGCGGCGGGCAGGCCGAAGCCCATGGTGCCCATCGAGCCCGAGGTGAGCCACAGGCGCGGCTGGCGGAAGTCGAAGTACTGCGCCGCCCACATCTGGTGCTGGCCCACGCCGGTGGCGATCACCGCCTCGCCCTTGGTGTGGCGGTTCAGCGCCTCGATCACCGCGTAGGGCTGGATCAGCCTGGACTTGCGGTCGTAGTTCATCGCGTAGGTCTTCTTCAGCTCCGCGATGTGCTTGTGCCAGTCGGCGTAGTCCGGCTTGAAGCCCTTGGCCTGCAGGTAGCCGCGCAGCGTGTCCAGCGCGCGCACGAGGTCGCCGACGTGGTGCCAGTGCACGCGCTTGACCTTGTTGATCTCGGCTGAGTCGACGTCGAGGTGGGCGATGAACCTGGCGCTGCGCGCGAACTTGTTCGGCACGCCGGCGACGCGGTCGTCGAAGCGGCTGCCGACGGCGATGAGGAAGTCGCAGTCGTCGGTGGCGTAGTTGGCGTAGGCGGTGCCGTGCATGCCGAGCATGTGCAGCGACAGCGGCTCGGTGGTGTCGTAGGCGCCCAGGCCCATCAGGGTGGCGGCCACCGGCAGCTGGAAGGCGTGGGCGAACTCGCGCAGCGCGCGCGAGGCCTCGGCCAGCACCACGCCGCCGCCGGCGTAGATCAGCGGGCGACGAGCCTTGGCCAGGTTCTCGAGGAAGGCGGCGCAGGCTTCGTCGTCGAGCAGGTGCTCGTCGACGGCGCGCAGGCGGGCGCGGTAGCCGGGGATCGGCAGCTGGCCTTCGCCGGCGAACACGCCGCTCCAGTTCTGCACGTCCTTCGGCACGTCGATCACCACCGGGCCGGGGCGGCCGGTGCGGGCGATCTCGAAGGCGGTGCGCACGGTGGCTTCCAGCTTGGAGGCGTCCGTCACCAGGAACACGTGCTTGGCGCAGGCGGCCATGATGTTGGAGATCGGCGCCTCCTGGAAGGCGTCGGAGCCGATCGCCGCGGTGGGCACCTGGCCGCAGATGACGACGATGGGGATGGAATCCGCCATGCAGTCGCGCACCGGCGTGACCATGTTGGTGGCGCCGGGGCCGGAGGTGACCAGGGCCACGCCGACCTTGCCGCTGGCGCGGGCATAGCCCGCCGCCATGAAGCCGGCGCCCTGCTCGTTGGCCGGCACGATCAGCGGCATCTTGTCGCCGTGCTCGTGGTTGAAGCGGAAGATGGCGTCGTAGGTCGGCAGGATGGCGCCGCCGCTGTAGCCGAAGACGACGTCCACACCCTCGTCGGCCAGAACCTGGACGACGATATCCGCCCCGGTCATGGTGGTGCCGGCGAGGGGATGGGAAGTGCTTTTCGGCTGCGCGTTCACGATGATTTTGTTCCGGTTCTCTTCAATCTAGGGTCTAGATTTTAGGGCCGCCGTTATAGCATGTGGGGGCTTTTTTAGCAGTGGCCCCGCAGTGGCCGTGCAATACAGGCGGCGTAAACTGCGATTTCGCATTCCGCTTCGTAATACCAAGCCTTCCAGGGAGGAATACATCATGGGACTTCTCGACCAGTTGGCCGGCAGCGTGCTGTCCGGCGCCTTGAGCAACCTGCAACAGCAGCACGGCCAGAGCCCGCTGCTGCAGGTGGCGATGAACCTGATCCAGCAGAACGGCGGCGTGCCGGGCGTCATCGCCAAGTTCGAGCAGGCGGGCCTGGCGCAGCACGCCGCCTCGTGGGTCTCCAGCGGCGCCAACCTGCCGATCAGCGCCGACCAGCTGCGCCAGGCTCTGGGCAGCGACACCATCGCCAGCATCGCCGGCAAGCTCGGCCTGGATCACTCGCAGGTCAGCGGCGCGCTGGCGCAGATGCTGCCGCAGCTGATCGACCACATGACGCCCAACGGCAGCGTGCCGGCCAACCATGCCGACCTGCTGTCGGAAGGCCTGGCCCTGCTCGCCGGCGGCGGCGCGGCTCCGGCGCCGGCCGCGGCGGGCTGAGCGCAAAAAAAGCCGCTTGCTCGAAAAGCCTGTTGCCACAAGGCCTTTTGAGCATCCGGCGGGCCGCCGGTGGCCGCCGCGCACTTGCCGTGGCCGGCCCCGGCGGTTTATGTTCTCGAAATTATGCGCCACATTATTTCGATCCTGCTCCAGAACGAGGCCGGGGCACTGGCCCGCGTCGCCGGCATGTTTTCCGCCCGCGGCTACAACATCGAATCCCTCACCGTGGCGCCGACGCATGACGCAACGCTGTCGCGCCTGACCCTCGTCACCACCGGCAGCGAGCAGGTCATCGACCAGATCATCAAGCAGTCGCGCAAGCTGGTCGACATCGTCGAGATCGCCGACCTCACCAGCCGCGAGCACCTGGAGAGCGAGCTGCTGATGCTCAAGGTGGAAGTCGACGCCGCCAGCGCCCGCAAGCTGATCGAGTGCGTGCGCCAGCACCGCGCCATGATCCTCGACGAGACCGAGACCACCCGCACCGTGCAGTTCGCCGGCCCGGGCGCGGAGGTCAACGCCTTCCTCGCCGCCGTCGCCGCCATCGGCCGCATGCTCGAGCTGGTGCGCAGCGGCACCGCCGCGCTGGAATCGGGCGCCGCCGTGCTGGCGCCGCCGGCCTGACGCGCGCCGGCCCAACCTTTTATTCACCCCCAAAGAGGGACACGCAGTGAGCATCAACGTCTATTACGACAAGGACGCCGACCTTTCGATCATCCAGTCGAAGAAGGTCGTCATCCTCGGCTACGGTTCGCAGGGTCACGCCCATGCGCTCAACCTCAAGGACAGCGGCGTTGACGTCACCGTCGGCCTGCGCAAGGGCTCCAAGTCCTGGGCCAAGGCGGAAGGCGCCGGCCTCAAGGTCAAGGAAGTCGCCGAGGCGGTGAAGGGCGCCGATCTCGTCATGATCCTCGCGCCGGACCAGGATCAGAAGAAGATCTACGAAGAGAGCATCGTCGAAAACCTGAAGAAGGGCGGCGTGCTGGCCTTCGCCCACGGCTTCAACATCCACTTCCAGCTGATCGAGCCGCGTCCGGACCTGGACGTGATCATGGTCGCGCCGAAGGGCCCGGGCCACCTTGTGCGCAGCACCTACACCCAGGGCGGCGGCGTGCCGAGCCTGATCTGCGTCCACCAGGACGCTTCCGGCCAGGCCAAGCAGATCGCCCTGTCGTACGCCTCCGGCAACGGCGGCGGCCGCGCCGGCATCATCGAGACCAGCTTCAAGGAAGAGACCGAGACCGACCTGTTCGGCGAGCAGGCCGTGCTCTGCGGCGGCGCCACCGCGCTGGTGCAGGCCGGCTTCGAGACCCTGGTCGAGGCCGGCTACGCGCCGGAGATGGCCTACTTCGAGTGCCTGCACGAGCTGAAGCTGATCGTCGACCTGATGTACGAGGGCGGCATGGCCACCATGCGCTACTCCATCTCCAACACCGCCGAGTACGGCGACTACACGCGCGGCCCGCGCGTCGTCACCGAGCAGACCAAGGCGGAGATGAAGCGCATCCTCACCGAGATCCAGACCGGCCAGTTCGCGCGCGAGTTCGTGCTCGAGAACCAGGCCGGCCAGCCGACTCTGAAGGCCCGCCGCCGCATCGGCGCCGAGCACCAGATCGAGAAGGTCGGCGCCAAGCTGCGCTCGATGATGCCGTGGATCTCCAAGAACAAGCTGGTCGACAAGACCAAGAACTGAGTTGCGGCAGGTGTGGCAAGAAGGGCGCCTCCGGGCGCCCTTCGTCGTTGGGCGGCCGCCACATGCCGGATTGGCAGGCGCGGCGGCATCCGCTATAGTGACGGAATCATGCAGTCGAACAGCAGCCATTTCGGTACCCACAGCCCGGCCTCCAGCCGCCGCGGCCTGCTGCTTGCGCTTCGACTTCTGCCGTAAGGCAGACAAGAACCCATGCCCGCACGGGGGTCAAGCCGTGATAACCCAGTCGCATCCTGCCAAGCTCCGAACCATCCATGGTTCGGACCGCTGAACGCCGGCTATGCCGGCGACATCAAAAGCAAAGTTCTTGAGAGATAGCACCATGAGCGCGAACCAGCTGATCATCTTCGACACCACCTTGCGCGACGGCGAGCAGTCGCCCGGCGCGGCCATGACGCAGGAGGAGAAGCTGCGCATCGCGCTGGCCCTGCAGCGGCTCAAGGTGGACGTGATCGAGGCCGGCTTCGCCGCCGCCAGTCCCGGCGACTTCGCCGCGGTGCAGACCATCGCCCGCGAGATCACCGACAGCACCGTCTGCACCCTGGCCCGCGCCAACGCCGGCGACATCGACAAGGCCGGACAGGCTCTGAAGGGCGGCCAGCGCACGCGCATCCACACCTTCATCGCCACCAGCCCGATCCACATGGAGAAGAAGCTGCGCATGTCTCCGGAGCAGGTGCTGGAGAGCGCGGTGGGCGCGGTGAAGCTGGCGCGCCAGTTCACCGACGACGTGGAGTTCTCCGCCGAGGATGCGGTGCGCTCCGAGATCGACTTCCTGTGCCGCGTGTTCGAGGCGGCGATCAAGGCCGGCGCCACCACCATCAACGTGCCGGACACCGTCGGCTACTCCGTGCCGGAGCTGTGGGGCGAGCGCATGCGCACGCTGATCGAGCGCGTGCCCAACTCGGACAAGGTGATCTGGTCCACCCACTGCCACAACGACCTGGGCATGGCGGTGGCCAATTCCCTGGCCGCGGTGCGCGGCGGCGCGCGCCAGGTGGAGTGCACCATCAACGGCCTGGGCGAGCGTGCCGGCAACGCCTCGCTGGAGGAGATCGTGATGGCGGTGCGCACGCGCCGCGACGTCTTCAACCTCGAAACGCGCATCGATACCACGCAGATCGTGCCGTGCTCGCGCCTGGTCTCCGGCATCACCGGTTACCCGGTGCAGCCGAACAAGGCCATCGTCGGCGCCAACGCCTTCGCCCACGAATCCGGCATCCACCAGGACGGCGTGCTGAAGCACCGC
>ERZ1034411.165-NODE-165-length-17712-cov-27.725944_pt1 | contig 17712 bp, 22 predicted proteins | sample MGYA00520583_ERZ1034411 | MGnify/ENA primary metagenome ERZ1034411 (study PRJEB33736, sample SAMEA104288481) | Azolla microphylla | place: Ecuador | collected 1982 | study: EMG produced TPA metagenomics assembly of the PRJEB19522 data set (Is there foul play in...
TCTTTTATCTTCTTTACAAAACTTTATTCTCTCACTCTATTGCCATTTTAATCATCCTTGTTCTCATTAAGCCTTTTCTTCCTTGCAGGAGCTTTAGTTATTGTGTACTACTATCTGTGACAGTTAGGGTACAGTTAGGGTGCGGAAGGTGGGTTATATGAGTGTCAGGAATTGGTTCTGGAAATGATGGCTTTCATTCGCAATAAGCAGGCATTTTTCCGCTTATCATAAGGGGCTGAGGGCTATGATGCTTATCCAGCGACCTCTTTAACTTCTTTGTCGCCCCCTTAAACAAGACCCCTCTCCGCCACCGGAAAGGGGTTGATCAAAGATCAAAACTCAGCACTACCTAATAAGCATCTTGCAACTCATAGAAATCAGGTGAGATGTAATCCTTGCGTAAAGGCCAACCTACCCAATCTTCCGGCATCAAAATCCGCTTCAAATTGGGATGACCTTCATAGATAATACCCAACATATCGTAAGACTCGCGCTCTTGCCAGTCCGCAGTCTTCCAAATCCAGTACACTGAAGGCACAGTGGGATTGTCTCTAGGTAAGAACACCTTCACCCGGACTTCTTCAGGTTTATCAGCATTATCACTCACCTTCAACAAGTGATAGACACTGACCAATTCCTGTCCCGCACCCAAGTCAATACCTCCCTGAAACTGGAGATAATTAAACCCGTAAGCGTACAAAGCTGTAGCAGTAGGAAGCAAAAAATCTGCGTCTACCTTAATAATCTCTACCCCATTAGCATCGGGGGCCAAAGATTCATGGTGAAAGCCATTTTCAGTTAACCACTGGGAAACCTGACCCGCTGGAACTATCTTAGACTCTTCATCAGCCACGCTTTTCTTCCTCCTTTGTCTTGGATGTCAGCAATGCTGGTGGTACAGGCATACCAACTGCTTCGGTCAATTCCTTGGGTGGATTGAAGCGAGTTCCTGACTGCATATACTTACCAGTTAAAATCTCTGGTACTGGCTTCATGCTGTGAGTTGTACTGTAATAGCGGTGGGTTTGCTTGATTTGACCCCGTTCTTGCATCGAATCATTAGCGATTTTCTTCCGCAACTTAATAATTGCATCAATAATCGCTTCTGGACGGGGAGGACAACCAGGTAAATACACATCCACCGGAATTAGCTTATCAACTCCGCGCACAGCTGTAGGCGAGTCAACACTGAACATCCCGCCTGTAATTGTACAAGCACCCATAGCAATTACATACTTAGGTTCGGGCATCTGTTCATAAAGACGCACCAATTGAGGAGCCATCTTCATGGTAATTGTACCAGCAGTGATAATTAAATCAGCTTGACGGGGACTAGAACGGGGAATTAACCCAAAACGGTCAAAGTCAAAACGAGAACCAATTAAAGCCGCAAATTCAATGAAGCAGCAAGCTGTACCAAATAGCAACGGCCACAAACTAGAAAGCCGCGCCCAGTTGTAGAGGTCATCAACGGTAGTCAAGATGACATTTTCTGACAGTTCTTGAGTAACTGTAGGACGCTCAATGGGGTTGATGATTAGCTCTTTGTCCTGAGTGGTTATATTAGAATTCAAGACCATTCCAAAGCTCCTTTACGCCATGCGTAAACTAAAGCGACTACGAGAATCGCAATAAAAATTAACGCTTCAATAAACGCCAATAAACCCAAACGGTGGAAAGCTACCGCCCACGGGTACAAGAAAACAGTCTCAACGTCAAAGACAACAAAGACTAAAGCGAACATATAGTAGCGAATGTTGAATTGAATCCAGGCACCACCGATGGGTTCCATGCCGGATTCATAAGTTGTGCGCCGTTCCGGGCTGAAGCTACTAGGTCTGAGGAGTTTGGACGCGGAAAGCGCCAGGGCTGGTACTAGGCTACAAAGGAGGAAGAAGCCTAGAAGATATTCGTAACCGTTGAGGACAAACACAATGGATATCTACCGCTGATGGTGGAAATAAAGCTGTGAGTTTCTTTTACATTATATCTTTTAGGGTTTTCTGAAATCTGGGAAACAGATGTGCTGCTTCTATTTGATTCAGTTTTGAGAGCTATAGAAAAGTCTAATAATTATGTCATAATTTTTAACGTATCTTTAAGATTTCCCCTCTAGGAGAACCCAGCCATGAGCGCACAAGCTGAAGAAGCTCTTGAAACTCAGGTTTTAGACCGTTATGAATGTCGCTCCTGCGGTTATGTTTATGAACCGGAGAAGGGAGACGACAAGTATGATATTCCTGCTGGGACGGTTTTCTCAGAATTGCCTGTCAATTGGCGTTGTCCGGTTTGTAGCGCCAAAAAGGTGGCTTTTGCCAATATTGGGCCTGCGGGTACGGCATCTGGTTTCAAAGAAAACTTAGGTTACGGCTTAGGTGTGAATAAACTTACACCAGGGCAAAAGAACATATTGATATTTGGGGCTTTAGCCCTTGGCTTTTTGTTTTTTATCAGTCTTTACGGCTTACAGTGAAACTCCTTTGGGGATTGGGGACTGGGGAGTGGGAATCTGAAGGAATCACCATCTAACTCCTGATAGCGCAGCTTGGTGTATGACTTTTACGTCGTCACGCAAATAGCTATACTCCTTGAACTCCTAAACTCCTATTCCGTGTCATCTTAAATAAGACTTCCGCAAATTTAGATAAACACTAAGAAATACTGATGCATTCAATTGTAAAAAAGTGGCAAGGAATATTTGCCGCACTCATAGTAGTCCTAGCCTCTATAGGTTGTAGCAAAGTTCCCTCTGTTAGCTATAATCCCTGGGCAGTTATTAATGTGCCAACAGATGCGAAACTTTTCGATATTGCCTTTACTGATAACCCTAACCATGGTTATTTAGTGGGTAGTAATGCGACTCTGTTGGAAACTAATGATGGTGGAAATACTTGGCAACCGCTACAACTAGCAGTTGATGAGCCAAAATCTCGATTTGATTCAGTAAGTTTTGCAGGTAAAGAGGGTTGGATAGTTGGAGAACCTTCTTTATTGCTGCATACTACTGATGAAGGTAAATCTTGGTCGAGTCTGCCCTTGAATGAAAGGTTACCTGGTAGCCCAATTTTGATTACTGCTTTGGGTGAAAATACAGCAGAAATGGCTACTGATGTGGGAGCTATCTATAAAACTACAGATGGTGGTCAAAACTGGAAGGCACAAGTAGAGGCTGCTGTTGGTGTGGTGCGTAACTTGGAGCGCTCCCCTGATGGTAAGTATATTGCTGTTTCCTCTAAAGGTAGTTTTTACTCTGTCTGGGAACCAGGACAAGCTGCTTGGGATCCCCATAACCGCAATAGTTCTAGGCGTTTAGAAAATATGGGTTTTGCTGGTAATGGCCAATTATGGTTATTAGCACGGGGAGGTCAAGTTAAATTTAGTGATTTGACTAAATCTGATGAGTGGTTGGATGTAGAATATCCAGAGTTAGCTACTAGCTGGGGTTTACTAGATTTAGCCTATCGTACACCTGAAGAAATCTGGATTGGTGGTGGTAGCGGCAATTTGCTACGCAGTACCGACGGTGGTCAAACCTGGGAAAAAGACCGTGAAGTGGAAGGAGTCGCTGCTAATTTTTACAAGATTGTATTTTTTAACCCTGATCAAGGTTTTATTATTGGCGATCACGGCATTCTGCTCAAATATAACCCCAATGCCAATTCATCATCCCAACCAGAGGCTGCTTAGTTACAAGGTGGGTTAAGAGATGATAACCTTTTCTGAGAAGAACGTTGCAACTTGTAACTCTTTCTAAACTTTGTAGGATAATAAACTCAATAGTAGTTTTTGTGAAGGTAGTCATTTAAATGTCAGGTACCACTGGAGAGCGTCCATTTTCGGACATTGTTACCAGTATTCGTTACTGGGTAATTCACAGCATCACCATTCCAGCTTTATTCGTTGCTGGTTGGTTATTTGTTAGCACTGGACTGGCTTATGATGCCTTTGGCACACCCCGTCCTAATGAGTATTTCACCCAGGTACGTCAAGAAGTACCAATTGTGAAAAACCGTTTTGAAGCTAAAAAGCAAGTAGAAACATTTATCGGAAAGTAATTTGAAATCATGGCTAGCGGCAATAACATCAATCAACCAGTTACCTATCCAATTTTTACGGTCAGATGGCTTGCAGTTCACACTTTAGGTGTGCCAACTGTCTTCTTTTTGGGCGCGATCGCCGCAATGCAGTTTATTCAACGCTAGGAGCAACTCATGGAAAGATCCCCAAATCCTAATCAACAACCAGTTGAGTTAAACCGTACTTCTCTGTACCTGGGACTTCTACTAATTTTCGTTCTAGGGATTCTTTTCTCCAGTTACTTCTTTAACTAACTGGAACTGTCACCGCTAATTTCTGTTGATTTGTTGTTAAGGGAGGAGAAAACTGTGTCTGGAAGTGGGAGAATTCCCCTGTGGGTTGTCGCTACAATCGCAGGTTTAGGTGTAATTACTGTTGTAGGTATATTCTTTTATGGTGCCTACGCCGGAATAGGTTCTTCTTTATAAGACTAACCTGATCCACATTTTTGTTCAGAAACAAACTTTGAAAAACCGCCAATCTCTTTGAGACAGGCGGTTTTTCAGGTAAAAATGGATAATTGGTGATTGGTGATTGGTGATTGGTGATTGGTGATTGGTGATTGGTAATGGGAATTAAGAGGTAAGTAATTATCCCCAGTCCCCAGTACCTAATTAAGCAATATCTTCACGTTCAATGTATAAAAATAAGAACGCGAAAACTACTGCTGGTAAAACTAGACCAGTCAAAGGAACGAAGATGGAAGGTAAGAACGAAGAATAAGCCAAGATAGAGGGCAAAAATGAGCCTGACATAATAAAGAATCCTTTGAAGTCACACTACAATTCAAAATGAGCTTACTGCAAAATTCTAACTATTTTTGCAAATTCTCAAGATTTTTAACAGTTAGTAACTTTGCTCTCAAATCTCGCTGCTCTCAAATCTCGCTGGATAAGTTATCACTTATAGCACATATAACTCGTCTTTTCTTCAATCCATCCCTGACATTTTTGAGGAAAGCAGCAAGATGTTAGTATTTGATAGAAGATGAAGGATGAAATTAAGGTAACTATGAAGACATTATTTCATGCGCTCGCTACGCCCACTACAGGCATTGCACTTTATAATAAACGCTGATTCTGTGTAATCATCCAAAATTGTTAAATGTTCACTGATGGTTAGTCTTTTTGTTGTTTTAACCTTGCTGGAACTTTTACAACTGCTGCTGTAGCTAAAGTTCTTGGGATCCAACAAGCTAATGTAGTTACACCTACCCAAGCAAATGCTATGTCTGATAAACTCTACCGTATGCTCAAAGCGATGGAAAATGGTGATACCAGTGAATCGTAAATATTATTGCGTGAACTACAACTTGCGTGAACTACAACCAGATGGACAACATTGGCTAAATCAAAACTTACCTAGTAATAGCATTGTGATAGGACTCACAAAATGAATACTAAACTTAACTGCCCTGTGTGTGGATATCAAGAACTTGCAGGTGAAATTGGTCCTAATTGTGATACTGATATTTCTCTAATTCGCACACTCCATAATTTACTCCCAATAGAAGAAAACCACTACAAAAAAAAATTAGTAGTTGGACTTTGGGAGTTGCTTTATTGAGCCTAATGATAGGTATGACTTTGGGACTCGGAGCAAGTTTTTCGATCATGCAACCCCGTCTATATAATGCAAATACTTCTTTTCCTAATTCTACGGTAGTTAGTAAGTATAAATCACTAAAAAATACTCCTATTCCAAAATTACCAACATCAAAATTATTGTCAAACCAGGAGATAACCTCAGTGTAATTACTGGAAAATTCTGTCTAAAAGGTAATGCTTGGCAAAAGATAGTTAAAGCCAATCCCCAACTACAAAACCGCAAAGATTACTATATAGATCCGGGGGAAGAGTTAAAAATTCCCAACTGTCAGCAGAGAAGTGAATGATTATCCTGGATACCCTCAAGAAAGCCAGCCAAAAAAAACTGAAAAATTACAGTTAGCTTATCGAGCATGGCAAGAAGTATCTGCTGAATCAATAACTGAGCAATGAGAAATTATTAAACGCATTGCTCAACATAAACGGTTGCTATTTTTACACGAAATTGAAGCATTAGTCAAGTCTGAAAACTTAGAGAAAGCGAAAACAGTAAGTACACAATTTCTTCAAAAGATTGGCACTAATTCTTTAGTTGAAGCTAATTTAAAAGAGTATATTCAACGAAGTTTAGAAGCCGCAGTTTGGAAAGATTCAAACTGGGACAATATTGCTAATAAAATTAAAATCTCTGGATTGTTGAGCCTAATATCATTAGCTTACACAATTGGAGAGTAGCAACTTATTTATATTTCCAAAAAAGCTTTATAAATTAGTGGATTTTATTATCGCCTTATCCACAGTCCTAGCAAATTTAACCGCTGATTATACCCTCAAAGAGGTTCATAGGTTGGGAAATCAAACTGTAGATTATTCATCAGTATCTTGAGAATTAAAACGCCGTTTATAAGTAGCAAGTAATATTGTGAAAGATAATAATACTGAGGGGTCTTTAAATCTGCACGCTCACTATCGTTGGGAAATAGTTGCACTCAGATTTATGGGAGAACCTGCCAACTCAGGAGTCCAATTCAATGATGTATTTATCACTCAAGCCTGTTATCATAGGTTTATTTCCCAATGACAAAATATTATCGTATATAAAATACATCCTCATCAAAGAATTCTTCATTCCCTTTATACACGAGATTAGCTGTAGCCGCTTGCTTATAAGGAAAAAGTCAAAGAGCAATTCAAATTAAACCCACAAGTAAACCGACTACTGGAGTTGAAAGATTTGCTGATAATTTCGTTGCCTATTCAGAAGGTTACTATGATCTACAACAACGAAAATAGCAACAAGCAATCCCAAAATTCAAGCAAGCAAAAGTAGAAATTAAAGAGAATCAAGATTGGCAAGAAGAACTAGATAAACTTTGTAATTCTCAACGTCAAATTATATCAGAACTTTTTGAACATCTAGGACTTTCTCCATTCTGGTTCTATCTTATAGATAGTACGTATTCTCGCAGTTATTTAGCTGAATATAAAGCAGAATAAATCAGACAGAAATTTGTTGATGAACAAAATTATCTCAATCAAGCCCTGAAAAAGCTGCAAGAAATTAAAACAATTGATAACACTAATCCCTATTTTAATGATATTAGAACTCTTGCAGAATTAATCTTATCTTATAAGAAGGGTTGTCTTTGTTTTAGCCACAAGTTAGAGTTACACGGTTATGTTTGAATTAGCTAGCCCAAAGAACACCAAAAATACATAATATCTAAAACTCTCTATCATACCACAGCAACAATTTTGCAAGAGGTCTATTATAGAAAGTATTGAATTCAATGATAAATTAGAAGAAATCAATTTGCTGTTCAAAACTAGACAGTATGAAGAAATGGTGAGAAAAGCTAGACATTCAAAACGAGAACGAATTCGTTATGTTGTGGCTAAGTTTTTTATAGATATATTAATTAATGGATTAAAAGAAGGTAGTTTATATGACCCACAAGTCATGGTACAACTACGACGTTGGCCTTATGAAATTTGTCCAGATGAACGAGGATTTCAAGAAATTTACCGAGGTTTAAAATTGTGTTGAAAAGTCAGAGTAAGTAGGTTGGCGTTCAAAATTGTCGTTATGATAGGCAAAAGGCAACAGGGAAAAGGATTTTGGTGATTTCACTTTTTGTTACATACTTCTGTTTTTTCCCACAGACGTACTTAATTTTAGATTTTGGAATGCGTATGGAAAATAACCCATACGATATATTAGGTGTATCTCAATCCGCATCGAAAGTAGAAATTACCAAAGCTGTCCCTTTAGCCATGAAGCGCAAGCAATACCCAGTAGATGTGATTGCTAAAGCTCAAAAAAGCTTGATGAAATCAGAAGAAAGAATTATTGCTGATTATTTCCATCCCATATGACCAACTATCAAAGGATTCAAATATAGTGATTTATCACCTTTAAATCAACCAGCACCTACCTTAACTTTATGATCAGAATTTGACGGTTTAGATTTAGCGAGCGCACAAGCCAACCACCAGAAAACCTAGAGCCCAAAACCTTACCACTCCCCTGATCAGAATTATTCAGCGAAGGCCTTGCAGCTTGTCAAGAGGGACGTTACCCAAAAGCGATAAAGTACTTGGAGGACTACTGCCATAGTTGTAGAGAACGCAATAGGCAAAATTATCTGCAAGCTACAATGTGGTTGATTAAAGCCTATCAAATGGGTGGACAATTATAGAGGGCGATCGCACTTTGTAATTCCTTGATTCATCATAGTCATCCCCAAGTCAACACTTAGGCTAACAAAATTTTAGCAAGATTAACTAAATAGAGTCCCCGTGTCTGACTTAAATCCAACTTATTTTATAAACCAAGAATTACGAGATCTACTTATAGAAAAACTTGGTAATCTCGGAAAAGAAAATGTTGTTTTACAGGAATCTTTACGAGAAGAGCAAACCAAGAATACAGCAGAAACATAAAACTTATTTTTAGAACTTTTAGAAGTTGCTGATCCATTAGAAGCATTACTAGATTATCTGCACAACAACCCTAAGCCCAGTCCAGAATTTATAGAACGCCTACCCCGTTCCATAGCCGCAGTTAATCGCAAGTTTCTTAGCGTACTTGGAAAACGTCAACTCATACCCATAGAATTAGAAAGCACAGAACCAGATTTTAACCTATGTCGTGTAATTGATCGGGAAGAAAGAACAGATGTTCCAGACCAAACAATTACGAAAATAGTCCGTCGTAGATTTCGGTGGGGAGAGAGAATTTTGCGCCCTACAGAAGTAATCACTGCTAAAGTAGAACCAAATTTATAATTAAGTGTAGATGGTAATATAAATGAAACTCTAAAATAATATTTAGATTATTTGTATGGGTTCACACAGAACGAAAATTACTAATAATTCTAGCTTTAGAGTCACAATAGTCACGATAGTTCAAACTTTAAACTCACCGAAAAATTGTATGAATCCTCACGAAAGTAATATTAAAGAAACTGCCACAGCGTCAAAAAAATGGAGTAGTTGGCAAGAAAATTTTACCTTAATAGCGATCGCACTGACCTTAGCATTGCTAATTAGGACATTTGTCGCCGAACCCCGGTTAATCCCATCAGAATCAATGTACCCAACCTTACACACAGGTGATCGCTTAGTAGTCGAAAAAGTATCCTACCGTCTTCAGCCTCCCAAAATCGGCGATATCGTTGTTTTTCAATCACCACCAGAATTACAACGTCGCGGATATGACAAAAACCAAGCCTTGATCAAGCGCGTTATCGGTCGGCCAGGAGAAGTAATTAGTGTTTCTCAAGGTAAGGTTTACCTCAACGGTCAACCCTTACAAGAAGACTACATCGCCGAACCCCCAAATCAACCATTTCCAGCAGTTACAGTTCCCCAAGACGGGTTTTTCGTCATGGGAGACAACCGCAACGATAGTAATGACTCCCGCTACTGGGGCTTCTTACCCCGCAAAAATCTCATCGGTCGCGCCACTTTCCGCTTCTGGCCTCTAGACCGCATCGGATTAATTTAGTCATTAGTTATTAACTCAAGTTGCTAGTCATCTAGTTGAGCCTGGTAATGGGTAATGGGTGATTGGTAATTGGTGATTCAAATCCCAGTTTTCATCCTTTAGTCCTGGACATCCTGTATCCCGTACGGGACCGTAAGCTATTTCTGAAAGTTTCCCTTGAAACACCACTGATAACTGATAACTGCCTAAAACCGTAGATAATACATTAACTGTGCAATCGCTTCACCAGACAGTTGTAACCGTTGCTGAAAATCAACCAGATTACGGTAAGACCCAGCAGTGAGGCGATTCTGTACCACTGCTTCAGCCAGATATAAATCCATCAAAGGAATATTCATCAAAGTTTCTACCGTTGCTGTATTTGGATTCACTTGCGTAGTATTAGCTAAAGATTCATCATCATAGTAATTAAAATTTAGGAGTGGTTTGAGTAGTTCTATTCGATGAACTGGTACACTCAACGCCGCAGCAATATCTTCAATACAGTAAAATTTTACACCAGAACGTGAAAGTTCCACAAGTGATCGTCCTTGGTGAATAGACAAACCCGGTAGGCGTAGCCAATCATCTACACTTGCTTGATTAGCATCAATACGCATCCCCAATTGTGCCGCCATCTGAATTTCTTCCCCAGATTGTAGACGATAGTAAGGATCATTGAGCAATTTAGCACGGAGTTTTTGCAATTTGAGATTGATAGGTAGCCAGTTGTTCATTGTGTTACTTACATCAAGAAATCTGATCCAGCATCTGGCGGCGTTTTTGCTCAAATTCATACTCAGAAATTAATCCATCTTGGCGCAGTGCATCCAACTCACGCAAAGCATGACCTACTGATTCTACTTGATTACTTACCTGTGGAGAAACCTTCACCACTGACTGACCTAAATTAAAATTCCGGTCAAAAGCTTCTTTATCTTGGGTTAGATACCAAACCCCTTCTATAGCACTAGCAACCTTGGGAATTGGTGTCCAAGATAACAAGACATACAAAATTCCCCATAATGGCTGCCCCAAATAAAATTTGTGTAAACCTGAAATTGTGACTATACCAGAAAAAGCTAGAATAGCCGCAATGCTTCGACTTTTCCGTTTAGTTAACATCATCTCCATCAATCTCCAAATACCAAAAACCCTACAACGAGACACCCCCTAATCGTAAATCAATTGTATTAATTCAGCTTAGTAGAGTTCAGGAGTAAAAACACATATCTGAATCTATTGTATGGATTTAGCCGACAGGTAACTACTACTCTTGACAATCTAGGTAAATTAAGTTCTAACTGTATCAATACACATAAAATAAATAAACACCTAAAATAAATAAACAATCTAGATCAATTTACCTAATTCCACACAAAAGTCTGCATTTAGCTTTGATCATACCTTAAAGCTCTTATTTGCAAATATTACAACAATGTCCCAAAACGCCCTCGCACCAGAAATACTTGAATTACTTATTGACCCCTATGCTGTTTTGGGAGTTTCTGTGAACGCTGATGATCGCCAGGTTTATAAGCGTTATTTTGCTTTAGCAAAGCAACTGCATCCTGATATTTATATAAATATTCACAATAGCGATAAAGAAATATCTAGACTTATATTAAGTCGTTTAATCAATCCTGCTTACCAGCTATTAAAACACGAGAAGAAACGTCTTAGCATAGTATCGACATTACGATTAAAAGCAACATCCTTAGATCAGGAGAACTTGTCCGAGTTAAAAAAAGCTATAAATATGCAAATTAGACCAATTTCAGCACAAGAAGCTGATTTCTTTTATGAACAAGCGATCGCTGCTTGCGTAGCAGTCCAATATAAATCCCTACAAAAATCACATCACATAACTAAATATATAACTAAACTAAATTTAGTTTATCTATCCCTACTAAAAAACAACAGCTTTGAAACAGAAACAGTAACAACTGAATCCAAGTCAATTGTCCCTCGTCCAGAAATCCCAAAACTTACACTGGTATTATCTGAGGACAGTAATTCTAAACCTACTTCCATCAACTACGCTCAACGACACTACGAGCGAGCTGTTCAGTATACACAACAAGCAGAATGGGCGCTGGCCGTCAAAGAACTGCGTGATGCCATCAAATTAGAGCCAAACAACAGCGACCATTACGCCTTACTAGGAGTAGTTCATTTTCAACAGAATTTCCCAGGAATGGCAAAAGTTTATATACGTCAAGCCTTAAAACTAAATGCAAAGCACCCACTAGCCTTGAAATACGTAACTCTACTGAAAATAGAAACGACTGAAAAATCTAATCCTAAATCGATCTCAAAAGCTTTAAACATAGCCAGCTTATTAAGCCGCTTTCTCTCTGGTCATGATTCTTAACTCAACACGAGACAGTGAACAGACTGATAGCTGAATGCTTACCCAGAAAGTTTTTAGAATCTCTTTTGTATATTCACCTTATCCTTAACAGGTGTAGCAATACCACGCTTCACCAAAGTGGACTGGAGGATTAAGACCAAGGTGGGCTAAGAAACCTTTGAATACTTTTACTGCAGCTTTAGAAGGGTTGAGAACAGCCATATCTTTTCTATTTATTGATTGGTTCAACTGGAATCCGGACGTTTTCCCTTCTTATCAAGCCAGTTTGGGCTACATTCGGCCTTGATTTTTGTTTACGTCCCGCTAAGCAATGGTTCTTTTTCCAAAAAACTAAACGCTTGTCGAAATTTCAGTGGACTAGCTTTAATTGGTGCATCAAAATGACAAGAAATAATTTGATCAAAATCCCAACTGGCAATTTTATCAGCCCAGTTTAATACTAGTTTTGGTGCCTGGGGAAGAATGAGATTGTGTAAAATCGGTGCTACAAAAGGGCGACCATTTCCACACAAGGCATCAAAAGAGCGTTGCCATTTATTTTGCCAGCGAATAAGCCCAGTTTAATAAAGTAAATAAACCAAAATAAGCCTTAGCGGAACCGTCTGGTGATTTTTTAGCATTTTGCCACATTTCTTTGATTCCCGTAACTTCTAAAGCACTAGGACGGACATCAATTGCAAATCAAGATATTCTCTGCCGTCCTTGACAACGACTTTTATGATTATCTTCTATAACCTACTGTCCATTTTCTCTAGTGTGAAATAATAGGGGATATGGTTCTAATTGTAAAATTCCTGGTCGTTCTTCTGGGACAGAAAGTATAGTATCTGTAAGTAACAGAGTAGGTGGTGCTGTTGTGGAAGTGGCATTTTTTCACAAAAGCACCACGTCCTAAATTAATATCTAAAATTTCATATGCAAATTCATCACTAAAAGGATTTTGATTAATATTTCCTATATTTTCTGGTAGTTCTAAAGTTCGTTTTTGAGGAAAGCCAAGCCAACTCAGTGGTAGATTAAATGGAAAACTCCACTGATGAGGAGCAACATAAACTACAGCTTGGGGAAACTTTCTGGCAACAGGTCCAACAAATATCTTATTCTCTAAACCAGAACTGGTAGGCAAAATAATAATATATTTAACAGTACCATGTTTTGCTTCCAACTCCTGAACTAAACAGATACATTCTGGTGTGGGTGTGACAGGTGCATCAACCAAAAGACCACCTGCTTGTAGCTTGATAATGGTCATCCGAATGGGTACAACTGTATACAGTATGCCTTGTAATTGGTCAAATGTCCAAATGCTATCTTTGACTATTTATCCAAATACTATTAGTAGTTTACCATAGGGATAGAGTGCGTACTGCAGGCGAAAAAGGCCATGACCAATCTCGCTTATTTATACTTTCCGAAGCTTTCATTGTCTTTTGATTAAGAGCTTATTTTTCATCTTTAGCACTATGGTCTTGAGTTCTTAAAGTCTCTTGCTGTAGCCTCTGGTTTCCAGCGTCTATATATCTCTATAATAGTGTAAAAATATTCCTACCTCCATAGACTGACTCAAAACAAGAATATATGACAATGAATTCTAACTTACAACGTGCATTTGCTAACCGCAGTGTCCTGAAAGTAATCAGTGGTTTGAATAATTTCAATGCTGAAAGTGTTGCTGCTACTGTGAAAGCGGCTGAATTGGGTGGTCCAACTTTCATTGATATTGCTGCTGATGCGGCTTTGGTTAAATTAGCTAAAAGTTTAACAAATCTGCCAGTTTGTGTTTCCGCAGTTGAACCGGAAAAATTTGTGCAAGCTGTGGCTGCTGGTGCTGATTTGATTGAGATCGGTAATTTCGATTCTTTTTACGCTCAAGGTCGCAAATTCAAAGCCGAGGAAGTTTTAGCCCTAACTTATCAAACTCGCGCCTTGTTACCTGAAATCACCCTATCTGTAACTGTTCCTCACATTCTAGAATTAGACCAACAGGTACAACTGGCTGAAGACTTGGTGAAAGCTGGTGCAAATATTATCCAAACTGAAGGTGGTACTAGCAGCAAACCTGCTCACAGTGGTACTTTGGGTTTGATTGAAAAAGCTGCTCCTACTCTAGCGGCAGCATATCAAATTTCTCGTGCGGTTTCTGTGCCTGTTTTGTGTGCTTCTGGTATTTCTAATGTGACTGCTCCTCTAGCTATAGCTGCTGGTGCTGCTGGTGTTGGTGTCGGTTCTGCTATTAACCAACTCAATAGCGAAATTGCCATGATAGCTGCTGTTCGTGGTTTAGTTGAAGCTTTGGCAACCGCAAATACTCGCACATTTGCATAAATTCCTATAGGCAATGGGGAATAGGCAAGAGACAAAAGGCAAGAGGCAGAAGTTGTTGACTTTTGTCTTTTGACTTTTGACTTTATTTATCTCCCCAGTCCCTAGCTGAAACAATCTTTCAATGCATCAATTACTTTATCTTGCTGTTCCTGTGTCAATTCTGGGAACATGGGTAAAGATATGACTTCGTGACAAGCTTGCTCAGATACTGGTAATTGTCCTGGTTGATAACCCAGATTTTCATAAACTGGTTGCAGATGTAAAGGACGAGGATAGTAAAGCATGGAACTTACATCTTTTTCTTGGAGTTGAGTCCGCACCCAGTCCCGATATTTGGAACTTGCACCATTTCTTTCTTTGCTGGAAACGCGGATGGTATATTGATTCCAGACTCCTACTCCTCCTAGTAGTTCTTGGGGTGTGATGATACCAGAGACTTGACTGAGGGATTGATAATAATAAGCGGCGATTTTTTGGCGTTGTTGATTCCAAATGTCTAAATAGCGGAGTTTAATTTGCAGAATTACGGCTTGAATGGCATCTAAACGACTGTTGACTCCTATTTCTTCGTGAATGTATCTTACTTTGCTGCCATGTTCTCGCAATATCCGCAGTTTAGCAGCGATCTCACTATCATTAGTTGTAATTGCACCGCCATCACCGCAACCAGCAAGATTTTTGGTTGGGTAAAAGCTAAAACAACCAATGTGTCCAATGCTGCCAACTTTTTGATCATTCCAGCTTGCACCTGTAGCTTGAGCGCAATCTTCAATTACTGCTAAATTATGAGATTGGGCGATGGTCATTAAAGCTGTCATATCCACAGGTACACCAAATAAGTGAACTGGGATAAGAGCCTTGGTTTTGGGTGTAATTGCTGCTGCTATTTGGGTTACATCCAAATTAAAGGTAGTGGCATCAATATCAACAAAAACAGGTGTTGCACCTACAGCACTAATGACTTCAGTGGTAGCAAAAAAGGTGAATGGTGTGGTAATAACTTCATCACCTGTACCAATTCCTAAAGCACGCAACGCCAAATATAGGGCATCAGTACCAGAATTACAAGCTACACATTCACTTACAGCATCATAAGCAGCAAACTTTTGTTCAAAGCCTTCCACTGCTGGCCCACCAATATAACGGCCAGAACTAAGAACTTCTAAAACTGCATTACTCACTTCTGCTTGAATGGTGGCATATTGCTGCTTTATATCAAAGGCTGGAATCGAATTTACGCTTTGGATCATAATTCTTATTTTATGGTGAGATACAAAAGATACCCTTTTATTGGTGATGATTGCTAATCAAATTTTCAATTCTCAATTATTGCCATTTAGGCTATAGCAAGTGACATATGACAGGGAAGAGAGTTGAAAGTCTTGCAATATCTGAGTTATATGATAAGTTCATATTCTCATCAAACTAACAAATGTTATAAGTAAGTGGGGGTTAAAAATCCTCGTTATGACAAGGCAAGAGGTGAACCAGGGCAGTCTTGGGGAGCCACTGCGGTGGAAGGGTTTCCCGGCATAAAGCAAGTGGTGTGGTTTCCCCCATGTAGCTGCTTTGCCTTCCCCCAGGGTTCGACTGGAAAACCCGAAAGGCAATAGGGAATAGGGAAGAGGTTTTCAGGCTAAGTTAGATTTTTTTACATACTTTTTTTCACGTCGTTCTACTTATCGTCAATAGACAATCCCAGGAAGGAGCTAAGATCATGCCGGATTTGATTAAACTGGATTTTGTGGATTTGGTTTTAGCTGTGGCTTTAATGGCGATCGCTATTGGTTTATCAGCCTGGGAAAAATTAGGACTAGAATTAAACTTAGCTTTAGCGACCGGTAGAACCATCCTCCAACTCATCGTATTAGGATACGTTTTAGACTTCATCTTTGCTGTTGATAATGTTTGGTCTGTTTTGGGAACTCTAACAATCATTCTCACAATTACGGCGATTGTCGCACGAAATCGTATCAGCCAAAAAATTCCGCTGGTACTACCTTTAGTCTGGATGGCAATTTTTATGAGCACGTCTTTAACTTTGCTGTATACCAACTTCTTGATTATTCAACTAGACAGATGGTATGAACCACGTTATTTAATTCCTTTAGCGGGTATATTAATTGGTAACGCCATGAACGCCGCCGCAGTGGCAGGAGAAAGGCTGGTTAGCAATATTAACCAATATCCCACAGAAATAGAAACTCACCTCTGTTTAGGTGCAACTCCTCAGCAAGCAGTGAGCCAATACTGCAAAGACGCAGTTAAAGCCGCATTTGTTCCTAGTTTGAATCAAATGATGCTAATTGGCATGGTGACAATACCGACTTTCACCAGTGGTCAGTTATTAGCTGGAGTATGTGCTTTGGAAGCTGTATCCTATGAAATTCTAATTATTTTTATGGTAGCTGTGGTTAATTTGTTGACAACTATTTTAATTACTAAAGGTTTATGTCGTCAGTTTTTTAATGATGCTATGCAGTTGGTGACATAAGAAAATGTTCAGTTTATAACTTAGTATTTTGAGGTTATTTCATCTTCACATTTAGCTAACTATCACCTAAATTTTGTAAAATTTCTGCAATTTGTGATTTTAATTCAGATAAATTTTGCTCGATAATTTGCCATTTTATAATGAAACAGCTTCACTTAATATTTTATCTCTAATTAACTCATGTAAATTCTCCGCTTCCCCAACATCAACTTGTCATCCTAGCAATCCTGCTAAATCTTGAGTTAAAGCTATATAGCCCACATTGCGCACCCACAACTGTCACACCCCAACAAAACGGATCTATTTAGTACATGAGAACTAATCACTGGGAGATTTGACTCGAATTTATTCGAGCTAAATAGTAATTACTACTATGAACTTAAGTATACAGCTAGTAAAGACGACTAAGTACAAAACTTCAGTTCTTAGGTTTTTTATGGAAAACCTGGTTCAAAATCATTCAAAGCTTTATCCTCAATTACTATAAAAAAACCGAAAGGATATTTTGAATCCACAGAAAAATGAGAAAATTGAAACAGATACTTTTGTGGAGTTTTTATTGCCATGTTTAGTACCAAATACCTTCAGTTGCAAAAGATGGACCATTTAGGGATAGTAGTAGGAATAGTAGCAGTGGGATTATAGAAATAATTAATAGACCTATTACAAAATTGTTTCTGTGGTATGGATAGAGAGTTTTAGATTTTATGTATTTTCGGTGTTCTTTGCGAGCGCTAATTCAAACATAACTCTGTAAATCTAACTTTTTTTTGCTCAAACAAAGACATACCCATTATAACATAAAACTAATTCTGCAAGAGGTCTAATAATTTACTAGTAGTCCACCAAGGTAATGTTGCTGGGTAAGCCCCTCTAATTGATAAACTAGTCAAAAAAGGGGTTGACC
>ERZ1034411.168-NODE-168-length-17608-cov-2.674870_pt1 | contig 17608 bp, 14 predicted proteins | sample MGYA00520583_ERZ1034411 | MGnify/ENA primary metagenome ERZ1034411 (study PRJEB33736, sample SAMEA104288481) | Azolla microphylla | place: Ecuador | collected 1982 | study: EMG produced TPA metagenomics assembly of the PRJEB19522 data set (Is there foul play in...
CCAGCGCCGCCGCGCCGCGCCGCCGGAGCCTGCCTTCGACGCAGCGGTTCATGAGGCGGCTGCGCCAGGCGGCGCGATGGCTTCGGCGCCGCCGGCGCGCTCCAGCGCCGGCGCCACGCCGCTGGCGACGATCTTGCCGTTGGCCAGGGCGATGACGCGGTCGGCCGAGGCGATGGTCTCCGGCCGGTGGGCGACGATGATGCGTGTCACCTTCAAGGCGCGGATCGCCTCGCTGACCTGGTGCTCGCGGGCCACGTCGAGGTGGCTGGTGGCCTCGTCGAGGAACAGGATCTTCGGCCGCTTGTACAGCGCGCGGGCGATCAGCAGGCGCTGTTTCTGCCCGCCTGACAGGGCCGTGCCCATGTCGCCGATCATGGTGTTGTAGCCCATCGGCATGGCCTGGATGTCGGCCTCGATGGCGGCGTGGCGCGCGCACTGCTCGATCCAGTCGAAATCCGGCTGCGGGTCGAAGCAGCTAATGTTCTCCGCCACCGAGCCGGCGAACAGCACGTCGTCCTGCAGGGCGGTGCCGCTAATGCGGCGCAGCGCGTCCAGGCCCACGGTGGCGAGCGGGCGGCCCCCCACCAGCACCTCGCCCGCGCTCGGCTGCAGCAGGCCCAGCAGCAGGTTGACCAGGGTGGTCTTGCCGCCGCCGGAGGGACCGGCGATGGCCACCGATTCGCCGGCGGCAATGCTCAGCGACACGCCCTCCAGCACCAGCGGCTCGCCCTCGGCGTAGCGGTAACTCAGGGCGCGCGTCTCCAGGGTCGGCTCCAGCTCGGCGCCGAACGCGGCAGCGCCGTCGTGCGTGGCCTCCGTCGGCGTCAGCAGGATGTCGGCGAGCCGCTCGCCCTGCAGCCGCAGCATGGCGAACTCGACCCAGCGGTCGATCAGCGCGCCGACCCGCAGGTCGAACTGGGTGCGGTAGGCGCAGAAGGCGATAAGCATGCCGACGCTGAAATGGCCGGCCATGACCATGCGCGCGCCGAGCCAGATCACCAGCACATTCTCCAGGCCGAACAGCAGGCCGTTGAGGCCCTGGTTGAGCAGCGCCAGCTTCTGCGTGCGCAGGTCGGCGTTGATCTGCTCGACCAGCAGCGCCAGCCAGGTCTGGCGCCGTTCTTCCTGGCGCTGGAACAGCTTTAGCGTCTTGACGCCGCGCACCGTTTCCAGGAAATGGCCCTGTTGCCTGGCGGCGTGCACGATCTGCTCCCCGGTGGCGTGGCGCAGCGGCCGATACCAGAGCCAGCGGCCGAGGCCGTAAAGCGCCATCGCCGACAGGGTGACGGCGGCCAGGGCGGCGCTGTAGGCCAGCATCAGGCCGAGCGTCACCGCCGCCATCAGGCCGTCGAGCAGGGCCTCGAGAAAGGAGGTGGTGAGGGTCTTCTGGATCGCGTCGATGGAGCCGAAACGCGACACCACGTCGGCAAGGTGGCGGCGCTCGAAGTACTCGGCCGGCAGGCGTAGCAGGTGGGCTAAGGCGTTGGCGCGCCATTGCAGGTTGACGGTGGTGCCCAGCACCATCAGCACCCAGCCGCGCATCAGGCCCACCGCCTGTTGCATCAGCACCAGGGCGCCGAAACCCAGCGCCAGCAGGCCGAGCAGGCCGCGGTCGTCCGCCACCAGCACCTCGTCCACCACCCATTGCAGGAAGAACGGCGCCAACGCCGCGAACACTTCCAGTGCCAGCGCCAGCAGCAGCGCCTGGCCGAACGCCGGCAGCAGGCCGCCGACGCGTCCGAGCAGCCGCCGCAGCGGCACCGGCTGGCGGCGCGGCTCCGGCGTGAAGTCGCCGGCCGGCCACAGCTCCAGCGCTACGCCGGTGAAAGCGGCGGAGAATTCCTGCGTCGACAGGCGGCGCACGCCCTGCGCCGGATCGTACACGGTATAGCCGCGTGCACCGGCGCTTTGCAGCACCACGAAGTGGTTGAAGTTCCAGTGCAGGATGCAGGGCAGGCGCAGCTGCGGCACGTCGTCAAGCTCGAGCTTGACCGCGCGTGTCGCCAGCTTCATGCCGGCGGCGTGGCGCATCAACGCCGCCAGGGTGCTGCCCTTGAGCGAGACGCCAAAGCGCCGGCGCAGCGCCGCCAGGTCGGCGCCGCCGCCGTGGTAGCCGGCGACCATGCAGACGCAGGCCAGGCCGCATTCGGCCGCTTCCGTCTGCAGCACCAGGGGCAGCTTGCGGCGGTAGCCGAAGGCGAGGCGGTCGAGCATCTCAGGCGCCCCCGCGCAGGCTGAACAGCGGGTCCAGCACCCACTCGTAGAGACGGCGCCGTTCCTGCAGCACGTCCGCCTCGAGCTGCATGCCCGGCTGCAGCGGTTGCGCCGTGCCGTAGGCCTGCACCGTCTGCGCCGCGAGGTCGACGCCGATGCGATACAGCGGCTCGCCGCCGTCGGCATTGCCTGGCGAGCCGAGTTCGCCGCGCGCCAGCGGCGCCTTCGACACCCAGGCCACGGTGCCGGGCTGGTGGCCGAATTTCTGGTAAGGATAGGCGGCGTAGCGGAGCAGCACCCGGTCGCCGGGGCGGATGAAGCCGACCGCGCGGCTCGGCGCGTACAACTCGGCGTGCAGGGCCGAGCCGGAAGGGACGATGCTGAGCAGAGGCAGGTCCGGATTCACCGCCTGGCCGGCGTCGGCGGTGACGGCGGTGGCGATGCCGCTTTCCGGCGCCGTCAGCACCACGCGGCGCCGTGCCTCGTTCTCGCTGTATTCCTGGGTGGTGTTGCTCAACGCGCGTTGCAATTCGGCGCGCTGGTTGTCCTGGCGCGCCGACAGGCCGGCCAGCTCGGCCTGGCGCGCTTCGATGTCGTGTTGCAGCGACAGGCGCTCGCGCTCCAAGCCCTGCAGCTGCGCTTCAAGCTCGAGCAACTCGCCCTGTTTCTGCCGCACCTGCTCGGCGGCGATGTAGCTCTTCGCCAGCAGGCCTTTGTAGGTGTCGACGGTGCCGCGCGCCAGCTCGACGCGGTTGCGCTGGCCGTCGATCTGCCGCTGCAAAAGGTCGAGCTGGCCTTTCTGGCCCTGCAGCCTGGCCGCCAGGGTATGGCGCTCCTGCTGCTGCAGCTGGCGTGTCGCCGCCAGCTCGCCGCGCAGGCTGTCCTGCCGCGCCGCGATCTGCGCGCCGACCTGCGCCTGCACCTCGCCGCCGCCGCTCTGGCGGTCGCTGGAGACGACGAACAGCACGTCGCCGGCCCGTACTTTCTGGTTTTCTGCCACGTGCCGCTCCAGCACCACGCCGGCTTGCGGCGCGTGGATGCGGATCAGGCCGGCGTCCGGCACCAGCTGGCCGGCCACCGTGCTGCGGCGGGTGTAGCTGCCCAGCGTGAGGAACAGGATTACCGCGCCGGCCATCACTGCGGCGGCGGTGCTGAAGACGGTGAACGACAGCGGCCGCGCCAGCACGATGCCACCCTGCGGCGCCAACTGCTGTGCCTGCAGCGCTTCTTTGCGATACAGCATCGTCATGGCGATGTGCCGGCGTCATCGCTACGTGGTGACAAAGCGGGAACGGGATGCGCGGCGCGCGCCCCGTTCCCGCCTACGACTCAGATGGTCCGGCCAGACAGCTTGGTCAGATCGCCTTGAGCACGCCGCCGAGCACCTTGCCCAGAACGGCACCGAGCTTGCTGTCGAGGATGCCGTTGACCAGCTTGAGCAGGCCGGAGCCCAGGGTGCCGCCCGAAACCACTTCGACTTCTTCCTTGCTGAGAACCTGAATCGCCATGTGCGTAACTCCTGTTGCGAAAGGGAATGGTGCTGCCCCCAAAACCTCCGTGGAAACTTTCGTGGAAGCTCCCATGCACCGTTGCGGTGTCTTCGGATGCGCGAGTCCAGCGGAACCGGCAACAAACTGGAATGCGCTGTACCAAGAAAAGCAAGGGACGTGCCACGCGACAGCGGAATGAAAGCCGCATGACGCCGGGTACCGGATGGTTTTGCCGGCGGCGGGCGAGGACGCGCGTGCCGCCCGGCCGCAGTGCGCGGATGCGATGCCCCCGCCCCGAAGCAGCGCGCGCCGCTTCGGGGATTGCGTCGCGCCGGTTCTAGGCCGGCTCCAACTCGATCAGCAGGTCCTTGGTGTTGACCGTCAGGCCCGGGGCGACGTGGATCTGCTTGATCACCGCGTCGCGCGGGGCGGCGATGACGGTTTCCATCTTCATCGCCTCCAGCGCCATCAGCGGCTCGCCCTTGGCCACGCTCTGGCCCTTCTGCACTGCCACGCGCACCACCATGCCCGGCATCGGTGCGCCGATCTGGGCCGGATTGCCTTCGTCGGCCTTGGCGCGCTCCCCGGCGGACTTGGCTGCACCGGCGAGGGGCACGCGGATCACGCGCGACTGGCCGTTGAGCTCGAAGTTGAGCTTGGCCACGCCCTCGTCCTCGACATCGGTGCGGCTCAACAGGCGGATCACCAGGGTCTTGCCGGCCTGCAGGTCGACGCTGATCTCGTCCTGCTGCTCCTGCATGCCGTAGAAGAACACCGGCGTGGGGAGGGCGCTGACGTCGCCGTACAGCTTCTGGTGTTCGGCGTATTCCTTGTAGACCTTGGGGTACATCAGGTAGGCGGCGAGATCCTGCTGGCCCAGCTCCTGGCCCAGCGCTTTCTCCGCCTCGGCCTTGGCTGCCGCCAGGTCCACCGGGGGGATCGACTCGCCGGGCCGGCCCTGAAGCGGCGGCTTGCCCTTGAGCACGCGCGCCTGCAGCGCCGGCGGGAAGCCGTCGGCCGGGAAGCCCAACTCGCCCTTCATCAGCGACACCACCGACTCAGGGAAGTCGATGGCTTTGTCGGGGTTCGCCACGTCCTCCGGGGTGAGGCCGTTGGCGACCATGTACAGCGCCATGTCGCCGACCACCTTGGAGGTGGGCGTGACTTTGACGATGTCGCCGAACAGGCGATTGACCTCGGCATAAGCCTTGGACACTTCCGGCCAGCGCGCTTCCAGGCCGAGCGCGCGGGCCTGTTCGCGCAGGTTGGTGTACTGGCCGCCGGGCATCTCGTGGCGGTAGACGTCGGAGGTGCCGGAGCGGATGTCGGCTTCGAACGGTGCGTAGTAGCGGCGCACGCCTTCCCAGTAGTCGGACAGCCGCTGCATTGCCTCCAGGTCCACGCGCGGATCGCGCTCGCCGCCGGCCAGGGCCGCGGCGATGCTGCCGAGGTTGGGCTGCGAGGTGAGGCCGCTCATGGCATCGAGCGCGCCGTCCACCGCGTCGCAGCCGGCTTCCACCGCCGCCAGCACGCTGGCCGCGGCGATGCCGCTCGTGTCATGGGTGTGGAAGTGGATCGGCAGGCCGATCTCCTGCTGCAGCGCCTTGACCAGCTCGCGCGCGGCGCGCGGCCGGCACACGCCGGCCATGTCCTTGATGCCCAGCACCTGCGCCCCGGCCTTCTCCAGGGTCTTGGCCATGTTGACGTAGTACTTGAGATCGTACTTCGGGCGCGTGGCGTCGAACAGGTCGCCGGTGTAGCAGATCGCCGCCTCGGCCACGCCACCGGCCTCGCGCACCGCGTCGATCGCCAGGCGCATGTTGTCGACCGCGTTGAGGCAGTCGAAGATGCGGAAAATGTCGACGCCGCCCTTGGCCGCTTCCTGCACGAAGAACCTGACCACGTTGTCGGCGTAATTGGTGTAGCCGACGGCGTTGGCCGAGCGCAGCAGCATCTGGAACGGGATGTTGGGGATGGCCTCGCGCAGCAGCGCCAGCCGCTGGAACGGATCCTCCTTGAGGAAGCGCATGGCGACGTCGAAGGTGGCGCCGCCCCAGCATTCCAGCGACAGCAGGTTGGGCAGCATGCGCGCATAGTACGGCGCGATGGCCAGCAGGTCCTGGGTGCGCATGCGCGTGGCGAACAGCGACTGGTGCGCGTCGCGCATGGTGGTGTCGGTGAGCAGCGCGCCCGGGTGCTCCTTGATCCAGCGGGCGAAGCCGTCCGGGCCCTTTTCCTTGAGCAGGTCGCGCAGGCCGCGCGGCACCGGCGTGGTGAGGTCCACCTGCGGGTAGATCGGCTCGGCCAGCGGCAGCGCCGGGGCCTTGCGCCCCTTCATCTCCGGGTTGCCGTTGACGATGACGTTGCCGATGAAGCGCAGCATGCGCGTGGCGCGGTCGCGCCGCGGCGAGAACTGGTAAAGCTCCGGCGTGGTGTCGATGAAGCGGGTGGTGCAGGTGCCGTTGAGGAACTGCTCGTGGCCGATGACGTTCTCGAGGAACTGCAGGTTGGTCGACAGGCCGCGGATGCGGAACTCGCGCAGCGCGCGGTCCATGCGGTGAATGGCCTCGTCCACCGTCGGTGCCCAGGCCGTCACCTTCACCAGCAGCGAGTCGTAATAAGGCGTGATCTGCGCGCCGGAGTAGGCGGTGCCGCCGTCCAGGCGCAGGCCGAAGCCGGCCGGGCTGCGGTAGGCCAGCAGGCGGCCGTAGTCGGGGGTGAAGCCGTTCTCGGGATCCTCGGTGGTGACGCGGCACTGCAGGGCGTGGCCGTCGAGCCGCACCTGCTCCTGCGCCGGCAGCTTGGAGTCGGCATCGCCGATGCGCGCGCCCTCGGAGACGCGGATCTGCGCCTTGACGATGTCGACGCCGGTCACCTCCTCGGTGACGGTGTGCTCGACCTGGATGCGCGGATTGACCTCGATGAAGTAGAACTCGTCGGTGTCGGCGTCCATCAGGAACTCGACGGTGCCGGCGTGCGAGTAGCTGACTTGGCGGCACAGGCGCAGCGCCGCGCCGCACAGCGCCTCGCGCCGCTGCTGCGACAGGTACGGCGCCGGCGCGCGCTCCACCACCTTCTGGTTGCGGCGCTGCACCGAGCAGTCGCGCTCGAACAGGTGGATCAGGTTGCCGTGGGTGTCGCCCAGTACCTGCACCTCGACGTGTCGGGCGCGGCGCACCAGCTTCTCGACGTAGACCTCGTCGTTGCCGAAGGCGGCCTTGGCCTCGCGCCGCGCCGACTCCATCTGCGGCCCTAGCTGGTCTTCCGATTCGATCACGCGCATGCCGCGGCCGCCGCCGCCCCAGCTGGCCTTCATCATCACCGGGTAACCGACGCCGGCGACGATCCTCTTGCATTCGTCCAGATCGTAGGGCAGGGCCTTGGAGGCGGGCAGCACCGGCACCTGGGCGGCTTCCGCCGCCTTGCGCGCCGCCACCTTGTCGCCGAGGGTGCGCAATACAGAGGGGGACGGGCCGATGAAGGTGATGCCGGCCGCGGCGCAGGCCTCGGCGAACTGCGGGTTTTCGGAGAGGAAGCCGTAGCCGGGGTGGATCGCGTCAACGCCGGCCTCCCGGGCGATGCGCAGGATGTCCTTGATGTCGAGATAGGCGGCGATGGGCTTGCTGCCGGCGCCGACGCGGTAGCTCTCGTCCGCCTTGAAACGGTGCAGGGCGAAGCGATCCTCGTGGGCGTAGATCGAAACAGTGCCGATGCCCATCTCCGCGGCAGCGCGCATCACGCGAATGGAGATTTCACCGCGGTTGGCGACGAGCAGCTTGCGGATCCGGCGGCCGGATTCGTTCGCGGGAGGCATGGATGATTACCCTAGGCGGTGGCGGAGGAGTTTTAAGCCAAGATTACAGAATTGTTCCGCCAGCAGAACCCTACGCTGGCGTATGCCGCGTCCGAGATGCCGCCTCGCTGCAACATGGCCGTCACGCGGCCGCCCTATCGTCGCCACATCGTCCCGCCGGGCAGGCCGGGTCGGCGCTGGGCGCCGGCACCATCAACACGGCCCGGCTCCCACGACATGGAAGTTGCCGGTGATCGATCGTAGAACGTTCCTGCTGCGCGGGGGCATGGCCGCCACCGCGCTGGCGGTGAGCCGTCCCGCCTGTGAAGCCGAGTCCCTGCCGCGGCTGCCGCTGTGCGGGCCGGGACTGAGAAATGCCGCTTACCGCAATGCCCCGGCGCCGTCCGGGCCGCCGCTCAACCCGCTGAGCCTGGCGCGCTTCGTCGATGCGCTGCCGCTGCCGCCGGCGGCGCGCAGCGCCGGCACGCGGCCCGATCCCGACGACCGCATGCGCCAGCTGCCGTACTACCGCATCGAGATGCGCGAATGCCTGGCGCAGTTGCACCGCGACCTGCCGCCGACGCGGCAGTGGGGCTACGAAGGCATGGTGCCCGGGCCGACCTTCGACACGCGCAGCGGCGAAGGCCTGCTGGTGGAGTGGGTCAACGCGCTGCCGAAGCGGCATCTGTTGCCGGTGGACTTCACCATCCACGGCGCCGGGCCGAATGTGCCGGAGGTGCGCAGCGTGGCCCACGTGCACGGCGCGCGGGCGCCGGCGCACAGCGATGGCTACCCCGAGCGCTGGTGGACGCCCGGGCACTCCGCCGTCTACCACTATCCCAACCGGCAGGACGCGGCCACGCTGTGGTATCACGACCACGCCATGGGCATCACCCGGCTCAACGTCTTCGCCGGACTGCTCGGCTTCTTCATCGTACGCGACGAGGCGGAGGAAGCGCTGGGCCTGCCGCAGGGCGAATACGACATCCCGCTGATGATCTACGACCGCCGCCTCGACCGCGCCGGCCAGCTCAGCTACATGGTCTCCGGCGACCCGCGCGCGCCCTGGGTGCCGGAGTTTTACAGCAATGCCATCGTCTGCAACGGCAAGCTGTTCCCCTACCTGGAGGTGGAGCCGCGGCCCTACCGCCTGCGCCTGCTCAACGCCGCCAACACCCGCTCCTTCAACCTCACCTTGCCCGGCGGGCCCGAATTCCTTCAGATCGGCAGCGACGGCGGCCTGCTGCCGCAGCCGGTGAGCCTGAACCGGGTGGAGTTGCAGCCGGCCGAGCGCGCCGACCTGGTGGTGGACTTCTCCGCTTACGCCGGCCAGCAGCTGGTGCTGCGCCAGGAGACGCAGGAAGTGATGCAGTTCCGCGTCGCGTCGCGGTCGAGGAGCGTGGCAGGGCCGCTGCCGGTGCAGCTGCGGCCGCTGCCGCGCACCGCCGAAAGCGAGGCGGTGCGCACGCGCCAGCTGGTGCTGGGCGAGCACGACGACTATGCCGGCAACTCCACCATGGTGCTGCTCGACGGCAAGCGCTGGGATGCGCCGGTGAGCGAAAAGCCGGTGCTGAACACGACGGAGATCTGGAACCTGCTCAACATCACCGGCGACGCGCACCCGATCCACCTGCACCTGGTGCGCTTCCAGATCCTCGACCGGCGGCCGTTCGACATGTTCGCCTGGAACGCAAATCGTACCCTCAAGTACACCGCCGCCGCAGGAGGCGGGATGGAAGGATACGGTGCGCTGCGACCCCGGCATGGCCACGCGCATCATCGTGCGTTTCGACGGCTATCCGGGCCGCTACGTCTGGCACTGCCACCTGCTGGAGCACGAGGACAACGAGATGATGCGGCCGTTCGAGGTGGTCGCGCCGGCCTGATACGGCGATTTGTCGAGGGGACCTCGCGGTGTTCGTCTAGGCAATACTGTTTCTTACTTGCTTCTTACGAAGGCGATGTAAAAGTACTTGGCGGAACTGCGAATTCACGCAATCGAAACACCGGCGTAACGTTCCGCATCCACACTGCGGGCGCCATCCATCCACACAGGGAAGTGTAGAATGACAACGTCCGCGCGTGGTCAAAAACTCGGCACGCTCACCGCCAGCCTCGCGCTGGCGATGATGAGCGTCCTCGCCGCCTCCTGCTCCAACGACGACAACAACGGCTCCGGCAACGGCTCGAGCAGCGGCTCCGGTTCGAGCAGCAGCTCCAGCAGCGGTTCGGGTTCCAGCAGCAGCTCGAGCAGCGGCAGCTCCGGCACCTCCAGCAGCAGTGGTGCTTCAGGCTCCAGCAGCGGCGGCACCGTCGCCACCGCCAAGACGCCGATCCAGCACGTCATCCTGATCATCGGCGAGAACCGCACCTATGATCACGTGTTCGGCACCTATACACCGGTCAGCGGCCAGAGCGCCTCCAACCTGCTGTCGAAAGGCATTCTCAAGGCCGACGGCACGCCGGGCCCGAACGTGTCACTGGCGGCGCAGTACCAGGCCACAGCCCGGCCAAGGGCGCGGCTTACACCACGCTGCCGCCGATGATGACCGGCGGCGCGCCCACCAGCCCGAACTTCGCCTCCGCGACACAGGCGCAGGCGGTGGAACCGGCGCTGGAGTCGGTCGACACCTTCACCACGCCTTCCAAGAACGACTACAGCGAGCTGGCCAACGGCGGCACCGGCTTGGCGACGAACTCTCTGGACACGCGCTTCACCAATTACAACGCATTGCCGAATGCGCCGGTGGACATGCATGCCTCGATCGCCTACGACGATTACGCCAGCAGTCCGGTGCACCGTTTCTTCCAGATGTGGCAGCAGCTGGATTGCGATATCAGCAAGAAGACCACCGACAATCCGGCGGGCTGCCAGAACGACCTGTTTCCCTGGGTCGAGGTGACCATCGGCGCCGGCAGCAACGGCAAGGCACAGCCCTCCGGATTCACCGACCAGACCACCGGCGAGGGCTCGACCGCGATGCAGGTGTTGAACATGGCGCAGGGCGACGCGCCCTATTTCAAGTCGCTGGCCGACACCTACACCAGCAGCGACAACATGCATCAGTCGATCATGGGCGGCACCGGCGCCAATCACATCATGCTGGGTTACGGCAGCCTGGTCTACTTCGCCGATGCCGACGGCAACCCGGCCACGCCGCCGAGCAACCAGATCGAGAACCCGGATCCGGCCAGCGGTACCAACAACTGGTACACCCAGGACGGCTACAGCGGCGGTTCCTACGTCAACTGCGCCGATGCCACTCTGCCCGGCGTGGCTTCGGTGCTGAACTACCTGAAGTCGCTGCCTTACACTGCCTGGAAGAACGGCAACTGCGGCGCCGGCCAGTACTACCTGGTCAACAACTACAACCCGGGCTACCTCGGCACCGGCGAAGCGGCGCCGCTGGGCTCGACCCAGTTCACCATCCCGCCGACGACACAGAACAACCTGGCGCTGCTGCTGGAGAAGCACGGTGTGAGCTGGAAGTACTATGGCGAGGGCTTCGACGGCGGCGCCGAGGACGGCGAGGCCGGCACCTTCTGCAACATCTGCGACCCGTTCCTGTACTCCAAGCAGATCATGACCAACCCGGCCCTGCGGGCGAAGAACCAGGACATCGGCGACCTGTATGCGGATCTCAACAACTCTTCGCTGCCGGCGGTCTCGATCGTCAAGCCGGACGGTCTGCTCGACGGTCACCCGGCTTCGTCCAAGCTTGATCTGTTCGAAGGCTTTACCAAGAAAATCATCGACCAGCTGCAGGCCAATCCGACCCTGGCCGCGAACACCGCGGTGATGATCACCTTCGACGAGGGTGGCGGTTACTACGACTCGGGCTATGTGCAGCCGATCGACTTCTTCGGCGACGGCACCCGCATCCCGCTGATCGTGGTGTCGCCGTACTCCAAGGGCGGCAAGGTGGTGCACACTTACGAGGATCACGTCTCCTTCGACAAGTTCGTCGAAGCCAACTGGGGCCTGGGCGAGACTATCTCTCCGATCAGCCGCGACAACCTGCCGAATCCGACCGCCGGCCCCAATGCCTATGTTCCGGGCAATCAGCCGGCGATCGGCGACCTGATGGACATGTTCAGCTTCCCGGCGTCTCCGTAAGGAGCGCGCTGCTCAAGCCGCAAGCCTGGGAGCATGCGGGGAGCCGGCGGCCGTGAGGCCGCCGGCTCTTTGCGTTACAGCACCAACGAAGAGCACGAGGCCGATGACGCAATGAACGCACGAAACGGATTGGGCGCAGCGGCGCTGTTGCTGTGGAGCCAGTGGGCCGGCGCGGACGCGGATGCGTTCGGCGCCATGCCGGGGTTGTGGAAGATCCAGTACAACCTGGAAGCAGGGCAGGGCGGCAAGGCGCCGGAGCCGGAATGGCGGTGCGTGGACGAGACGGCCGATCCCTGGGTCGGCTACGCGGATCTGCCGGCGGCGCGGGTGTCGTGCAAGGCGGCGCACTACGAGCGCACTCTGACCTCGCTGAAGTGGAAGGTGGCCTGCGGCGCCACACCCTCGGAAGGTGCGCTGGTGTTCGACAGCCCTAGGCATTACAGCGGCAGCATCAGCCGCGTCGGCGGCGACGGCGTGCGCCGCCGCTTGCACGTGGAGGGCGAGCGCCGCGCCGCCTGCACCAGTCCAGCGGATTGATGAACCAGGACTGCGCGCTCAGCGCGCGGCGTGGTCCTGCAGCAGCGTCAACAGCGAGCCGAGTTGCAGCAGCAGCGCGGTCAGCACCGCAGCGCACTCGTATAGGGAAAGGCCGGCCGGGCGGGTCTGTTCCATCGCAAAAGCTCCTGGCAAAAAAAAACGTCCACGCAGCCGGCCGCTGGGCCGGAGGCGTGGACGCCGGTGTCCACTGGGTCGGGCAACTGCGCCCGCACCGAAGTATCGCAAGCCGCATGCCATCCCAGTGCGGGGCGCCGTGATGGATGGAACGTGCATCGTGGTCATGTATTTGCCACATAAAGTGGCAGCGATGCCTTTGGCGCTCCGTGTTGGTTCGTGCGGGGCGGAACTGTTGCCATATGGGCTCTCGGCATCGTCTCTCTATATATAGGGCGCGGCGGAACGTTCTTCCGTCTTTATATTGGCATATGAATTGCTACTTTAAATTCGGGTGATCGGTACACGAGCTGGTCACCTGCCGCGTCCGGTATCGCCGCAACGCAGGGAAAAAGCGGCGCGGGCCGGTAGCGGACCAGGTGCCGAACGAGAGTCCGCGGTTTGCTTGGCGCAATCCTGGCACGGTGATTGCGAAGTTGATTTCAGTGCGTTCATGACAGGCGCACACGTTACGGTGGATTAGGCAAAGGCGCCCGATCCTGCGGACAGCGACGTCCACGTTCCCGGCAAGAGCAACTGCCCGGAGACGTGGACGTTTTTTTTTGGCTTCGCGGAAAGAGTGATTCGCGGATTTCGGTACCTACAAACTCAATTAGGAGCTCAGGAATGAAAGGGTCAAGAGGGAGCAAGCTGCCGGTGAAGCGCTGTGCAGCACTGCTTGCGGCGGGCATGGCACTGGTTGGCGGCAGCGCCCACGCCGGCATTTTGGATTTCTACAACGACGGCAAGGTGCTGGCCACCCCGGGCGTGAGCATGACCGACGGCGCGGGCGGCGGCGGCATCACCCCGTGGGCCACCATTACGGGCTATGAAACCCGTGATGGCATCAACGGCAACGTGCACTACACCTATGTGAACCTGCCGAACTACAGCCTGAATTCGCTGGGCGCCTCGGTCGGCTTCTACGACCGCGTCGAGCTGTCGTACGCCTACGACATCCTGCCCACCGGCAGCACCTTCAACACCATCGGCCTGGCCGGCAACCTGGTGGGCGGCCTGCTCAGCAGCCCGACGCTGGGGCCTATTCTCAACAGCCTGGGTCTGACCAACGGCAACCAGCTGGTCGGCGGCGTGGATCCGTGGAACACCACGATCAAGATGCACGTGGTGGGCGCCAAGATTCGCGTGATCGGCGAAGCCATCTACGACTCCGACAACCTGATTCCGCAGGTCGCGGTCGGCGGCTTCTACAAGTGGAACGAGAACAAGGCGCTGCTGGAGACGTTGCAGTCGGACAAGTCGAAGGACTACGAGGCCTACATCAGCGTGACCAAGATCTTCTTCCCGCTGAGCACGCTGCTGAACGTCACCGGCCGCTACAGTGCGGCCAACCAGACCGGCCTGACCGGTTTCGGCGACGACCACAAGATGCGCGTGGAGGCCTCGCTGGCCTACCTGCTGAAAAAGGACACGGCCATCGGCGTGGAGTTCCAGCAGCATGGGCATAACGCGGATGGCAAGAACGTCACCCTCGGCGGCGGCGTGGACCTGACCACGCTGGTCAACAACCCGACCCTAGGGCCGGTGCTGAGCGATCTGGGCGTGAACAAGGGCCTGATCAACACGCTGACGCAGAAGGAGAGCAACTGGTACGACGCATTCGTGGCCTTCTTCCCGAGCAAGAACCTGTCGATCACCATGGCCATGGCCTACCTGGGCAACATCACTTTTACGCCGAACCAGACCGGCTTCTATATCTCGCTGCAGGCCGCGTTCTGAGCCTGCCGCAGATCCCGCATAGGAGAGAATCATGAAACTGCAAATGAAAGCCATCGCCATCGCGGCCGGCATGCTGCTGGCCAGCGGCGCCGCCGTGGCGGAAGACAAGGTCGCCGAGCGTACCGACGGCAAGACCCCGACCTACCCGGGCATCCCCTCGGATTCGCTGGAGGCGTTCGGCGGCCAGGCCGGCGTCGACGTGTGGGTGGACGACCTGTTCTACTACATCCTCGCCGACAATCGCATCAACCAGATCTTCAAGTCCCACGGCCACGTCGAACGTCAGATGGCCCTGAACAAGGAACTGGAGAGCATGGTGCTGGGCGGCCCGAACCACTACTCCGGCGCCAGCATGAGCGCCGCGCACGCCGAGCTGGGCATCACCGTGACCCAGTTCAACGCGGTGGTGGAAGACGCCTACCTGGCTTGCGACGCGGCCCGCACGCCGTACCACGTCTGCAACCAGCTGATCGCCGCGCTGGCGCCGTTCGAGCGCGTCATCGTCACGCGTTGAGCCTGTCGTAGCCAAAGCGATGCACCCACCCGGAGCGATCCGGCGCAGTTGATCGAAGTGTTTGTGCGCAGCAAAAGCGAGGGGAACCCATCAGCCGCCAGCGCAGGTGGGTTCCCCTCGTGTCATCCGAAAACATAACGGGGCAGTCTTAGTGAACAGCAACAAATTCAAGGTTTCGGCTCTCCTCCTGGGTCTTGGCGCGGGCGCTCCGGCGCTGGCCATCGACAGCGTGCACGAGACGCAGGACGCCTTCCTCACCGAAGTGTTCGGCGCCACCGTACCGGCGCCCAAACTGCTGGAGCTGGACGGCAACGCCCAGTCGCAGCTCAGTGCCACGCTCGGCCATCCCTACCAGCAGGCGCGACTGCGCTACTGGAAGGCCGACGGCAAGACCGCCTGGGTGATCGAGGACAAGGGCCGTGACGGCTACCAGCTGACCACCGCCGCCTTCGCCGTCAAGGGCGGCGCCATCGACATCGCGCGCGTGCTGATTTACCGCGAATCGCACGGCGAGGAAGTGGCCGAGCTGTCCTGGCTCAACAAGTTCAGCGGCGCCAAGGCTGCCGGCAACCAGCTCGACCGCCAGGTCGACAGCATCTCCGGCGCCACGCTGTCGGTGAAGATGATGCAGCGCATGGCGCGTGCCGCCATCACGCTCGACTCGCTCACGCCTCCGTAAGGGGCGGCGCAGTGACAATGTCGGAACCGCCTCCGAAGCGACCGCTCACCGAGACCTTGCGGCCGTGGCGTTCGCGCGCCACCGTCTCCAGCGGGCGCGACAAGCCGGCGCAGCCGCAGCCGCAGAAGAACTTCACCGCCACCCTGCGCGAGTGGCACAAGCGCGCCGGCCTGTTCGCCTTCGTCTTCATGGGCTGGCTGGGCCTGAGCGGCATCCTGCTCAACGAGGCCACCGACCTCGACCTCAACAACCGGCGTGTGGACTGGACCTGGCTGATGTCGTTGTACGGGCTGCACGCCGATCCGCCGCAGTCGGGGCTCGGCGCCGGCGGCCACTGGCTGGCGGTGGCCGGCGACAACACCGTGCTCGACGGCAAGCCGCTGGCGCAGGCCATCGAAGCCCCGCTCGGCTTCGTCGCCGGGCCAGAGCCCGGGCAGCCGGCCAAGCAGATGCTCTATGTCGGCCGCGAAGACAGCGTGGTGCTGCTGGCACCGGACGGCAGCCGTGTCGACGAGCTGCGCATGCCGCCGTTGCCGATCGGCAGCATTCGCCGCATCGGCAGCGTCGCCGCCAAGCCGGGCAGCCTCGCCATCCAGGGAAGCGATACCGCCTACCTCAGCGAGGACGAAGGCGAGAGCTGGAAGCCTGTGGCGGCCACCGAGGTGCAGTGGTCGGTGCGGCAGCCGCTGCCGCAGGACGTGCGCGGCTCGCTGCTGCCGTACTCGCGGCCCAGCGTGTCGGTGCAGCAGATCCTGGTCGACGCGCACAGCGGGCGCCTGTTCGGCCGCTTCGGCACCTTCTTCGTCGATGCCGTCGGCATCGCCGCGCTGCTGCTCGCCACCAGCGGCGTGTGGATGATGTGGCGCACCAGCAAGGCGCGCCGCAAGCAGGCCAACCGCATGGCCGGAGCCAAGCCGGCTGCCGCCAAGCCGGCGCCAAAGCCGGCCATCCTCAAGTCCATATCGTCCGGCGGACCTTCGGCCTCCACCGCGGCGCCGCCCGAGAAGAGCGGCCCCGACAAGAGCGGCCCCAACAAGAGCAGCGAGTAAGCTGATCCGGCGCCAGGCGCGCATGTCCTGGCGCCGGCGGCTGCTGTAGGCTGATCCCCATGACTTCCGAAACCTCCGGGCTCGAGCGGCAGTTCGTCGCCATGGGCTCGCCGATTCTGCTACGCATCACGCTGGAGCGCGGCGCGCCCCGTGATGAAGCGGAGCGTGCCGCCGACGAGGTGCGCAAGCTGCTGGTCGAGTTCGGCGTGGAGGGCTGGGCCTGGGGCAGCGGCGCGTTGGCGCGGTTCAACGCCGAGCTGGCCGCGGGCCGTCGCGCCCGGGTGCCGGAGCTGTTGCGGCCGCTGCTGGCGCGGGCCTGGCAGATACACCACGACAGCGACGGCTGGTTCGAGCCGCGCATCGGCACCCTGGTGCGGCTATGGGGCTTCGATCAGGCCGAGCGCGAGGATCTGCCGCCGCCTGACGCCGCCGCGGTGGCCGCGGCATTGCAGGCCTTGCGCGAGGCGCCGGCGTACGACGGCGGCGACCATTACGGCGCGGCGCCGGGCATCGCCTGGGACATCGGCGCCATCGGCAAAGGTTACATCGTCGACCTGGCGTTGGACTGGCTCGAGCATCGCGGCTTCGCCCATGCCCTGATCAACGCCGGGGGCAATGTCGCCGCGCGCGGCCGCAACGGCGAGCGTCCCTGGTGCATCGGCATCCGTGATCCGCGCAGCGCGCCGCTGCAGCCGGAGCTGCTGGCGGCGCTCGATTCCGGCGACGAATCGGTCATCACCCACGGTGACGACCAGCGCTTCTTCGAGCATGCCGGCACCCGCTATACCCACGTGCTGCAGCCGCGCAGCGGCGCACCGGCACAGGGCCTGCGCGCGCTCACCGTAGTGCATCGCGACGGCACCCTGGCCGACGCCGGCGGCGCAGCACTGTTCGCCGCCGGTCCGGCGTACTGGCCGGAACTGGCGCGCAGGCTGGGCCTGGAACAGGTGCTGGTGGTCGACGCCGACGGCGGCGTGCACGCCACGGCGGCGCTGGCGCCGCGGCTTCAGGCGCGCGAAGCCCTCGATAGCGGAACCAGCGCGCGTGAGGCCGCCCGGCAGTCGGGCTTGCATGAACGGACGATTTGGCGCATGAAGGCCGACGACAAAGATCAAGGTTCTTTGTTCTAAGGCTGACAGCTGTCAGCCCCATATCCCCTCCTTTTCGATCCATAGTCGCCCTCACGATGCCGGGACAATCCCGGCGATTTCATTGCTGAGGGGCAATCATGGATACTCTGATCGGTCATGTCGACCGCGCCTTCCTGACCGCCGTTGCCGGTCCGGCACCGACTGCAAAGA
>ERZ1034411.169-NODE-169-length-17590-cov-2.726262_pt1 | contig 17590 bp, 13 predicted proteins | sample MGYA00520583_ERZ1034411 | MGnify/ENA primary metagenome ERZ1034411 (study PRJEB33736, sample SAMEA104288481) | Azolla microphylla | place: Ecuador | collected 1982 | study: EMG produced TPA metagenomics assembly of the PRJEB19522 data set (Is there foul play in...
TGCTGCCGCCGGCCTGTGAGGCCGGCGCGGTGGTGATGTCGTTCCGGCGGCAGGCTGAGAGACAGTACACGCTGGAGGAATACGAGGCGCAGGGCATGTTCGAGGCGGTGGAAGTGATGCGCAGCGATGCGCTGAGCACCGAGGACGAGCACCTGAAGGAGCTGCTGACGGCGCGGCGGCTGAAGGACTTCCTGCGCTGCGCGGTGCGCTACCGCAAGAACATCGTCGTGTCGGGCTCGACCAACAGCGGCAAGACGACGTTTCTGAACACGCTGCTTCGGGAGGTGCCCTCGGAGGAGCGCCTGCTGACCATCGAGGATGTGCGCGAGCTGCGGGCCAGTGTGCCCAATGCCGCCCACCTGCTGGCCAGCAAGGGCGGCCAGGGTGTTGCCAAGGTGACGATCCAGGATCTGCTGGAGGCCTGCCTGCGGCTGCGGCCGGATCGAATCATTCTCGGCGAGTTGCGCGGCGCCGAGGCGTCGAGCTTCCTGCATGCGGTCAACAGTGGGCACCCTGGCTCATTGACCAGCGTGCATGCGGATTCGCCGGCGTTGGCCTTCGAGCGCCTGGCGCTGATGGTGATGCAGGGGAATGCCGCGCTCTCGCGAGAACAGATACTGGCTTACCTGCGGGGTGTAGTGGACATCGTCATCCAGGTGCGCAAGGTCGGCGGGCGGCGGCAAGTCGCCGGCGTGTACTACAAGCACGGACCACAGGGCGAGTGAGCGAGCCTTTTGGCGTTTGCGATGGCCCAACACGACGACACCGATCCGAATGGGAAAGTGATCCACCTTTTTCCGGGGCAGCAACGGGATGACCGAATGGGGCCGGTGCGTGAGCCTGGCTTCGACTGGCAGGACGCAAATGCTCTCGAACGGGAGATTCGTGGGGTGCTCGGTGACGCGCGAAGGGATGAGACGGCCGAAGGATCGTCGGCGCCGGATCCCTCTCACCGAAATGCTGTCCGCTGCCCACAGTGTGATCGATTTACGTGGAAGCGAACTCCGCTTTGCCGGCACTGTGGCGCGGATCTGGCCGCGTACTCCGCCGAGCGGCGACATGCGCTCTTATGGTGCGTGGCAATCGCTAGTTGGGGTTTGGCGCTGGGCTGCTTCTATCTCACCAGGCAGTATGTCCTGCCGCCCAGGATCCATGCGGTGCTGAAAGCAGGAGGACTGGCCATCGCTGGTGCGAACGCCTTTGGATTCTGGATTGCCTCGCAAGGCAAATCCAATTGATGCGCAGAAACTGCCTCATGTAGCAGCTGGATATCCATATAATTTCAAGGAATCGCCGACTGTAAGGCGAAGGTCAGAAACAAGGCGGGCAGAAACTGGCGGCCATGAAAACTGTTATGGACAGGATGCCCTACGCTGCATCTCCAGATTCGGAAGAAGCCAGGACGCTTTTCACGGCTGTGGAAGCATCCCCTCTGCCAACTGCGCTGTTCGATGCACAAGACAGACTACGCTTTGCGAATGCCAGTTACGAGAAGTTGTTCCTGCGTGGCCTGCCGCTGCCTGTGGACTTCGCTGACGTGATTCGTCACGGCTTCAGAGGTGGCTTCGGCGTCAAGATCGACAGCGGCGGCACCGAAGGATTTCTCTCAAATGTCCTGGAGCGCCGCAGGAGTGTTCCGAAAAGGGCGTTTGCAACAGATTTGGTCGACGGCACCTGGCTGTGGGTGACGGAGATGCTTTTGGAGAACAGCTGGATGATGTCGGTGATGACCGACATTACCCTCCTGAAACAGGAGGAAAGGCTTCTCCGACAGGCGAGGGATTCGGCCCTCGCCGCCTCGATGACCGACGCATTGACAGGGCTGCCAAACCGCCGCCGGATTCTTACGGAATTGCAAAGCACAATGGCCGAATGCCTGGGTAACAAGTGTCCCCTTTCGGTCGGCATCGTCGATGTGGATCACTTCAAGCCCATCAACGAGCGGTTCGGACATCTCGGAGGCGATGAGGCCTTGCGCGGTTTCGCGGGATATTTGTCGCAAGCCACCCTTGGCGTAGGCTCAGTCGGCCGAATCGGCGGCGAGGAGTTTCTCGTCATTCTCGCAGGTGCTTCCGCCTCAGCCGCGAAGACCTGGGTTGACGCGATCCGCCAAGCAGTGCCCCCTGTCGTGTTCGACGATGCGCCGTCGCTGACGATCACTTTTTCTGCCGGGGTTGCGGAATTCGTTGGGTCCGAGGGGATTTCGTCTTTGCTGCGGAGAGCGGACCTTGCACTTTACCGTGCGAAGGCGAGTGGCCGGAATCGGGTTGAGGTCTCCTAATTGGCAGAGCAGATGAAGGCAAAGCATTGCGTTACGTTTGTCCGGCGCCGGGCCATCTCTCTGGCGAGAGATCGGACGTTTGTTAACGCCGCGCACATCCCTACCGCTACAAAGGTGCCCACGAAGCGGCGCCTACCATCAGTCGCCTGCTCATCTAGAGGCGGTTTGCAGGTGTCTGCGAGGTCCCTGAGCCTACGGCGGCCAAGCGCCAATGACCTCGGCTCGCAGCCTCGCTTATTGCCAAGTCTCTAACGCAGCTTTTCTGCAAACCATGTAATCACGCCTAATGGCACTGCCAGCGCAGTCCAGGACAACGCGTTCCAGACGCCATCTCCCAAGAGCGCCGAGATCAGTCCAAATGCGGTGACCGCGGCCAGGAGCAGCGGCACCCGGAAAACGCTCCACCAAAGCGAGCGCCTCCGCGCCAGAAACACCGGCTCTTCCCTCGTCATGGCCGCGCCGCCGGCAGGGTATCGAACGCCTCAACCTCGCCCCGCTCGATCTCGGCGATGCGGGCCTCGATTGGTGACTTGCGCCGCGCCAGCCATAGGTACAGCCCGCTGCCCAGCACCACGATGGTCACCAGGTCCAGCAAAGCCCAGATGATCTTCAGCGGCAGCCCGCCGTAGTCTCCGAAGTGCAGCGGTCGCGACACCTCCAGGACGCGCAGGTACCAGGGCAGCCCCTGCGCCTGCGTCAGGACGCCGGTTTCCACGTCTACCAGCACCGGCGTAAACAGCCGCGAGGTGACCGGCGTCTGGCCCTTGGTCCAAATGATGTAGTGCCGCGGGCTGCCGAAGCGCGCGCTGGGGAACACCAGGCTGCTGATGCGGTTGCCCGGCAAGGCCTGGCGCGCCGTGGCCACGGCCGCGTCCGCCGATCCGAACTGCCCGACCTCGGGCATCGGCTGGCCGCGGTAGGGCGCCAGCAGTGCCGGCAGAGCCTGCGCCCGCCACAGGCCGAACAAGGGCGTCGCCAGGGTGTTCATCACTCCGGTGGCACCCACGACCAGGGCCCACGTCAAGGTGGCGATGCCGAGTAAATTATGCAGGTCCAGCCATTTCACTCTGAGCGAGCGGTCGCGCCGCACCGTGCCGAACGCCAGCTTGCGCATGAACGGCCCGTAGACCACCACCCCGGACACAATGGAGGCCACGAACAGCAGCCCCATCACCCCCAAGAACAACTCCCCCGGCAGGTCCAGGAACAGCGCCTCGTGCAGCTTGAGCATCCCCGCCATGAAATCCAGGCCGCGCTTACGCTCGTCCAGCAGCTGCCCCGTTCGGGCATCAAAGGCCATGAAGTGATCGCGCGCCGGGTCGCCGGCGTCCGCTGCCGGTGCCAGGAACAAGGTCACGGTGTGCGGCCGGTCCTCGTCCCAGAACAGCGAGCGCACGTACTCCCCGGGGTAACGCTGGCGTCCTACCGCAACAATGCGGTCGAGACTGGCATCCGGCGTGCCTTCCGGCAGCTCGGCTGCCGGTACGTCGCGGTTGAGCACGGCATCGATCTCGTCGCGGAAGATCAGCGGCAGCCCGGTCAGGCATAGCAGCAGCAGGAAGGCGGTGCAGACCAGGCTGCTCCACTTGTGGACCCAGTACCAGCGGCGGATGGTGGCGGCCTTGAGCATGGAGCTTCTCCGGATTCACCAGCTGTACCGCACGCTACCGATGACGTTGCGGCGGTCGCCATAGGAGCAGCCGGTAGCCGAGTAGCAGCCGGCGACGTAGGTGCGATCCAGCAGGTTGAGGGCGTTCAGGCCGAAGCGCAGCTGGCGCCAGTCGTAGTGCAGCGCCGCGTCGACCAGGGTGAAGCCTGGCGCGTTGAACGGCGCCGTCTGCTGCGGCTGCTGGGGATTCGGTGCGTAGGTGCCGCCGTAGGTGTTGCCGACATAGCGCACGCCGGCACCGAAGCCGAGGCCGCCCAGGAAGTCGCGCGGCAGCTCGTAGTCGGCCCAAAGCGAGGCCGCATGCTCGGGGGTGACGGTGGGACGCGCGCCCAGCGAAGCTGCATTGACGCTGTCGGTGGTGTGCACCGGGTCGGCGGTGTACGAGGCCCGAACGTTCAGGCCCTTGGCGAGGTTGGCGACACCCTCGACCTCGATGCCGCGGGAGCGGATCTCGCCGGTCTGGATGGCGAAGCCCGGGTGATCGGGATCGGCCTCCTGCATGTTGCGCTGGCGGATGTCGTAGGCCGCAACGGTGATATAGCTGTTGCGGCCCTTAGGCTGGTACTTGATGCCGCCCTCGACCTGCTTGCCGGTGGTCGGCTTGAGCTGGGCGCCGCTGAAGTCGGTGCCCGCAGTAGGCAGGAAGGACTCCGAGTAACTCAGGTATGGCGCCAGCCCGAGGTCGGAAAGGTACACCGCCCCCACTCTCCCGCTGAACTTGTGGTCGTCCTGCTGCGTGGTCCTGCCCGTCAGCCAGTTGTTGACGGTCGCGCTGGCCCAGTCCTGCCGGCCGCCCAGCAGCAGCACCCATTTGCGGTCGAACTTGACCTGGTCCTGCAGGTAGACGCCGACCTGGTCGGCGTTCTGGTTCTGGTTGGTGGTCGGCGTCAGCGGCGGCACCGGCTGGCCGTAGACCGGGTCGAAGAGGTCGATCGGCACCCGCGTGGCATAGTTCGACACCTGGCCGCTAACCAGCTTCTGCCAGCCGTAGTCCACGCCGCCCAGGACCGTCTGCTCGAAGCGGCCCAGCGTCCAGTGCGCCTGGGCCTGGTTGTCAAGGGCGTAGCCGCGTGAATCACCGGTGGAGATGAAAGGAATGCGCTCCAGGGTGCGCTGGTCGGCGTCGAGGGAGGCGCCGTATTCCTGCTGCCAGTTGTCGACGCGGAAGCGCTCGTAGCGGAAGTTCTGGCGCAGGGTCCAGATTTCGCCGATGCGCTTCTCCAGCAGGTAGCCCATGGCGTACTGCACCCGCGAATAGGCGTTGAAGTCGGTGTCGCCGGAGAAGAAGCTGGTAGCGACCTTGCCGTTGGGATTGGGCAGGACCGTGCCCACCGCCGGCAGGAAGGGGTAGTAGCTGCCGAGAATGTCGCGCTGGAAGTTGCCCAGCAAGGTGAGTTTGGTGCTGGCGTCAGGGCGCCAGGTGATGGCCGGGGCCAGGAACAGGCGCTTGTCCTGGACGAAGTCGATCTGGCTGTTGTTGTCGTGTCCCAGCGCGGTCAGGCGGTACAGCCAATGGCTGCCGCCGCCGTCGATGGGGCCGCCCAGATCGGCCTTGAGCTGGCGCCGGTCGTAGCTGCCGTAGTCGGCCTGCACCTCGTGCAGGGATTCCGTAGTGGGCAGCTTGCTGACCATGTCGATCAGCCCGCCCGGGGTGCCCTGGCCATAGAGTACCGATGCCGGCCCCTTGAGGATCTCAATGCGCTCCAGGCCGTAGGTGTCGAAGCGGCCGGAGAGCTGGTTGGGCATCCAGCGCAGGCCATCCAGGTACAGGCCGTAGGTGTTGGCGCTGAAGCCGCGGATCAGCGGCCAGTCGTAGCGCGTGTCGGTGCCGGTTCCGTTGACGCTGACGCCGGCGGTGTACTGCAGCGCCTGGCTCAGCGACTGGACGTTCTGGACATCGAGCTGCTCGCGGGTGATGACCGAGACCGACTGCGGCGTCTCGATCAGCGGGGTGTCGGTCTTGCTGCCGGCGGTGCCTTGCCTGGCAACGTAGGCGTCCGTGTCGCGCTGGCCCTGGACGACGACGGCATCGAGCGTGGTCGCCGCCGCAGCGCCAGCGGGTGCAGCGGCTTCCGCTCCGGACTGGGCTAAAGCGGCTGGTCCCACCAGCGCAAAAGCTGTGGCGGCAGTCAGTGCACATTGTTTGAGCCAGGCCCCGCAGCCCCCAATGTTCAGCGATTTCATAGTTTCCCTTCCGGCGCGAGCCGGGACGATCGGTGGTACTTGATCGCCCTCGCTGGCTGCCCGGAAGGTGGCTGGCTAGGCTGTCGGGACGGTGCATGCCGTCCCAAAGACTTATTTGGTGAGAATCAGCTTCCCGCTGCGCGTCTCCCGCAGGCGGTACAGCGCGTCGCCGCGCTCGATCACAACCTCCGTGGCGCGGCCCAGAATCTGGACGCCGGGATGCGCCGTGGAGACAGCTCCATGCCGGACGTGACGTGACTCGAAGCCTTGAGAGCAGAGCAGGCATTGAAGTCACGCGAACACGAGCCTATAGTTATTGAGAATCATTATCATGTCAAGCTTTGGCCCACCACGGCGTCGACAAGTTCCTCGATCTTGTCCGCGCGAGGATCTGGCCGGCAGCGCGAGCTGTTTACTCACCTGGAGAAGGACTTGAGGCTTTGTGTATGAGCGCGATGAAAGAAAAGAAGATCGCTATCATCGGCGGAGGTCCAGGCGGCCTTACGCTGGCGCGATTACTCCAGAAGGGAGGAGCGCATGTCGCCGTGTATGAGCGTGACCAGTGCCGAAATGCCCGCGTCCAGGGCAGTGCTTTAGACCTGCACGAGGACTCCGGATTGGCTGCGCTGGAAGCTGCCGGCCTGATCGATGCCTTCTGGGCAAATCACCGGCCGGACCTTGATCGTCTTCGCCTCACGGATGCTCACGGAACGATTCTTCACGATCACCCTCGCCGGATGTCCGGCGCTGGGAAGCGGCCGGAGATTGAGCGCGGGCCACTGCGCGATATTCTGCTCGACTCACTACAGCCCGGCACGGTCGAATGGGATTGCAAGCTCGAGTCGGCACAGATGCAGGGCGAGCAGGTGCTGTTGCGCTTTGCGAGCGGGAAGACGGTACTGGCCGATATCGCCATCGGCAGCGACGGTGCGAACTCCCGCTTGCGCGAGTTGGTTACTCCCATTCGGCCGGAGTATGTGGGAGTGTCGCTGGTAGAGGCACTCGTTCCTGCGGGAGAAAAGACGATGCCGGAGTTGTGGGAACTGCTTGGCGGGTCTGCGCTGATTGCTCTTGGAGGCGAAAAGACGATCGGCATGGGAACCAAGCCTGACGGTAGCGTGCTCGCGTATGCGGGATTGAAAACGCAGAACGGCGCCCCACGGCAGAGACTCCAGGACGTAAGCAGTCCGGAGGAGCGGGTGGCGTGGTTTCACGCGACCTTCGATGGCTGGAGCAGGTTGTGGGAGCCGATCTTCCGGGAAGCTGTGTCGATGGTTTGGCGGCCCCTGCTTGTTTGCCCGCCTGAGCAGTATTGGGAGCCGAAACCGAACCTTACCCTGATCGGCGATGCGGCTCATGTGATGCCACCCTATGCCGGCGAAGGGGTGAATATGGCGATGCTTGACGCATTGGTGCTGGCGAAGCTGCTCCTCGCGGAGGAGAGATCCACCGATGCGATTGCGGCTTATGAGGCGGAAATGTTTACCCGCATGCGGCAGATGACCGCTGACACGATGGCCAATACAGAAATGTTTTATGCCCCGGATGCGGCGGAACGTGTTGTCGCGTTGTTTCGAGGCTTCGGCGAAAGGGAGGCAGTGCCGCAGAAGCCGGAAGTTTGTTAGGAATGAGTGCTGGAGGGCTTTGACGTAAACAGCGATGCACTAGCTGTTGTCGAAGCTGTTATCGAACGCATGCGCCTATGGCGATCCGCTGGCCCCATCCGAGTGCGCGCCGTCGGCCACGCCAGCGACGAAGTGCCTATTGGCATGCAATAGCGGTCCATCAATTCCAAAGAGCGTATTGCCGTACCTGTTCGAGCCGCTGAAGCACGATTTGGTCGAGAAAAAACACAGTGCGCCGCAGGGCCAACATGGGCCTGGGTCTCTTCATTGCCAAGGAAATAGCCAAGGCGCATGGCGGAGAGATTTCCGTACGCTCCGAGGAAGCAGAAACAGCCTTTACTGTTGTTTTGCCGCGAAAGTGCTCAAGCTGAAATCGCGTTAGCGACCCCAGGCCTGAGTCAAAACAGTTCGCCCTGTCCGCCATCGCCTCATTTGGGTCCCGGAAAGGATCTGGAATTCGCGGTCGATGCCACCCGTATTAAAGCGCGACTGGCACCGGCTCCGTTATACCGCAGGCTCTCAGCCCCGCACCGCATCGCCTCCAGCTTCGAGCGCTTCGCTGGGACGGCCCTATACGCTAGACTGCTGCGGCATCCGGAAGCTCAACAAGGCCATGGATGGCCACCTCCAAGCGCGCTGTTTCGGCGCTTGGAGAATGAGCTTGCGGGGTCGCCGGACACTAGCCCAGGGCGTGCCTCAGTCCCGTTGCCGCCGGCGCCGGACCGCCGATTTCGCCGTCCGCGCCTCCTTTGGCATGCCCATGCGCTTCAGCGCGGCGTCATCGTCGCAGTCCAGTTCCGGCTGCAGATCGATGTCGCGAGGCGGATTCGGGTATTCGCGCCGCTGGCCGATCTTGGCGGCCCATTGGCTGCAAAACCGCGAGTAGACAGCCCAGGACAGCCCATCGGACTCCACCAGGGCGCGCTCCATCCGCAGCGCGATCTGGTGGGCGTCCCGGTATGAAAACTTGAGGGTGTGCTCGAACAGCATCTCCACCACCTCATGCATCACGATATAGCGGTCGACGTCGTAGCGCTTGCCGCGATACACCAGGTGCGCCGGGAGTTCGTAGTCGATGTACACGACATCGCCCTTGCGGTTGCACGATCCCACGTACGGCACGTCATGGGTGCGGTTGACCCGGACCGACTTCAGCACCGCCAGGGCGGCCTCGTCGAGCACATGGGAATTCAGCCCGAATGCGTTTACCGCCGGGCGCTTGCCCCAACTCATCGAACGACCCCGGGATCCGGGCTTGCTCCGACCGCCCGGGAGATCGAGCGGTACAGATCCGCCTCGCCATAAGGTTTGGCCACCATGCCGCTGGCGAGGTCGGCCGCTTGTGCCCAGCCGGGCGAATGCCGGGAAAGGCCGGTCATCACGACCACCGGTACCTTGATCCCGGCCGCCGAGAGGGCTTCCATCAAACGGATGCCGTCCATAAAGGGCATATCCAGGTCGCTGAGGATGCAGGCCGGCGGCTGATCCAGGGCTGCCGCCAGGCAGTCTCGCGCATCGCGGAATGTCCGGGTCTTCCAGCCAAAGGCGCTCAACAACGATGCGCTCACCTCACCAACGTCCCGATCGTCGTCGACCACAAAAATCATGAGCCCGTCCATATCCATTGCAACCGCCGGATCGGCGGATTTGCCTCCTTAATGAAATTGGAGTGAGACGTTTCACGGAAGGTTTCCGCCGCAATCAGGGGCTGTGTCCTAGAAGAGGCTTCGGGGCCTCCGGAACTAGAGCCGGCCCCGGTGAGTCTGGTTGTAGGACGAACGGGCCGCGGCGCCACCAGGGATTTGCATGCATTTCATCGATAGCTGGTCAGCCCACGACCAGCGGGAGACCAAGCTCTACCACGACGACCTCGGAAAAGGGCCCCCGGTGGTCCTGATCCATGGCTGGCCGCTGAGCGCCGCCAGCTGGGAGCCGCAGATGCTGCATCTACCGGAGCACGGCCTGCGGGTGGTCGCCTACGACCGCCGGGGATTCGGCCGCTCGTCCAAGCCCTGGGCCGGCTACGACTACGACACCCTGGCCGATGAACTCAAGGCGGTCCTGGACGCGCTGGATCTTCAGGACGTCACCCTGGTGGGTTTTTCCATGGGTGGCGGCGAGGTGGCGCGGTACATGAGCCGCCACCGCGGTGCCCGCGTCGCCAAGGTCGCGTTCGTCTCCGCCATCACCCCTTACCTGCGCAAGTCGGAACAGAACCCTTCTGGGGTGGACGGGGCCATTTTCGACCAGATGTTCGAACGCATCGAAATCGACCGTTTCGACTTTCTCTCCTCGCATGTGCGACAGTTCTTCGGGGTCGGGCTTTTCCATAAGCCGGTCAGCGAAGCGATGCTCCAATGGGCGCAAAATATCGCCGAGCAGGCGTCTCCCAAGGCGACGGTGGACTGCCTCCGGGCCTACAGCGAAACCGACTTCCGGGACGATCTCCGGGCGATCAAGGTGCCTGCCCTTGTCATCCATGGCGCCGGCGATGCCCATGTCACGCCCGAAGCCAGCGCCGAGCGGACCGCCGCGCTGATCCCCGGCTCGACCCTGAAGATCTACGAGGGCGCCCCGCATGGCCTGACGGTGACGCACGGCCGGCGCTTCAATGCCGACCTTGCGGAGTTTGTTCTGGGATAGCTTGACCGGCGAACACGCTGAACGGCTGGTTTCGAAGCGCAGGCGGCTGGCGGAAATAAAAGGGGCGGCCGTCCGCCGTCGGCTCAAGGGTGCGCCTTCGGTGCCGACAGCGACAACGGATAAGAGAAGGTTCAGGAAGCAGCCATGACCGACAAGCTTGCCGGCTTTTTCGCCGATACGACCTTTTTGCCGCATGGCTACTGCCTGGCATGGGACCCCTGGCTGCTGTGGACCATGGTGGTCGCGAATTGTCTGATCGGGATCTCCTATTTCTCTATCCCATTGGCACTCGTTCACTTCGTGCGCAGCCAGCCGGGCTTGAAGTTCAACTGGATATTCCGCATGTTCGGGATGTTCATCTTCGCCTGCGGCGCCACGCACTTCATCAGCGTCGTCGACGTCTGGCATCCGGTTTACCGCCTCGACGCCGCCGTGCTGGCCTGGACGGCCGGCATCTCCGTCGCCACGGCCACGGCCCTATGGCCGCTGCTGCCGCGGGCGCGGGCGTTCCTCGAGCAAAGCGCCGCCGACCGCCGGCAGCTGGTGGAGGTGAATGGGCGCCTCATCGAGTCCGTTAACGAGCTCGACCGTCACCGCGCCGAGCTGGCGGAAAGCGAGAAGCGCAACCGGTTGCTGCTCAGCAGCGCCCCCATCGGCTTGGCCGCGGTCGGACTGGACGGCCGCTTCCTCAGCGTCAACCAGGCCCTATGCGCCATGCTGGGCTATTCGGAGAGCGAGCTGATCGCCAAGACCTTCCAGGACATCACGCATCCCGATGATCTGCAGGCTGACCTAGCCCAGATGCACAAGCTGCTCGACGGCAAGGGCGATACTTACCGCATGGAAAAGCGGTACTTCCACCGCTCTGGCAGCATCATTCCGATCCAGCTCGATGTCGCCATTCTGCGCGACGAGCAGCGCCGACCGATCCAGTTCATTTTGCAGGTCCAGGACGTCACCCAGCGCAAGGAGGCCGAAGAGGCTTTGCGGCAGACCAACGAGCGGCTGGAGCGCGGACTGCACCGCCTGACCGAGCACAACCGGGAAATCACGGTGCTCGGCGAATTGGGGGAGACCCTGCAGGCGTGCGAGAACCTCGATGAAATCGCCGCCCCGATCCGCAATCTGGCGCCGGACCTGTTCGCCGGCCATTCGGGCGGCTTTTACCTGGTGCATTCCTCCGGCAATTTCCTCGACCCGGTCGCCCAATGGGGCGAGGAGCTGTCCAGCAATGCGGTGTTTCCGCCAGAGTCCTGCTGGGCCCTGCGCAAGGGGGAGGCGCGTTGGACCGACGCCAAGGATGGCCTGCGTTGCCGGCACCTGAAGGAGCCGGAGCGCAGCCCGCTTGCGCTCTGCGTGCCGATTAATGCCCAGGGCGACAACCTGGGCTGGTTGTTCGTCCAGCCGAGCGCCGGTTCGCCGGTGCTTGACCAGGATGCTCGCCAGGACTTGGAGCGGCTGGCCGCCATGACGGCGGACCGCATCGGCATTGCCATCGCCAACATCCAGTTGCGCATGAAGCTGCGCCAGCAGTCGATTCGCGACCCGCTCACCGGGCTCTTCAACCGCCGCTACCTGGAAGAGACCTTGCCCAGGGAGCTGAGCCGCGCGCGGCGCGAGAGCTCGCAGTTGGCCCTGCTGATGATCGACGTCGACCACTTCAAGCGCTTCAACGACACCTACGGCCACGACGCCGGCGACCAGGCGCTGCGCCTGATCGGCCACCAGCTGGAGAGCGACTTCCGCGGCAGCGACATCGCCTGCCGCTACGGCGGCGAGGAATTCTGCGTGGTGATGCCGCGCACTTCGCTGGCGCAGGCCGAGGCCCGCGCGCGCCAGGTGTGCGAGAACATGCGCAAGCTGTGCGTCACCTACCACGACGTGGTGGTCGGCACCATCACCGTGTCGATCGGCATCGCCGCCTTCCCCGAGCACGGCGCCAGCATGTCGATGCTGCTGGAGCAGGCCGACAAGGCCCTGTACCGCGCCAAGCACGCCGGCCGCGACTGCGTGGTCTGCAGCGACGCCGCTGCGTCCAAGGGCCCATAGCCGCCGCCATGCAACAGGCAGACGCACGCCGCCATTTCCGCGTGCATTACCCCAGCGCGCTGCGCCCGCAGCTGCACCTGGGCCTCGCCGCGCTCGACGTGCTCGATCTGTCCGAAAGCGGACTGCGCTGCGCCGGCAGTGTCGAGGGTCTTCATGTCGGAGCCGCCGTCGCCAGCCTGCTGCGCTTCCGCCACGGCCGCGGCACGCGTGTCGAAGGCGACATCGTGCGCCTCGGCGCGGGCGAAGTGGCGCTGCAGCTGCGGCTCGGCCCGAGCTTCCAGCTGATGCTCGGCGAGCAGCGCGCGGTGATGAGCACCAGGCGCTACAGCGTCCGCTGAGCGCGTGCCGCGCGGCCCTTGCAAGGCTGCGGTTAATCCCAAGGTGTTATTGGAAAGGTCTTCGGTCTGGCCTAAAACAGGTGCGACCGGACGGCACCATGCCGGCACCGGATCAATAAAAGCACATGGGAGGAGGCTGCCGATGCCGCGCGGATTGTTGCGAATTGTTGCGCTGGTGGCGCTGTGCCTGGGCGGCACGGCCGCCGCCGAGCCGCTGGTTTCGTCCTCCTCGATACTGCCGCTGTGGCCGCAGAGCATGGTCGAGCAGGCGCCGACGCGCGGTCCCGAGCATGTCGGCCGCAGCGGCAAGGGCAACGGCGCGGTCTCGAATATCAGCAACGCGCGCCTGGAGATCTACCGCCCCGAGCACCCGGACGGCACCGCGGTGGTGATCATGGGCGGCGGCGGCTACTTCCGCATCCAGATCGGCAACGAGGCACAGCCGGCGGCGCAGTGGCTGGCGGCGATCGGCGTCACGGCGGCGGTGCTGTATTACCGCCTGCCGGCCGACGGCTGGCCGGCGGTGGCGCCGTTCCAGGACGGCCAGCGCGCGGTGCGCCTGCTGCGCGCGCATGCCGCCGAGTACGGCGTCGACCCGGCCAAGATCGGCGTGCTCGGCATGTCCGCCGGCGGCAACCTCGCCGCCATCACCGCCACCCGCTTCGACCAGCGCTTCTACCCGCCGCTCGACGCCGCCGACCAGCTGTCGCCGCGGCCCGACTTCGCCGGCCTGGTCTACCCGGTGATCTCCTTGCAGCCCCCCTACGACGGCACCCGCAGCCGCCGCGAGCTGGGCACGCAGGGCGACGCGGTGCAGGCCTATTCGGCCGAGCTGCATGTCAGTGGTGCCACCCCGCCCACTTTCCTGGCCCACGCCGCAGACGATCCGATCGCGGCGGTGGGACAGAGCCTGGTGATGTTCGGCGCGCTGCGCGCCAAGTCGGTGCCGGCCGAGCTGCATGTGTTCGAGAACGGCGGCCACGGCTGGGGCCTGGGACAACCCGGCTCGCTGGTCTCGGCCTGGCCGCGCCTGTTCGCCGCCTGGGCCCGCAGTCACGGTTTCATGGGCGGCGCAGCGCCGCCGCAAGCCGCGCCGCACCAACGCGACGACGACTGAAAGCGCACCGCCCCGCTGCTCCGACGACCGAGACCCTGCAATGATTCCCTACCGTAAAACGGCGCTGGCCGCAGTGCTGTGCGCCTCCCTGTTCGCCGCCGCGCCGTTGCTGGCCGACGATGACACTTCCAATGCCGCGCTGCTGCGCCTGATCCAGCAGCAGGCCCAGCAGATCAAGGCGCTGGAGAAGCGCCTGGCCGCGGTCGAGGCGGAGAAATCCGCGCCCGCCGCCGCGGTTGCGGCTGCGCCGGCGCCGCAGGAAGCGGCCGAGGCGCAGGTGCGCAACGCCGTCGCCGACACCCAGCAGAGCCAGATCGACACCTTGCAGGCGCAGGTGGCGCAGATGGCAGCCGGCGGCGGCGGAGGCGGCGGCATCGACTGGAGCGGCGGCACGCCGACCTTCCGCAGCCCGGACGGCTTCTTCGCCTTCCAGCCCGACCTGCGCCTGATGTTCGACGCCTCCAGCACGCATGGCTCGGCTTACCAGGACCGCAACCTCACCGGCACCGAGGGGCGCGAGCTGCGCCTCGGCGGCAACGGCAAGGTCGGCCCGTTCGGTTATCGCCTCGACGTCGACTTCCAGGGCGAGACGGTGTCGGTCAAGGACGCCTGGATGTCGTACAACACCCATGCATTCGGCCTGCCGGTGGATTTCTACCTCGGCAACCACCTCAAGGACCGCGCCATCGAAAGCTCCTCGGAGCTGGACAACCTGCCGTTCATGGAGCGCGGCGCGGTGGCCTCGGTTCTGGAGAGCGTCAACGGCTATTACGGCCTTGGCCCGTTCGTGAAGATCTACGGCAGCAACTGGCACCTCGGCGCCAGCATCACCGGCGATCAGCTCAACAACGATGGCGCGGCCAACGACTCCATCGCCTACAACGTGCGCGGCCATTGGAATCCGCTGAAGTGGGACGGAGGCTTCGTCCACCTCGGCAGCTGGTATTACTACCAGAAGATCGCCCGCGACGTGGCCTCGGTCAACAACACGCCGACCATCGCCACCGACTTCAACGCCAACCTGCAGGTGTCGTCCGGCTCGATCGCCGATCCGCACCGTGACCAGGGCTACGGCTACGAGCTGGCCGGCGTCTACCGCAGCTTCTGGACCTACAACGAGTATGGCCGCCGCCGCATCCAGGACGACTCCGGCAACGTCTACGACCACAAGGCCACGTCGCTGGCGGCCGGCTGGCTGATCACCGGCGAGAAGCCCGGCTTCGACCAGAAGCGCGCCAACTGGCGCGACACCCTGGTGCTCAGCCCGGTCACCGGCGGAGGCCTGGGCGCCTGGGAACTGGCTTTCCGCTACGACCGCTTCGATTTCGGCGACGTGGCGAAGGGCAGCGTCGCCCATAGCTATACCTATGGCGTGAACTGGTACCTCACCGACTGGTCGCGCCTGATGCTCGAGTACATCGACTGGACCACCGGCAACCGTGTCGGCGCCTTCCCCGGCCCGGATTCCGGCAACACCATCGGCCTGCGCGCGCAGCTGATTTTCTGAACCACGCGCGCCCCAACACAGTGACCACCATGATCGCCTCCATCCTGCGTTTCGCCGGCTCCAAGCCGCTGACGCTGCTCGCCGTCGCCGGCCTGTCGCTGGCGCTGCAGGGTTGCATCCCCAGCCATGGCCCCGCGGCCGCCGCCGCCAGCAGCAGTAGCAGCAGTTCCTCCGGCGGCGTCAGCTCCTCCAGCAGTTCTTCCGGCAGCTCGTCGTCGAGCAGCGGCAGCACCAGCTCCAGCAGCTCGTCCTCCAGCGGCTCCTCGTCCGGCAGCGGCTCCAGCAGCGGCGCGGCGCCGGTCAAGATCACCCTCAGCGGCAAGGTCACCGACGCGCCCATCGCCAACGCCGTGGTCACCGCCACCGCCGGCGAGCAGACCGCCAGCGGCACCGCCGGTGCCGATGGCAGCTACAGCCTGGACCTGCTGCTGCCGCCGGACAGCACCGACTTCGTCACGCTCTCCGCCACCGGTGCGGGCGACCAGTCCTACGTGCAGTTCACCAGCCTGGTCGGTTCGGCCCGGAGCGTGATCGGACAGGCCCAGAACGGCACCGTCGGCAGCGGCCAGAATTTCGCCACCAATATCACCAATGTCAGCACCGCCGCCGCGGTGCTGGCGCAGCAGGCCAACGGCGGCAACCCCATCACCAGCGACGCCCAGCTCGCCGCCGCCTCGGCCACGGTGAAAGGCCAGGATGTGCTGGATCTGGCCACCGCCCTCAAGCTGGCGGTGGACGCCCCCGCCGACCACCCGCTGCCGCAGGGCCAGACCTCGACCCTGAGCCTGGCGCAGGACCCGCAGGCCAGCGCCGCCTTCATCAGCCAGGTGCAGAACGACGATCCGGACGGTTTCGCCCAGGCCAGCAACGACATCGCCGCCGACCCCGACCTGACCCAGCCGCTCCCGGCCGATGCCACTCCGGCCGACCTGACCGCCGCGGTGCTGTCCACCGACCCCGGCTTCAGCTTCAACAACAGCGGCCGCGTCACCGGCTACAGCTTTAACGCCGACGGCAGCGGCCACCTGTCCAACTCCTCGCTCGATGGCGACATGAGCTGGAGCCTGAACGGCTCGCGGATCCACATCGCCTACGCGGCCCCGGCCGGCTTCGTCACCTTCCCGTTCATCATCTGCAACGGGGTGCCGAGACAGGTACAGGCCACTTACACCACCTCCGCGGACGACCTGTCCTACCTCAGCAGCAGCGCGGTGGCGGTGACCAACACCTATACCGTCAGCTACAGCCAGTCCACGGCCGGCTGCGACGCGCCCGCCGTGCTGACCTCCACCTCCGCCCTGACGGTGCTGGGCGCCGACAGCTTCATCCCGCTGACGGCCGCTGACCTGACCGGCATGCTGGCGCTGCCGGTGTACGACACCACCCTGGCCAACGGCAACCGGTTCGGTGCCGACCTGGCCACGCTCAAGTCCGACGGCACCGGCACCACCGCCATCCTCGGCAAGAGCTTCACCTGGACCCTGAGCAACGGCAGCGTCACCGCCGACTTCGGCAACGGCGTTGTCGGCCACTACGGCAAGCTGCGCCAGCTCAACGACCTGGTCAGCGACGTCTACTACGCGTTCGATACGCCGCAGGGCCACTACACCGACGCCGGCGTGGTGATCGGCGCCGATCCGGCCGGCGTGCCGCTGAGCGACGCAGCAGTGCCGGGCCGCTACTTCCAGTTCGGCAACACCGACCCGTCCAGCGCCTTCGCCCTGCGCTTCGACACCGGCGGCACCGGCTCGCAGGAGAACTACTACCTCGACAACGGCAACCAGCCGCAGGTCGACGACAGCCAGGCCTTCCGCTGGACCATCGAGAACGGCCGCGTCAACGTGCGCCGCACCTACGACAGCACCGTCAACGGCTACACCAACTGCGTGCCGAACGGCTCCAACTGCTACGCCTTCGACCTGCGCAGCATCGTGCCGCTGGCGGTCGAGGACAGCACCTACTACTGGATCGAGCAGCGCCAGTCGGCGCAGGGTCCGCTGCAAGCCAACACGCCGTTCACCCTGCTGGCGCGCTACTACGACAAGCAGGCGCCGGTGCCGACGGCCCAGGCCCGCGCCGACCTGGCCCGCGTGGCGGCCTCCCGCGCCGCGAAGGCGCGGCACGCGGCGGTGCAGCACTCGCGCCGTCCCCTGGCGGCGCACGCACGCAAGTCCTGA
>ERZ1034411.170-NODE-170-length-17545-cov-2.858548_pt1 | contig 17545 bp, 15 predicted proteins | sample MGYA00520583_ERZ1034411 | MGnify/ENA primary metagenome ERZ1034411 (study PRJEB33736, sample SAMEA104288481) | Azolla microphylla | place: Ecuador | collected 1982 | study: EMG produced TPA metagenomics assembly of the PRJEB19522 data set (Is there foul play in...
GCGTACACGATATCGACCCGGTCGGCGGCAGCAGCCACACGGCGGCCGGTGACATCGAGGTCGAGAGCAAGGTGGGGCCCACCCTCAATCTCGACTATCGCGTATGCCGCAATATCGTCATCGATGTGCTTGGCGCCGTGCCGCTCACCCACGACATCAAGCTCGACGGCAAAGAAGTCGGCACCACCCGTCATCTGCCGCCGACCCTGACCGTCCAATATCACCCGCTGGCGGACACGGCGATCGACCCGTTCGTCGGTGCCGGCGTCAACCGTACCTTCTTCTTCAACGAATCCCTGTCCGGCGGCCCGAACCTGCAGCTGTCCAACACCTGGGGCTACACCGTGCAGGGCGGCGTCGACTGGAAGTTCGCCCCGGGCTGGGTCGCCGGTGCCGACCTGCGCTATATCCAGATCGAGCCGAACGCCAGCGTCGGCGGCACGCCGATCGGCAAGGTCAAGATCGATCCGCTGGCGTTCGGCGTGAACGTCGGCTATCGCTTCTGAAGCCGGTCCGGAACCGCGCCCGCCCGGCGCGGTTCCGGAGTTTGCGGGGCGGCGGTCCGGCGGCCCGCCGCGGCGCATGCCTTTGGTGCACAATAGTTCCCGCATGCCATATCGAACCGCCAAGCACGGCCAGATCAGCCCGGCGACAGACCGCCTTGCGGCGTTGCTGGACGCTGCCGTGGATCCCATCGTCCTGATCGACTCCTGCGGTCGCATCACCAGCTTCAATCTCGCCGCCGAGACCGTGTTCGGCTACCGCGACATCGAGGTGATCGGCAAGAACGTCTCCATGCTCATGCCGGCGCCGTTCAAGGAGGAGCACGACGGCTACCTCGAGCGCTATCTCGGCACCGGCAGCCCGCGCATCATCGGCATCGGCCGCGAGGTGCTGGCGCGACGCAAGGACGGCAGCACCTTTCCGATCGACCTGTCCGTCGGCGAATTCGCCGCGGAGGGGGAGCGTGGCTTCGTCGGCATCCTGCGCGACATCACCCTGCGCAAGAGGCAGGAAGCGGAAATCCGCCAGGCGACAGAGGAACTGCGGCTGATCTTCGAGAACACCCCGACCGCCGTCACCATCACCGACGTGCAGGGCAGGGTGCAGAATGCCAACCGCGCCTGCGAGCTGTTGCTGGGGTATTCGGCGGCGGAGCTGAAGTCCAGGCGCCACAGCGACCTGATCATCGAGGAGGACCGGGAGGCGGTGCGAGCCGAGTTCGTCCGGCTCACCGGCGCCGGCGAACGCTTCAGCCGCGAGATCCGCTACCTCACCCGCGACAACCACGTTCTGTACGCGCAGCTGCAGGCCAGCGTCGCCCGCGACGTGCAAGGCCAGCCGCAGCTGATGATCTGCGAGATCATCGATCGCAGCCAGGTGTTCGAGGCGACCAAGGAAGCCGAGGACCTGCGTACCCGCCTGGCCCACGTCAGCCGCATCGGCACGCTGGGAGAGATGGTCAGCGGCATCGCCCACGAGGTCAATCAGCCGCTCACCGCCATTGCCAACTACGCCAACGCGGCACGCCGCCTGGTATTGTCGGGGCAGGTCGATGCCGAGGAGCTGGCGGTCATCCACGACAAGATCGCGGCCCAGGCCGAGCGCGCCGGGCAGGTGATCCGCGGCCTGCGCAACATGACGCGCAAGCGAGAGTTCGTGCGCGAGCCGCTGGATTGCGGCGCCTTGATCGGCGAGGCCACCCGGCTGATCGAATTCGAGTTGCGGGCCCGCGGCTGGCGCCTGCTGGTCCAGCTCGAGCCGCGCCTGCCGCCGGTGCTGGCGGACGGCGTGCAGATCCAGCAGGTGCTGCTGAACCTGGTGCGCAACGCGCTGGAGGCGATGACGGAGCGCGCCGGCTCGGACTATGTCCAGGTCTCGGCACGTTCGATCGACGAAGCGTGGGTGGAGATCCGGGTCGGCGACGGCGGTCCGGGCCTGTCGGCCGATGCGGAGGAGCGCCTCTTCGAGCCGTTCTTCAGCACCAAGGCGCAGGGCATGGGGCTGGGCCTGTCGATCTGCAAGTCGATCATGTCGTCCCACGGCGGCGAGCTCAAGTACGAGCGCAACGCCCGCGGCGGCGCCGATTTCATCATGCGATTGCCGGTATACGCGCCATGAACAAGCATTCCGGGCATGCAGGACCGGTCGTGTTCGTCGTCGACGACGAGGAGGCGGTGCGGGACAGCATCTGCCTGCTGCTGCGGTCGGTCGGCGTGCGGTCGCGCGCCTTTGCCGACGCCCGCGCCTTCCTCGACAGCTACGATCCCTCCGAGCCGGGTTGCCTGGTGCTGGACATCCGCATGCCCCGTCTCAGCGGCATGGAGCTGCAGCAGGAACTCAACCGGCGCGGCTGGGCGGTGCCGGTGATTTTCATCACCGGCCACGGCGACGTGCCGATGGCGGTGGAGGCGATGCGGGCCGGCGCAGTGGATTTCCTGCAAAAGCCGTTCAAGGACGACGAGCTGATCCGCAGGGTGCAGAAGGCGCTCGAGCAGGACGCCGTGCTGCGGGCGCAGCTCAGCAGCCTGGGCCAGATCCGGCAGGCATTCGACAGCCTGACGCCGCGCGAGCGGGAAATCGCCGAGCGGCTCGTCGCCGGCGAAGCCAACAAGGCCATTGCCATCGATCTCGGCCTGAGCGAGCGAACCGTGGAGCTTCATCGCGCGCACGTCATGCAGAAAATGGGGGCGAGGGGCGTGGCGCAGCTGGTGCAGATGATGGTGCAGGTCAGGCGCGCCTGATGCCCGCTCAGGCGGCGTCGGCGATCGGCACGCCGGCGGCGGCGAGGTCGCGGAACTCGGCCGCCGGCACGGGACGGCTGAACAGGTAGCCCTGGCCGGTGTCGCAGCGGTTGCGGCTGAGGAAATCGAGCTGGTCCTGTGTCTCGACGCCCTCGGCCAGCACCTCCAGGTTGAGGCTGCGGGCCAGCGAAATGATGGCGGTGCAAATCTGCATGTCCGCGGTATCGTGCGGGATGTCCTGCACGAACTGGCGATCGATCTTCAGCTTGCCGATGGGGAATCGCTTCAGGTAGGCCAGCGACGAATAGCCGGTGCCGAAGTCGTCGATCGACAGCCGCACACCCAACTGCCGCAGCTGCTTGAGCTTGCTTTCCGCCTCGGCGCTGTCTTCCATCAGCGCGCTTTCGGTGATCTCCAGCTCCAGGAACTGCGCCGCGAGCCCGGACTCGGCGAGGGCGGCGCGGACCCGGTCGACGATGTCCGGCCGCCGGAACTGGTGCGGGCTCAGGTTCACCGCCACCGCTTCCAGCTCCAGGCCCGAGTCCAGCCACGATCGCATCTGTGCGCAGGCGGTGCGCAGCGCCCACTCGCCGAGCGGCACGATCTGACCGGTCTCCTCCGCGATGGCGATGAACTCGCCGGGCTGTACCAGGTTGCCGGCTTCGTCTTTCCAGCGCAGCAGCGCTTCGGCCCCCTTGACCTTGCCGCTGGCCAGCCCCACCAGCGGCTGATAGTGCAGGAGGAATTCGCCCTGCTCCATGCCGCGGCGAATGCGCCCTTCCAGCTCCAGGCGCCGCAGCGCGATGCGGGTCAGCTCGGTCTCGAAAAAGCGATAGGTGCCTTTGCCGGCCGCCTTGGCCTGATACAGGGCGGCGTCGGCATGCTGGATCAGTTCATTCGGATCGGGGGAGTCGGCCGGAAACAGGCTGATGCCGATGCTGCAGCCCACGCAGGCTTCTTTGCCCTGGCCCAGCAGGAAAGGCCGGCTCACCGCGCCGATCAACAGCTGGGCCGCTTTCGCCGCATCCGCCGCGTCGCCGATGTCCTCCAGCAACACCAGGAATTCGTCCCCTCCCAGGCGCGCCAGCATGTCCGCCTGGCGCAGGCTGGCGGACAGGCGCTGGGCGACCTGCTTCAGCAGTTCGTCGCCGGCGGGATGGCCGAAGCTGTCGTTCACGTTCTTGAAGCGGTCGAGGTCCAGGAACAGCAACGCCCCGGTGCCGCCGGCGCGCTGCGTCCGGGCCACGGCATGCCGCAGGCTGTCCAGCATCGCGGCGCGGTTCGGCAAGCGGGTGAGCGCGTCATGGTGCGCCAGGAAGCGCAGGCGCTCCTCGGATTCCTTCAGCCTCGAGATGTCGCTGAAGGAGCCGATATAGTTCAACACCGCGCCGCGGTCGTCGTGAACGGCGCTGATGGTAAGCCACTCGGGATACACCGCGCCGTTCTTGCGCCGGTTCCAGATCTCCCCCTGCCAGTAGCCCTTGTTCAGGATCGAATCCCACATGGCCTTGTAGAACGCCGCGTCCTGCCGCCCGGACTGGAGGGTTCGCATGTGCCGGCCGATGAGCTCGCTTTCGTCGTAACCGGTGATCGTGCAGAAGGCCGGGTTCACCGCCACCACCTGCGCTTTCGGATCGGTGATCACCACGCCTTCCTGCGTCCCCGAAAAGACCGAAGCCGCCAGGCGCTGCCCGGCTTCCTGCCGCCGCCGCTCGGTGACATCGTAGAGGAAGCCGTGCCAGATGATGCCGCCGTCCGCCTCGGCTTCCGGCATCGACCGGCCCTCGATCCAGATTTCGCCGCGCTCGGGATGGTTCAGCCGGAACAGCGACTGCCACAGGCTCATCTTTGCCGCCGATTCCTCGATGCTCGCCTGCACGCGGCAGATGTCGTCGGGGTGAATGCGCTCGAACGCCGGCCAGGCATCGTCCTTGACCCGCACCGGGTCCACGCCGCACACCTCGCGCAAGGTGGGCGCCGTATACGGCATCGAGGTGGTGCCGTCCGGGCGCCGGCGGAAGCTGTAGATCGTGCCCGGCAAGGTACGGGCGATCTTGGCCAGGTATTCCTGCAGGTCGACTTTGCGGCGCAAGGAGGCCTCGGCCGCCTTGAGCGCCGAGATATCCTGTACCGCCACCACCAGGTAGTCCGGCTCGCCTTCGACGCCCCGGATCGCCGAAACGCTGGCGCTGGCCCAGGCGACCGAGCCGTCGCCACGCAGGTAGCGAAGGTCGATGCGGCCCTCGTCGGCCGCGCCCCGCAACAGCCGTCCGATCAGGGCTTCGCACGCGTCCACATCGTCGGCGTGCACGGAAGCCTGATAACCCTGCGCAAGCAGCGTGGCCTCCTCCGTCCCCAGCATCGAGCATAGCCGCTGATTGACCCGCAGCCAGCGGCCATCGGCGGCCATTTCGGCCAGGCCGACGGCGGCGTGCTCGAAGATGGCGCGGAAATGGCCTTCCGCCGAGCGCAAGGCGCGGGCCTGCTCCAGGCTGCGCTGCGCGCTGCGCACACGCTGCTGGTGCCACAAATGTGCGATGAAGCTGAATGCCGCCACCAGTGCTGCAAGCAGCAGGACCGCGGTCAATGTGGCCAGGTGCTGCATATTCGCCAGGGCTTCCGCCTCGTCGACCTTCGCCGCCAGCGTCCACGGCGTGCCGGCCACGCCCTGCGTCGCCTCCAGCACCCGCACATGCCGGTAGTCGTATCCGGCCTGGATGCCGTCACGCGGGGAAACGCTCCGGCTGTCCTGTTCGTGAGAGGCGCTCAGCGGCAGCGTCAAGGCCAATGCCGCGCGGACGTCGTAGCGCAGGGGATTCAGCACCAGGGAATGCCCGCCCTCGTTGCGCAGCAGGACGATTTCACCGGTATTGCTTTCCATCGGCCAGGCGCTGAGATAAGGAAAAAGATAGTCCCGGGCCCGGATGCGCAGCAGAACTGCGCCCAGAAGCCGCGATCTTCCGGCGTCTTCGAGACGCAGCGGCGCGGCGAACCCGAGCTCCACTTCGCCGTCCGGGGACGTGCGTTGCAGATCGTCCAGTACGATTGCGCCCGTGGCGAGCGCCTTGCGCACCGCCGCCCGGGTCTGCACGGAGGGCAAAGGCTCGTCGCCGAGGATCGGACGTCCTTCGGTATCCAGCAGCCGGATGCTGCGCAGGCCGGGCCAGCGACCCTGCTGGCGCAGCGTTGCCAGCAACTGCTCGCGGCTGCGACCGTCGCCGTGGTCGAGCCAGGAGGCCAGGACCTTCAGCGTCACCGGGTCACTGCTGATGGCCGCCGCGTCGGCGCGCCGCTCCGCCAGCCATGCGTCGAGCCCGTCCGCCTTCAGGCGGGCCACCGCTTTCAGATCGCCGCGCGTATCTTCGGCCAGGGCCTCGGCCTGGGAGCGATAGCTCAGCGCGGCGATCACCGCGATGGCCAGGGCCATCAGCGTCAGCACTGCGAACAACGGCCGCCTGGAGTCCCGCGTCAGCAGCGGCCGGATCGGATACCCCGAGGGAACGTGACGCGGCGCCACCGCCAGCAGGCAGGCGGTGACGGTGACGAACGCCAAGCCCTTGACCAATCCCATGTGCGCCACGGCGGCGGCATCGCCGATGCTTGCCAGCAGGCGATCGGACAGGGCGATCCAAAGTGTCGCGCCCGCCAGGTACAGGCAGGTTGTGCGCACGATGTAGCGGTTGCGGCTCGGCTTTTCCATGGTCTGCGGCAATGCCGCCTTGCGACGTATTCCCCCAAGACCATTCGGCGTTGCGGTCGGTGGACGGAGATGCCCTCGCTCACTGCGCCGCAACTGTCCACTCGCGACCGGTCGATGCGGTGCGTCTGGCACCAATTACTTATTTCACATCCCGGCGGGCTCCGCATTGACCCAGATCAAAATTCCGGAGCGTCATGCCTGCAGGAGTTGCGTTGCCGCAGCCTGTACACGCATCGGTGGCCTGAAACCGCGGCATTGACGCACCGGTGCCGTGGCTGGCTCACGCGCGGGTGCGATCCGTTTCGGTCATGCAAGGGTAGTCGGTATAGCCGCGCGTGCCGCCTACGAAGTAGTTGGCGCGGTCGGCCGAGGCGAGGCGCGCGCCGACACGCAGCCGTTCCACCAGATCGGGATTGGAGATGAAGGCTCGCCCGAAGGCGATGAAATCCGCCAGGTTATGGCTTCGTGCGCGGATCGCCAGTTCGCGGTCGTAGCCGTTGTTGGCGATATAGGCGCCGTCGAAGGCGAGGCGCAGCAGGTGCAGGTCGAAGTCCCCCGGCACCCGGCGCGGCCCTTGCGTTTCTCCTTCGATGACGTGGATGTAGGCCGGCCGCAGGTCATCCAGCTGCCGGACCACGTGGAGGTAGGTGGCCTTGGAGTCGCTGTCCTGGCCCATGTCGTTGGACGAGCTCACCGGCGACAAGCGGATCCCCACGCGATCCGCTCCGACGGCGCCGGCCACGGCCGCGGTCACCTCCAGCAGAAAGCGCGCGCGATTTTCGATCGAGCCGCCGTACGCATCCCGGCGGCGGTTGCTGCTGTCGCGCAAAAACTGTTCGATCAGGTAGCCGTTGGCGGCATGAATCTCCACTCCATCGAATCCGGCGGCCAGGGCGTTGGCTGCGGCCTGGCGGAACTGCTCGACGATGCCTGCGATTTCTTCCAGGCCGAGCGCGCGTGGCGTCAACAGCGGCTGATAGCCGGTGGCGGTGAAGGCGAAGCCGTTGGCGCGGATCGCGGATGGCGCCACCGGCAGGTCTCCGCCCGGCTGCAGCGAAGGATGCGAAATGCGCCCGACGTGCCAGATTTGCCGGAATATGCGGCCACCGCGCGCATGCACCGCCGCGGTCACGGGACGCCACGACTCGACTTGCGCACTGTTGTAGATCCCCGGGGTGTAGGCGTAGCCGCGCCCCTGGGGCGAGATGTTGGCGGCCTCTGCGATGATCAGTCCGGCCGAGGCGCGCTGGGCGTAATACTCGGTCATCATCGGCACCGCCAGGCCGTCCGCGGTGGCGCGGCTGCGCGTCAGCGGCGCCATGACAATGCGATTGGCCAGGCGGCAGGCGCCGAGCTGCGCCGGCAGGAACAGGTCGCTGCCGTCGTCTTTGGCTGCGAGGCTGGAGGGCATGAGGCGGTCTCCGGTGCGAGCCGGCTTGGGGCCGGCACAAACGGACCACGGCGGCGAGAGCCGCCGCATCCGATCTCGAGTTTCCGCCGGCCGGTGGTGGCGGCCATTGATGCCGGTCAATCCGCCACCGACAGGCGGATGCCGGTCGATCCGGCGCCTGGCCTGGTTCACGGCGTGCGGAAATTCATCCGCACGCGCCCTGCATACGCCGATCACGTGCGCTGCCACATTCTCGCGGGCTGGAAGGCTGCGCGGCGTCGACGGACGATGCCTCCGCCAGTCCGCGGAGGATTGATGCAGGTCAATAGCCGGCGACCGGCCGCCGACTAATGTCTTCGTGTTCCACCGTCGGAACCAAGGAGAAGTAACATGGCCGAGACCGCCACCCGATTGCCGATCAAGACCCCGGACAAGACCGGGGAGATCTCCGCTGCCGCGCCCGCGCGCGAGTGGCATCCCATCGAGAGCCTGCGCAAGGAGGTCGACCGGCTGTTCGACGATTTCGACCGCAGCCTGTTCCGCAGCCCCTTCCTTCGCTCCGTGTTCGACGTGGAGCCGTTCTGGCGGCGCGAATTTAGCATTGCGCCGATCCCCTCCGCCGATATCGTCGAGCACGACAAGACGTACGAGATCTCGCTCGATATTCCCGGCGTCGATCCGGGCAACGTCCGCGTCGAGCTGGCGGAAGGCATCCTCAGCGTCAGCGGGGAGAAGCAGGAGCAAAAGGAGGAACACAAGAAGAACTATCACTTGTCGGAGCGCTATCACGGCCGCTTCGAGCGGAGCTTCCGGATTCCGGAAGATGTCGACAGCGCCAAGATCACGGCTTCCTTCAACAAGGGAGTGCTGACTCTCTCCCTGCCCAAGGACGGGGAAGCAAAGAAGCATTCCAAGCAGATTCCGGTCAAGGCAGGCTGAACTTGCCGGCCGCGCCTGCCCGGCGACGGCGCCGGGCAGGCCGTTCCGGGCCTCCACGGCCGGCACCATGACGCGTATCGCCGGGTTGCTGTATCTGATGTTGCCGGTCTATGCCGCCAACATGGCTCCGCCTTTTATCCGCTTCTGGCGGGGCTGGAATCCCCCCATCGACCGCCGCCGGCTCGGCGTGCACAAGACCGTGCTTGGCTTCGTCGTGGGAGTCCTGGCCGGCACCGCCACCGCTGCGTTGCAGAACGCCCTCTCCTGGCATGGGAACCTGGTCGATTATTCGGCCTGGCCGGCGTTGGGACCGGCCTGCGGCTTTGGGGCCATGGCGGGGGACAGCCTCAAGAGCTTTTTCAAGCGGCGGCGCGGCATCGCGCCGGGCGTTCGCTGGATACCGGCGGATCAGCTCGACTTCGTCGTGGGCGGACTACTGGCCCTGTCGTTCTGGATTCGCTTGCCGTGGCCGGACGTGCTGCTGATCCTCGCAGTCAGTTTCGTGGGCGACATCGCCGTCAACCAGCTCGCTTTTCGCCTGGGCATCAGGACTACCGCCTGGTAGCCGGCCGCCGCCGCAGCAGCAGCAGCGACGGAATCGCTGCCCGGCGCTGGACCGAAATATCAATACGTATTTCTACGAGTGGGGCAAAGCGCTCATCTCGTAATATCCGTCCAAATCGGTCGCGATAATGGCCCCCGGCACCATTCAAAAAAAGCGGAGCCCGATGCTGATCCATGTTGTCGACGACGACGAGCCCGTGCGCGGCAGTCTCGAGCTGTTGTTGCGCTCGGTGGGTCATCAGGTCCAAACCTTTGCATCCGCGTCCGCGTTTCTCCACGCTCTCGATCGGGCCGCCCCGGCGTGCCTGATCCTGGATCTCAATATGCCTGGTGTCGATGGCGCCGAATTGAGCGAATTGCTTGCCCGCCAGGGGCATCGATTCCCTGTCATCGTGCAGACTGCCGCTCCCCACTCGCCACTGGTCGAGCGGGCTTGGCGCAGCGGCGTCCTCGCCGTGGTCGAGAAGCCGCCCTCGATCGACAGGCTTCTGGAGCTGATCGACCGCGTCGAAGGCATGCGCCGCGGAGCTGCCGTCCGGCCGTTTGCGGAAAGTCCCCCGAGGCCGGGGGTCTACCAGACCGGCTTACAGGGGGATAGCCTGGCCGAGCTGTCGGGCTGCCTGGCGTCCCTGCGTTGGCCGATGAGCGGGTTTACCCACAGCGATGCATGCCTTGCGGCAATCGACAGGGATACTCCCGACTGCATCGTCTGCGATATCGACACGGCGCAAGGCGCGGCTCTGGCTCGAGCCCTGCTGGCGCAGTACAGCGAAGTGCCGTGCATCGCTCTATGCGGGGATCGACGCTCGGGCCTGGCGAAGGGGCTGGCGGCGCTGGAAAGGCTCGACGGTTCCTGGATGCTGGTGGACAAAGCCAGTCCCGGGCAGCTCGAAAAATCCATCATCCAGGCGCTGTTGAGCTGGCTCGGGAAGCCGCCGCGGCGTCTCTATGCCGCCATAGAGCCGTTGTATCCCGACAGCGATGCGGAGTCGCTGGCGGAGCAGAAAACGTCGGATCTTGTCCTGACGCCCGAGTTGAACGTGTCGGCGATGAGCAAGAACTATGCTCAGGTGGCGATGATCTCTAGGTACGATCACCTGGGGCGGAATCTTTTCGAAGTTTTTCCGGACAATCCCGCCGATGGCGATGCCGACGGCGCGTCGAACCTGAATCTTTCCTTGCAACGCGCCTTGCAGAAACGCATGCCCGACCAGATGCGGCTGCAGCGTTATGACATCCGCACTCGAAACGGCACCGGCCCTTTCCAGGAACGCTGGTGGTACCCGATCAACTATCCGTTGCTCCGCGACGGCAAACTCTACGGCTTCGTCCATCGCACCGAGGATGTGACGCGCTTCGTGCAACTCCGGCGCGACAGGCAGGCGCGGCGCCGCACCGACCGCTGATCCGCGGCGTCGCGGGAATTCAAGCATCGGCGCCGGCCCCAGCCATCCGCAGGTGGCCATGCCGGGAAGCGGTCAAGCCTGGTCTTGCGCCGAATAGCGACGCGCCAGTTCGTCCAAGTCGATCCTCTTTCTCAGGGCCGCTTCAAATTGATCGGGACGAACCAGCATCAGGTCGGCGTCAATCCTCTGCGCCAGAGCTTCCGCGGTGCTGCCGAGCAGCAGCCGCTCCCAGCCGGTCTGGTGGATGGAGCCTGCCACCACCATGTCGATGTTGTTGTCGGATACGAATTGATCAAGCACATCGGCCGGCACGCCGATCAGCCGGTGGCGGCGATCGTCCGGGATGCTGTAGCTGGCGGCGAGCTGGGCAAAAGCTTCATAGTGAGCGGTATTGTCCTTGGCCAGCATGGCCTCCGCACCCGGCCACGAGCGATATTGCAAGGAGGGAAAGTGCGGCATGACCGAAATCAGGTCCAGGCGCGCATCGAAATACTCCGCCAGCTGCCGCGCGGTGTCGATGATGCGCTTGTTCAGGCCTTCGGCCGCGGTGGACCCTGCCCATACGTCGACCGCTGCCGCGAGGCGTCTCGGCTTGGCTTCCGGCCCCGCTTTCACCAGCATGAGATCGCAAGGCAGAACGCGCATCAGCTTCCAGTCCAGCGGCGTGTAGAACGCTCGCCGCATCGTGGATTCGTGTTGCCCGTCTTTCAGGACGACCTGTGCGCCGACCATCACGCATTTCGCCATGACGGCTTCCGCTGGGTCACGCGCCCAGATCACGTCACATTCGACGGGATGGCCTTCGCCGGCGAGGCTCGCGGTCAGACGCTGCAGCTTTTCTTCATGCTCGCGCAGCACGTCGTGACGCACGCGGTGAGCCACTTCGGCTCCGGACAGGCGCGCCGCAATGTCGGCGGCGGGGTCATGCACGAACGAGCACAAGTGAAGGGTGGCTCCGCTGGCGCGGGCCAGCTCGGCGGCACGCTGAACCGCGGGGCTCGGTTCAGCCGCCGGCGAAACCATCGCCAGGAGAGATCGATACGCTTGCATAGGCCCGCCTCGGATATTGTCCACGAATCCGGAACCAGCCTACCGACGCCGGCTCGCCCCGGGCTTTGACCTGGGTCAAGCTTGGAGCGCTGTGCCTGCCGTCAATGGCGGCAGCGGCGCTGGCCCAGCCCTGTGACCACGAACATCCGCACCAGCGTTGCAATTGCCTGGAAGGCGGCGTCTGACGGCTCCAATGCGGCCACGTGTCCTCCCCGGCCGGATTCCAGGCTGCCGGCGATCGGCGCACCGGCATAGGGCTGGATCATGGCCGGACGCTTTGCCGGGCAGAAGCGCCCGGTCCGCTGGAGCGGCGGCCGGCCGTGCGAAGGCCGGAGGCGGACAGGCAGGCAGCCAGCGCGATCGCCGTACCGAGGAGTGCCACCGCCATGTCTTTTTGCGCATCCCAGACGTCGCCCTGCGTGCCCAGATAAGCCATGCCCAGATCGCCCCCGAACAGGAGTGCGGCTGCCCATTCCAATAATTCGTACAGCGCCGAAATCGCGGTTATCACGGCCCCGGTCAACACCAGGGCGGCGGCTGGACGCGAGGCGGGCAACGACGCGCCGAGCGCCTCGCGCATCGGGCGGAAGCAGAGCAGGCCGAAGGAAAAATGCACCAGGCGGTCGTATTCGTTACGGGCCAAGCCCAAGGCTGCATCCGGGGAAAAATTGAAAAAGCGGCGGCACCAGGCGTCATATGGCACTTCGGCATAGGTGAAGTGCGCGCCCAATTCGTGGCTCAGGCCAAACAGCAGCAACAGGAAATAGGCGGTATCGGACAACGGCGCGCGGCGATGGTGGCGGAGCAGCCACCAGGCGGCACACAAGGGCAGCAGATTCTCGAGAGCCCAGTCCTGCTCGTAAAGCGGCCGCCATGCACTGGCCAGCCATGCAACACCGAAAGCGGCGGCGCAGGCGCGCGGCCACAGGCCCGCCCGGCTTCGGGATTCATATGCCATCGCTGACGGCGACGACGGCGACTGGCCCATGAGTACGGCCGGCTGCGAGGGCTGCCGCAGCGCCCTGTCAGGCGGCCTGCGGCGCGGCGGTGGCGATTTCGGGGGAAGACAGTTCCTCGAAAGCGGCCAGGGCGTCGGCCGCGTACATCAGCGAGGGGCCGCCACCCATGTAAACCGCTACACCAAGTGTCTCCTCGATTTCTTCACGCCGGACGCCGAGCCGGATCAGCGCCTGGACATGGAAGCCGATGCAGGCATCGCAGCGGGCGGCAACGCCCAGCGCCAGGGCGATCAGTTCCTTGGTCTTGCTGTCCAGAACGCCCGCTTTGATCGCGCCCTGGGCCATCGCGCCGAAGCCCTTGGCCACGTCCGGCATTCCGGGCCGAAGCTTGGTCAGGCATGCGGACGTCGAGCGGATGACTTCTCGATAGTTCTTGCTCATCAGGCCACCGCCGACGCCATCAGCCGCGGCGGCGGGCAGCGCCGCAGCTGTTCAGGCCGAGGACGGTGTACGCCGGGCAGAAGCCGAAAAGTCCGGTAGCCAGGGGCACGAGGCCGATCCAGCCCCAGGGGCCAGCCAGGTGCAGCGCGGTGGCCGCCACCAAGCCTGAGCCCACCGCGATCCTCAGGGTGCGATCCAGCTTGCCGACGTTTGCGTTCATGGCATTCTCGATGTTGACGCCTGCCAAGATGCCCCGGGATTGCCACGCAGCGCATTGAGGTGCATCAATGAGATCGCCCGGGCTTTCGGTCGGCGGCCAGGGTGGCCAGCCGGCGGCTTGCGAACCACGACCAGCCTGGAAGCCGCTGAAAAAGCGTTGGCGCACGGCGACGCACGCACCAGCAAAAATGGCGACAAACGACAAACTGATGGATCGCGATTTGCAGTTGTCCGCGCTGCCCGGACAGCGGCGGCCCAGCCCTCCCGCAAAACCCCCGAGAGCGGCGCGGTCCAGGCCCGTCTGGCTGCGGCTGGACGCAGTAACTAATTGATTTAAATGGTGGCTAGAGGCGCAACCCCATTCGAGGGGTAAGCCTTTCAAGTCGTTGAGAATTATCGGAATTTGTTTTTCATGCTGCCCCCATTTGTGCCCCCTTCTACTGTAGGTTAAAAGAGGCGCTAAGTTAATCGACTCTGGATCAGTGCATATGGCTCAGAAAAAGGACGATGGACCAGCCGTTCCGAAAGTGTGGGAATCTGTCGGGGACATAGACAGAGGGATTTCCAAATTACAGCGGCGCCTCGGCGAGTTGCAAAAATTCGATATTCAACGCGCGGAGCAAGAAGAAGGGCGCATTGGCGTTGTGGTAAGTGATTTGCGCGAGACGATACGTTCTGTATTCGGAGAATATTCCCCGGAATTCAAGGAGCACGGTAGCATTACGATGTGGAGCGGCTATCTCGCAGTCAACTTGTCGCATCATGAGAAACTCGCGCGCCGTCAGCAGGGACTCCAGCGCATGGTAAATGTGACTAAGGGACTGATTGCAAGGTTGGAAGAGGTTAAGTTAGACCTTGCCGATTCTCCTCTTGAAAGGGGTGCAACGTCCCTCGACGCCATGAATCTGCACCCGCGGATTTTCGAGGTGGCAAGCGAACTCTTTAATGATGGGCACCACTGGGAGGCTGTTTTTGCTGCGAGCAAGGCGCTAAACAACTATGTAAAGGAGAAGTCCGGTGAAAGCTTGGACGGCACCAAGCTTATGTACGCGGTCTTTTCCCGGCAGAATCCTATTCTCGCCGTGAGTTCATTGACAGATCAGGTTGACCAAGACGAACAGGAAGGCATGATGCACATGTTCGTTGGCGTTTCGCTTGGGATTCGAAACCCGGGCGGCCATTCATTTCCAGAAGGGCCGCAGCAGCGAGCCGTGGAATACCTCTCGCTAATCAGCATGCTTGCATACAGGGTACAAGAAGCCAGGAAGGTTCGAAGGGCTCCACCGCAAACGCCAGCGGGTTAATTTGCACGACGCGCCGAAATCACTCGGCGGTCGCGATCTTAAGCACTCCGCTCCAAATAACGATAGCGACTGATCCAGGGTCACCTATCGCCCCGCTGTTCCTGCCCTGGGCTTCCGGGTTCAAAAGCCCAGAATCGTCGATGTTGATGACCTCGGCCGTGCGCCAAGACTCAGTGCCATCATTTGCTTCTACGCGATCGCAAAGCGCCACGCGGAAGCGGGCGCTGTTATGCAGATCAGCCAGCATCTTCAGCTTGATGTTATGTCCGAGTACTTCGATGACGCGCTCTTTAGGGTGCCATTTGTACAATGACCCAAATGGCGAGGCACTGAAGTGGCCGACTGCACCCTCCCAGCTCTCCACAAATGTCTCAAAGCGGCGCCGCCGAGATTCTAGAAGGCGACTCTTTTTTTGAAGCTCCAACAAAAGCGGCTCAAGCTCCACGAGTGTTCTCCATCGATAGTTGAATGACTGTACCGCAGGGCCGCGTCAAGTGCTGGCACCCTAGCTGGAGCGGCTGGACGAACAAGGGGGGCAACCGGCCTTCAGCTCCTCCTGCTGTGTCAGAACGCCAGCGGTCCCGATCTCAACCCATAGCTCAATGATTTCAAGATTCACCCATAGGGCACCGTCCTCAGCTTTCTTGACATGCAGGTCACGCAGCCAAATGCCCTTGCTGAGCTTGCTGTGCACGGCGTCATCGGTGTCGCCAGACAACTCGCAGTATCGCTTTAGTTTCACCCATTTCATCGACAGGCTCCACGCTACAAACGGGATCAAATGCTGTTGCGGCGTGCTGATCCGCGGCCGCGTCCCAAGCCCGTGAGCGGAGATGCCGCCGGCGCGGTCGGTGTCGCTTGGGCGTCAGTTAGCCCGCTCTCGACCCATTGGTCTACGGCTTCAGTGTTGACCCACCTGGCGCCGTCGGGGCCGGTTTTGATGTGCAAACCATCAACCCAGAGCCCGCGGGCTACTTTCTTTTGAACGGCGTCAGCGCTATCGCCGGACATCTCACAATATCGCCTAAGCTTGACCCATTTCATTCTGGGTGTGCCGTGGACGCGCCTCGGCTAGGGGGCTTCACCGGCCTGCCAAGTGAAGCAGATGCGGAGGCAGCCTCGGCGTTCCTCGACGCCTGAGGATTCTGATTTGCGGCCCATTGGTTATATGCCCTGATCGAGTAGTAGATGCCGCCGTCGCGCGACACCCAAATGGTCCCTTCCTTCCAGATGTCACGCTGGCGCTTCCGGTCGATCGCTTTGACCGTGAGGCCGGTCAGCTCTGCCAAGCGATTCGAGCGCACCCACTCGATGCCATGGTTGTCTATGAAAACCGGCCGTCCAGAACAGGTGCAGGTTCTAAGGTGTTCGGCACCAATCGAATTTTTGTTCTTCTTCTTGTCCATCTGAATGCTCCTTCAAAGACGAAGCTTTGAAGGGTACTAGTCAGGGCATCCGGTGTCTCTGGTAACTAGATAGTTATCAAAGTTTCTCCGACGTGTCGCAGTCATCCCGCGCCGATGCCCCCGGTGGCGGCGTGACCGATGGTCCGGTCTCGAAGGTTCTGTCCCACGTCTTGCGCCGGCACTATTGGCGGCGCCGAACCGCTTGAGCCGCCGGAATTGGCTTGGCGCGCGATGCGCGGCGCGTCGGGGATGGCCGGCATGCTGGGCGGCTGGATGCTCGGCACGTCGGAGGCGTCGGAAATCGCCGACACCGCCGCTGCGGCCTGACCGGCATAGCTCGACGCCGACGTGCCGAAAGCGTCGGAGCTGTCGATGTGGCGCAGGAATAGATTGTCGGCTGCCCTGGAGCCCTTCAGGTGCGCCGCCTTGGCGTAAGCGGCGATCTGTGCCGGCGACGAATTGGCGCTCAGCGCGCCGGAGCGCATGCCTGCCGCGATATTGGCGTTCGTGTAGGCGAGGAAGGTCCGGTCCTGGAGCCCCTTGTCGACTAGGAACGCGGACTTGCCGCCCAAGCCGGTCCAGTTGTTCGGGTCGTCCAAGAACGCCTTGTGGAAGCCGCCGGAGTACCAAGCGCCGCCGGCTGCCTTCTTGGCGGCCGCCAGCTTGCCCTTGTCGACGAGGCCCTGGTCGGCCAGAGCATCGGCGCCGAACTGATACTGGCCGAGGTAGCCGAACCGGTTGACCGACCGCTGATTGCCGCTGCTCTCGGTTCCGGCGACGTTGGCGGCATAGGCGCGCGTCTGGGCGTCGCTCAAACCATTGATATTCGCCCCGCCGGCGAAGCCCAGGGCTTGCCCAACAGCGTTGAAGGCCTTCTTGGTGAAATGAACCGTGTTGTCGATTCCGTTTGCCGCGGCATCGACGGTGGCTTCGTACCCATTCCGCACGGTTTGCACAGGTTTGCTGTCAAGTAGCGTCTTGGCGGCCGCCGTGACGAGCTGAGAGGCAGAATCGAATAGGTCAGAGACCCGATGTGCAGTGCTCCGGATGAAATCGACGCCGTCCCCGATGATCGGGGACATCCAGTTGGAGAGCCGCTGAACGAAGGCCGGCCCGAAGGCAGCGCCGAGGATGCCTCCCACCACGGCGCCGATGGCGTTGCCGATGACCGGGACGATGGTGCCGACGGCGCCGCCCAGTGCTGCGCCTGCAGCGGCGCCGCCGAGATGGCCGCCGAGCCGGGCGCCCGTGGTGGCCAGGTTGGTCAGCCGGCGATCGCTGCGCTGGCCGGCCGTCAGGGAGGCGTCGTTGCGGATTTGCGAGTCGGCGCGGTAGCCGCTACCGATGTCGAACAGTGCGGCCAGCGGCGCCAGGCGGCCGCCGAGGAAGTTGCGCGCCGCCGCGAAGCCTTCCAGCGGCGCAC
>ERZ1034411.171-NODE-171-length-17521-cov-2.710123_pt1 | contig 17521 bp, 15 predicted proteins | sample MGYA00520583_ERZ1034411 | MGnify/ENA primary metagenome ERZ1034411 (study PRJEB33736, sample SAMEA104288481) | Azolla microphylla | place: Ecuador | collected 1982 | study: EMG produced TPA metagenomics assembly of the PRJEB19522 data set (Is there foul play in...
TGGTCACGTAGAAGGTGCCGGTGTCCGCGGTCGAGAGAAGCTTGATCTTGATCGTGGTCGCTTTCGCCATGGTCGTCCTGCCTTTAAAAAATCATCGCCGTGGAATCCTTTTCGGCCACGGCGAATTGTGCGCGGAACCTACGCATTGGCCGCCAAAAGTCAAGTCCGGTGCGGGTGAAAAATCAGCCTGTAGACGGCGAAAAGCACAAACATCCCGAAGAATGCGGTCAGTACCCAGGCAAAACCTTCCGGTCCGTCGATGTCCATGCCGGCGCCGATGGCGATCGGTCCGGCAATGGTGCCGATCGCGTAGAAGAAGATGAAGGCGGCATTGGCGGCGGCGAGATCGGCGCCCTGGAACCGCTGGCCGATATGGCTCAAGCCCACCGTATAAAGCCCGGCGACGACGCCGCCCCAGATCAGCAGCAGGATCGCCATCAACAGCCAGCTGCCGGAGACATAGGGCAGGACGAACGCGCCCGCCAGCCCGATCACGCCCATGGACGCCAGCATCAGGCGACGGTCGCGCATGCGGTCGGAGATCAGCCCGAGCGGGATCTGGAAAGCGACATTGCCGATCGCCATCGCCGTCAGCAGGTTGCCGGCCTCGAAGGGTGTGAAGCCCAGCCGCGTCGCATAGATCGGGAAGAGGCCCAATCCGCCGACCTCGACCGCGCCAAAGACGAAGACGCCGATGATCGCGGTCGGCACCGTGAAGGTATATTTGAGGAAATGATGCTGTGGCTTTTCATCGAGATAGGGGCTTTCGCCGCGGGCGAGATAGATCGGGATCGCTGCCGACAGAATCACCGCGGCGCCGATCAGGAAGGGCAATATGCCCTGAGTGCCGACCGCCGAAAACACGGATGTGCCGGCAGCGAAGCCGACCGACAGCACCGTGGCATAGATGCCGAGCACCAGACCGCGTTTGGAGGGCGGCGCGGCGAAATTGATCCAGAATTCCGAGAGGATGAAGAGCGTGGTGACCGCGCCGTGGAAGACGATCCTGAGCGGAAACCAGGCCCAGAAATTCTCGATGTAGTAGAATCCGAGCGAACTGATTGCCGCGATCAACACCGCCCAGATCATGGTGGTGGCAACGCCGAAGCTGTGCGCGAGCTTGGTGGTGATCGGCGCCGCAATCATCGCGGCGATGCCGGCGGTGGCCGTGTTGAGGCCGCTCAGCGACGAGGGAATGCCACGATGTTCGAGGATCAGCGACAGCAGCGGCAGGCCGAGGCCGATGGCGATGCCCACGGCCGAGATCGACGAAATGGCGGCGATCAGCGATGGCCAGTGGATGTCCCCGCGTACGCCGTCAATCTGAACATTCATGCATTTTCCACTTTCGATCTGGTCAATCTCGGCGATCGACATGTCCCTGGGCCTCACAAGCTGGAACATCCCCCTGCTGCACAATTAGACGGCTGGGGGCCGGATTTCAAAGCCTTAGAATGCATTTTATCTGGATTTCCCAAGTTTCGGGTCAGGCCTACCTCTGTTCGTCAAGCGAATCCTCCGGCGTCGGCTCATGGCCGCCAAAGCCGTGCATACGTGTCGCCCATTGCAGACCGATGACAGCACCCTTGATGGGTTGGATGAGGGCGAGCGCAAGGATCAGCGTCAGCGGCGTCCAGATGGCGAGATGTGCCCAGTTCGACATCGGGAATGCAAGATCAGTCATCATGAAGCCGCCGAGCACGATATGTCCGACGATGACGATGGTGAGATAGGCCGGCAGGTCGTCGGCACGATGATGGGTGTAATCTTCGTTGCAGACGGCGCAGTTGTCGACGGATTTCAGGTAGCTGCGAAAGAGCTTGCCGTCGCCGCAGTTCGGACAGCGGCAAAGAAACCCGCGCTTCATGGCTGGGAACACCTCGCGCTTGTCCGCCTCCGGTTCCACAACATTCGTCCAGCTCGAGCTTGCCTGCATCATCGTCTCCTGCGGTCATCGGCGGCCGCGCGGCGGCCGCGTTCCGGGTTGCTTGCGGGCCGGCTGGCCTGCACGTCTGCCCGATTTGTGGAAGGAGCGCACTGCCGTCGGCATCTTGCGTCCCTCGCTCAGTATTTCGAAGCGCAGCGCACCGGCGAGCGGCGCCGCCTCGGCGAGCTTCACCCGCACGGAATCGCCCAGCCGATAACCAAGCCCGGTGCGTTCGCCCGAAATCGCCTGATGTGCTTCGTCATAGATGTAATAGTCGTTGCCGACCGTAGATATGGGAACGAAACCGTCGGCGCCATAGGCCGGAAGTGAGACAAATAGTCCTGATTTGGTCACGCCTGATATGCGGCCGTCGAATTCCTCGCCGATCCGGCCGACGAGATGGTGGGCGATCAGCCGGTCGACCGTCTCGCGCTCGGCCGCCATCGCCCGGCGCTCGAAGGTGGAGATTTCCGCGGCAATGTCGTCGAGCGCAGCCTCTTCCTCCTCGGTGATTGCGCCGGCACCCAGGCCCAGCGTGCCGACAAGCGCGCGATGGACGATGAGGTCGGCATAGCGACGGATCGGCGAGGTGAAATGCGCGTAGTGGGTCAGCGCCAGGCCGAAGTGGCCGGTGTTGTCCGGGCTGTAGCGCGCCTGCATCAGCGAGCGCAGCATCACGCTCTGCACCAGGCCGGCGTCCTCGCGGCCCTTGAGCTGGCCCAGGGTCCTGGCGTAGTCGGCGGCCTTCGGCGTGCTGCCGCCGCCGAGGCTGAGGCCGCGGCCGGCGAGGAACTCGCGCAGCAGCGCCACCTTGTCGCCGTCCGGCTCGGCGTGCACGCGGTACAGCGCCGGCATCTGGTGCTTCTCCACCAGCTTGGCCGACTCGACGTTGGCGGCGATCATGCACTCCTCGATGAGGCGGTGCGCGACGTTGCGCTTCACCGGCACGATCTTCTCGATCTTGCGCTCGGCGCCGAACACGATCTTGGTCTCGGTGCCCTCGAAGTCGATGGCGCCGCGCTTCTCGCGCGCGGCGAACAGCGCGTCGAAGACGTTGCGCAGGGTCTGCAGCGGCTTGAGCAGTCCGGCGCGCTCCTGCGCCAGCTCGCCCTTGGGGTTCTCCAGCATCTCGGCGACGTCGTCGTAGATCAGCCGCGCCTGCGAGCGCATCACCGCCTCGTAGAACTTGGACTTGGTGACTTCGCCGTCCTTGGCCACGCGCATCTCGCACACCATGCACAAGCGGTCGACGCGCGGGTTGATCGAGCACAGGCCGTTGGACAGCGCCTCCGGCAGCATCGGGATGACGTTCTCGGGGAAGTACACCGAGGTGCCGCGCTCCCGCGCCTCGGCGTCCAGCGCGGTGCCGGGGCGGACGTAGGCGGAAACGTCGGCGATGGCCACCCACAGCTTCCAGCCGCCGCCCTTGATGCCGTGCACGGTCTCGGCGTACACCGCGTCGTCGAAGTCGCGGGCGTCGGCGCCGTCGATGGTCATCAGGCCCAGCTTGCGCAGGTCGACGCGCCCCTCCATCTGCTCCGGCTGCACCTCGGACTTGTAGGCGGCGGCTTCGCGCTCGACCGCCTCCGGCCACTCGAACGGCAGCTTGTGGGCGCGGATCGCCGCCTGGATCTCCATGCCCGGCGCCATGTGCTCGCCCAGCACCTCGATCACCTTGCCCACCGGCAGGCTGCGCTCGCCCGGCGGCATCACCAGCTCGGCCACCACCATCTGGCCCTCGCGGGCGCCGCCGCGGTCGGCGGCGGCCACCACGATCTCCGGGTGCCGCGGGTTGCTGGGGATCACCGTGAACACGCCCTGGTTGCCGTGCAGGCGGCCGACCACGGTGGTGGTGCCGCGCTCGATCACTTCCACCAGCGCGCCTTCGCGGCGGCCGCGGGCGTCGGTCTCGGTGACGCGCACGCGGGCGCGGTCGCCGTGCATCAGGCCGCGCATCTGCTTGGGCGGCAGGAACACATCCGGGCCGCCGGAATCGACGGCGAGGAAGCCGTAGCCGTCGCGGTGCATGCTGACCTTGCCCTCCACCAGGTTCGGCGGCGGCTGCTTCACCGGCTCCTGGCCGGTGGCGCGGTAGCCGCCGCGGCGGTCGGCCGGGAACAGCTGGCCTTCGCGCACCATCGCCACCAGGCGCTTGGTGAAGGCCTCCTGCTCGTTCAGCTTCTTCAGGCTGAAGTGGGCGATCAGATCGTCCAGGGTCAGCGGCTCGGCGGCCTGGTCCAGCACCGACAGGATCAGGTTGCGGCTGGGCAGCGGGTTGGCGTAGCGCGCCGCCTCGGCGGCGGCGTCCGGATCGGCCGAGCGCCAGTCCGGACCGTCGCCCGGGCCATGGCCGTTATTGGGGCCGTTGCCGTGGCGGGACGGCTTGCGGGAGGGGAAAGGAGCCGGCGCTGCCGGCTCCGACTTGTCGAAATGCTCTTGACGCCTGTTTTTCTTGTTTCGTTTCATTGACAAACCATGGCTGCGCATTTACTCTGCGCGCCCATTGCCGAGATGGCGGAATTGGTAGACGCACTAGTTTCAGGTACTAGCGGGTAACACCGTGGAGGTTCGAGTCCTCTTCTCGGCACCAGATTAGGGTCCAACGTAGTCCCCCGTGGCACAGAAAACCTCGCTTTTGCGGGGTTTTTTGTTGCCTGTCGGTATTCCGACGTCCTCCGAAGTCCGGGTAGGACCTGCCCTTGAAACGGGTAGATTTCCGGGTACCTTGACCTATGTGAGTCCGTGCTACCCGCCATTTCGATTCGAGTCCTTGCGCATTGCCGCTTCGAGTCCTGGTTACCCGGCCAGCTCGACCGGCGACGTGCCTCTTGTCCTTATTTTGCCGGGTAGGCCGGGCAATTGCCCGCCTGCCCAGCCCCTTGTCCTTGTCATCCGGTCTTCGAACGACGGCGCCCCGCGGGACTCGCATCCCAGTCCTGAACTCATCGAGGTGTCCAAATGTTGACCGATTCTCTGATCCGTAGCGCCAAACCCAAAGCCAAGCCGTACAAGCTCCCCCGCGAACAGGGCCTGTACGTCCTCGTCAATCCCAATGGAGGCAAGCTGTGGCGTTTCGCCTACGTTTTCGACGGCGAAAAGCTGCTGTCGTTCGGCGCCTATCCGGAAGTGTCGCTGGCGCTCGCCCGCGAACGGCGGGAGGAGGCGCGCAAGCTCCTGGCTGCAGGAGTCGACCCTAGTTTACACCGTCAGAAGGAAGCCGCGCGGAAAAGCCTGGAATCCGAGAACCTGTTCCGGGTGATCGCCGCCGAATGGCTGCAGATGAAATCCGGAGTCATGTCGGCCCGGACCTACAACAAGGCGAAATGGATGCTCGACTTCGCCCTGCCCTACATCGGCGACATGCCGATGGCCCAGATCCAGCCGATGGACGTCCTGCGGCTGCTGCGCGTCATCGAGGTGACCGGGCGGCTGGAGACCATGCACCGGGTCAAGGCCCGGGTCTCGGAGGTATTCCGCTACGGCATCGCCACCGGCCGGGCGCCGTCCGACCCCTGCCGCGACCTGCGCGGCGCCCTCAAGCCCAAGCCGCGGGTCGAGCACCTGGCCGCCCTGACCGAGCCGGCTGCGGTCGGCCGCCTGGTGCATGCCATCGACGGCTATCAGGGGACGCCGGAGGTCACCGCCGCCTTGAAGCTCTCGCCGCTGCTGTTTGCGCGGCCGGGCGAGCTGCGCCATGCGCAATGGCCGGAGATGACCCTGGACGGGGAGGCGCCGTCCTGGCGCTATTTCGTCAGCAAGACCAAGGTGGATCACATCGTGCCGCTGTGCCGGCAGGCGGTCGAGATCCTGCGCGAGCTGCGCCCGCTGACCGACCACGGCCGACCGGCGACTCCCGGGACGCCCCAATACGTGTTCCCGAATAGCCGGACCCGCCACCGGCCGATGAGCGAGAACGCGGTCAATGCAGCGCTGCGCGGGCTGGGCTACTCGGGAGACCAGATGACCGCGCATGGCTTCCGCGCCATGGCGCGGACGCTGCTGGCCGAGCTGGGCTGGCCACCGGATGCCATCGAGCGTCAGCTGGCACACCGACCCAGCGGATCGCTCGGCGATGCCTATGATCGCGCGCAGTTCCTGGCGGAGCGCCGGAAGATGATGCAGGCCTGGGCCGATTACCTGGATCGGCTGAAGACGGAGGCGACGGAGAAACCGGTGGGTCGGAAAGCCGCCTGAACCATCGCCCCCTGCTCGGGATCCAAGGCAACGGCGCTGCGGCCCGCCAGGGTCCGGCGCCGCTGCCTTATTTTGTTCGTGCCGCCGGCGCGGTTACGCCTTGACCGCGCCGGCGGCTCGGCGCTTCTTGGGCGCAGCGCTCTTTCGAGCCGCCTTCTTCTTGGCGCGCTTGGTGCCGCTGCCGAGCAGCTTGTCGAGGAATTCCGGCGCTTTAGTCTTGATGACTTCCAGCACTTCTTTTTCGTTTTTGCGGATCAGCGCCGACACGGTTTTCCGGCGCTTGGCCGCCGCGCGGATGCGCAGGACCTGTAGCTTCTTCTTCAGCACCTTGCGCTGCGTATCGAGCTGCGCGATGCGCTTGACCAGCGAATCCTCGGATTGCGGAACGCCTCTTGGCACGGTTGTCTCCCTGGTGTGAGATCATCGAAGTTTAGCGAAGATGTACGAATCATCACCAACTGCCGCAATCTCTTCCATAGCTCAATGCAACAGCGGGGCGATATTCCGGCCTTGAGTTTGGACGTTTCGCCTGGATACGCAGAAGTCGGGAAATTGTTTCGCTCGCCATTCCAAATGGAGATTCATCGAAGATGTCCGTAGCCGTTCGCAGCAACCGACAAGCATCTGCACGACAGGCAGTGAATGCGCCAGCATCGGGACCTGACGCCAGCCTCAGCGAAGCAGCCATTCGTGCCATGCCCGAGTCCGAGTACATGAATTCGGAGCAGCTCGACTTTTTCCGCAACCGGCTGCTCGCCATGCGCGAGGAAGTCCTTTCGCGCGAGGCGGCAATCCTCGATCAGCTCAACCAGCATGAGCGTCCTGCCGACCCAGCCGACCAGGCCACGGCAGAGGAAGAGCACGCGCTGGCATTGCGCTTGAGGGAGCGCGAATCGATGCTGCTGCGGAAGATCGACGAGTCTCTCCTGCGCATCCGCAACAAGGACTACGGGTACTGCGAGAAAACCGGCGAGCCCATCGGCATCCCGCGCCTGCTTGCCCGCCCCACGGCAACGGTCTGTGTCCAGGTCAAGGACCACGATGAAAAGGTCGAGCTGCACTTCAAGTCCCGCTGAGCGGAAATGCCCCTTGCCGCTGTTGAGGTCTCGAATCAGGCAAACAACATGAAGCGAAAAGCAAAGAGTGGCCGCTACGAGGTGTTCACCCGTCGCGACCTGCATGAGCGCGATCGCCCCGTAGCAACCCGGCTGCTCAAAGCTGCCATTGTCCTGTCGATGGCCGGCATCCTGCTGGCGCTGCGCCGCCCCCTGATCGAGGCCCTGACCTCGGCATGGCCCCACCGGTAGGGGCAAGACGAGGCCACCCCGGTCAGCCTTCCTCGAAGAGCGATCCGACCGGAACCTTCAGGGCCGCAGCAATCTTGAGCAGGTTCAAGGCGGCGACGTTTCGCTCGCCTCTCTCCACGCCACCATAGTAGGAGCGGTCCAAGCCCACCTCGTTGGCAAAGCCCTCCTGTGAGAAGCCGCGTTTTATCCGCTGCTTCCTGATTTGCTTGCCGAGTCGTACCAGTGCCGGATGCTTGCGCATCCGGGGATGCTGGCGGCATGATGACTATTGGGCCACGGGCTATGAGTATCTTAGCGGTTGAGCTGAGGCTCGTTTCCCCAGCCCAGGCGTAGCGGCGGAGACCCGGGCGTCTGGCGTTCCGGTCATTGACCTGACTGCTATGCCACGCGCGCAATGGGGAACGCCACCGGCACCATTCATCCGGCCGGCTGGTCAATACCTATGTCCAGCGGGTTGCGGAAAAGCCCTCCATATGGGGGAGGTCTTTATCGCCCTGGTTGAAGCACTCTCAAGACTCGCAGGACGGCATGCGGAGAGGAGAATATGCCCGAAGCAAACTCCGAAGCATCGGTGAAAGCGCTGCGTCTGGAGAATGATCGCCTGAAAAGCGATCTGCAGTACTTCGAGAAGCAGTATCGCCTGCTGGAAGCCTTCATTAACAGCGCACCCTTTGTCGTCTACATCAAGAACGCGCAGCGCGAATACGCTTTCTTCAACCCGTTCCGCCGACGCCAGCTGGGTTTGAAGCCCGACGACATCCTCTGGCACACCGACCTCGATCTGGTCGGCACTCATTGGGGTTTCCTGGCCCACGAGCAGGACGGCAAGGTGCTGGCGACCCGGGAAGCTATTGAAGCCCTGGAATGTGCCCCGGGCATCGACGAGGGGCATCGCGGTTGGCTCGTGGTGCGTTTTCCATTCGACGGGCCCGACGGCAAGCCGCGCATCGGCGTGGTCGGGCTCAACACCTCAGAGCAGTTTCCCCCCGCCAAGGATCTTCCCTAAAAGGGCCAGCAGCCCAAAGGCGGGGGCCAAAGGGCAAGGGACTCAAGGGGAATGGGGCGTTAACGGGAAAGGCCCTACCCGGAAAGGGCCAGGCCGACCGGAAAGGGGGTCGGCCTCAAAAGGGCTCCAAAATGCCGCCGCCTCTCCGCTGATTTAGCCGTATCCGCCAGCTGCACCACCTCCTAATTTCGGACCGCAAAGGGCTCCGGCGATGCCCGCTGGAGCAGCCACTCGTCACCGGTCCGATCCATGGGTCTGCTCAAGCGCCTGCGTGCGGCTCCCGCTGAGGCCATCGCGCCAGCGGTCCCGGAATCCACCCCCGGCTGGCTGCCGGTCCTTTCCCCAGGTGAACTGCTCCAGCCCCATGCCGCGGTCCTGGCCCAGGTCCGCCAACAGGTCGGCGTGCCGATTGCGCACTGGAACGCGCTCTACCAGCCCCTGCTCGAAGGCTACGCCGCCTTCGTACAGCAGCTCCCCGCCTCGGAAGCCCACCACCATCGGGAGCGCGGCGGCCTGCTCCAGCACGGCCTGGACACCACGCTGACGGCCCTGACCCTGCGCCGCGGCATCCTGCTGCCGCCGGGGAGCACCGCCGAGCACCTGGCCGAAAAGCAGGACGTCTGGACCTACGCGACGGCCTCCGCCGCGTTGCTCCACGACCTGGGCAAGCCCGTCGTGGACCAGCAAATCGCCTTGCGCACTCGCGACGGCTGCGAGCTGGGCCGCTGGAATCCGCTGGCCGGCCCGATCCGGCCACCGGCTGCCTACTATTCGATTCACTACGTCCGGGGCCGCCGCTACCGGCTGCATACACGACTGCCGCCGATGCTGACGCACCACCTGGTGCCGGCGCAGGCATTGGAGTGGCTGGTGCAGGACCTGGACGTGTTCGAGGCCTGGCTGGCGGTCATTTCAGGCGGCGACTCGGAGTTGGCCGGTCCTTTGGGCCAGATCATCCATCAGGCCGACGGGGTCAGCGTCGCCGGCGATCTCGGCGGCGACAGTGGCCCGGTCGCCGCCGTGGCAGCCCGGCGCCCGCTGGCGGAGCGCCTGGCCGCCGCCTTGCGCCGGCTGATCGACAACCAGGAGCTGCCCCTCAACCGTCCCGGCGCCGCCGGCTTCGTCATCGGCGATGACCTGTGGCTGGTCAGCAAGCGCGCCCTGGATGCCATGCGCGAAGCGCTCGCGGCGGAAGCACCCTCGGGCGTGCCGTCGCGCAACGAACGGCTGATGGACGAGTTGCAGCAACACGGTGTGCTGGTGCCAAACCAGGACCGTGCGATCTGGATGGCAACGGTGGAGCTCGGCGACTGGCGCCAGCCCTTGAGCCTGCTACGCATTCCCTTGCAGCGGCTTTGGACCGATCCGGCGGCTAGGCCTCCTGCCGTCTCCGGTCGCGTGACCGTCGAGGCAGCGGGCGAGCCGCCTCCAGCCTCAAGCAGTGTTGCGCCCCAGTCGGTGGCAGCGACTCCCCCACTGCATCCGTCGCCGACGGATGCGCCGCTACCGACTCCGCCGCTCGTGGAGCAGGCCGAATTCCGCGCTGTCGACCATAGCGCCCCTGTGGTCGAGGCCGCTGCGGTGCGCCCGCCCGCCCTGGTCAACATGCCGGACTCTCCGTCCGGCGAGGGCACCCAGACTTCCGCCCTGGCGGACAACGACCTGATGCAATGGATCGTCCAGGGCCTGACACAGGGGCGCCTCAAGATCAACACTGCCGACGCCCGGCTCCATGTCACTGCTCAGGGCCTGCTGCTGGTCAGCCCCGGCATCTTCCGCGACTTCGCCGGCATGGACGGCTGGCTCAATGCCCAGAAGCGCCTGATCAAGCTCAAGACGCATCTGCGCACGCCCGACCGCACCAACATCTGGACCTACCGGGTGATCGGCGAGCGCAGGTCGAGCGCCCTGCTCAAGGGCATCCTGATCCCCGACGCCGCAGCGTGCCTCGATCTGCGCTTGCCGGAGCCGAATCCGCACCTGGCCCTGGTGGATACGCCGGCGAGTCCGCAGCCGGCAGGCTCGCCGCCGTGAGCAACGAGTACTTCGACAACCGGCTGCGCTTCGCCTTCGAGTTCGTGCCGGCGGCTGTGCATTGCGCCGTCAGCACGGTCCTGCTGTGCGCCCCGGCCCTGGTCTACCCTATCCTGCCTCTGGCGGCTCAGGCGGCCGGAATGGCGATCCTGGTGCTGGGCGCCCTGAGGTTTGGTCAGGGCATCCGGCTGCTGCGCTATCGCTCGGAGCTGCGGCGCCTCCCGCGCTACGTCCTGGACGCACCGTCAGTTCCCGTCTCCGCGCACCGGCTGTTTCTCGGCCGCGGCTTTCTCTGGAACCAGCGCCACTCGCAGCGCTTGGCGGAGACGCGCGTGCCCGGGGCGCGGCGATACCTCGAGCCCAGCTATCTCTACCGGGCGGCGCGCCACTTCGAGATCCGGCACGAGCACGATGCCTGGGCACAGTCTCTCCTGCGGCGGCTGCAGTCAGATCGGCCGTGGAACCCGGTGCGCCCGTTGCCACCGGTGGGCGGCAACACCTGCCTGCATGGCGTGGGCGTGGAAGACGAGCAGGACGTGTGGCAGAGCCTGGCGGAACGGCCGGGACACACCCTCGTGCTGGGCACCACCCGCGTCGGCAAGACCCGCCTGGCCGAGCTGCTGGTAGCCCAGGACATCCGCCGCAATGAAATGGTGGTCATGTTGGACCCCAAGGACGATCTCGACCTGCTGCGGCGAATGTTTGCGGAAGCCAAACGGAGCGGGCGCCTGCACCAGTTCTACATCTTCCATCTGGGCTTCCCCGACATTTCGGCGCGCTACAACCCGGTGGGTGAATTTCACCGCATCACCGAGGTGGCCTCCCGGGTCACCAATCCCCTGCCCGCCGAGGGCAACTCCGCGGCATTCCGCGAATTTGCCTGGCGCTTCACCAACGCAGTTGCCAGGGCCCTCGTTGCCCTCGGACACAAGCCGGACTACGTCAGCATCGCCCGCTATGTGACCAACATCGAGCCACTGCTGATCGAATACCACGTCTATTGGTTCACGCGGGAGGGACCGGCCGACTGGAAGCAGGCGGTGGACACCATTGCCGCCAACATCACCGACAAGAATCTGCCCACAGCGCTCCGCGGGCGCGACACCAAGGCGATCGCCCTGGTGCGCTTTGCCAAGGAGCGCGGTTTGTTCGATCCGGTGGCCGACGCCCTGCGCTCGGCCTTCGAATACGACAAGACCTACTTCGACAAGCTGACCGCCTCACTGCTGCCCCTGCTGGAGAAGCTGACCAGCGGGCCGGTGGGGCGCCTGCTGGCTCCAGCGTATTGGGACCTGTCGGACAAGCGTCCGATCCTGGACTGGATGCGCGCCATTCGGGAGAACGCCATCGTCTACGTGGGCCTGGACGCGCTGTCGGACCATGAAGTGGCCACGGCAGTCGGCAACAGCATGTTTGCCGACCTCAAGTCGGTGGCGGGCGCCTTGTACAAGTTTGGCGATACGCAGGGGCTTCCGGAGGTGCCGGGACACCGGCGCCGGCCAATCTGCATCCACGCGGACGAATTCAACGAGATCATCGGGGATGAGTTTATTCCGCTGCTGAACAAGGGCGGCGGTGCCGGACTGCAGATCACAGCCTATACCCAGACCGCGTCCGACATCGAGGCCGGGATCGGCGACCGGGCCAAGGCCGGCCAAGTGTCGGGCAACCTCAATTCGCTGATCATGCTGCGGGTGAAAAACGAGGAGACGGCGGAGTTCCTGACCAAGCAGCTGCCGCCGGTGCGGATCTACTCCCGCGTCGCGGAGACCCGCGTGACCGACGACAACAACCCCGAATCCCCGACTGATTTCGTATCTCAGAACGCCGACCGCATCACCGACGAGGAGGCGGAGATGCTGCTGCCGGCAGATCTGATCGAGCTTCCCAAGGGCCAGGCGTTTGCCCTCCTCGACGGCGGAAAGCTGTACAAACTGCGGCTGCCGCTTCCCGGCGCTGATCCTTTGCTACCGGCCGGGATGGATGAGATCGCAGCTTGGGCGCGCTCCCGGTACAGGATGGCGGATGGCTAAGGAACGCCGCTACTCGGGCTTGTTGTGGTTCGCTCTATGGGGCGTCATCGTCATGCTGACGACACTGGTGGTGGATTGCCTGTACGTGATGTGGCCCTATCCCCATGGCGCTGTTGGCGTCGAGGCGTTCCAGTCGGCGGTGCACCGCGAATGGAGGATCCTGCTGGACCTTTGCGGTGATCGCTTGGCTCCCCTAGCTTACGAAATCCATCACGCCTTGCACACCGTTCTGTTTCAGTGGCCTGGATTCGACTACATGATTTCGCGCGCCAGCGACCCGGCACCGATAGATGCTGGTGGAGAAATGATGCGCAAGGCTGTCGTCAATACCGGGGCGCTTTGGGGAGCGGCGCTGGCGGGACTCCAATTATTTTCGATGCGCGTGGCAGTCCTGGTGATCTGTGTGCCCATGCTCTTGCTGTTGGTAACCTGCGGCATCGCCGATGGATTGACCGGTTGGTTCAGGCGGCGCAGCGGAGGCGGCCGGGAATCAGGGTTCGTCTATCACCGCGCGAAGCGGCACGCTGGCCACTGCATGATCCTGTTGACGTTTGTCTACCTGACGCCGCCGATCTTCGTCGATCCGAGAGCGCCGATTGCAGTTGGAGCTCTCGTGACCGCCGTAGCATTGAGAATAGCCGCCGCCAGCTTCAAAAAGTACGTCTGAATGAAACTACCTGGACTGGTCACTGGGGGCATAAGCAAGCTCCTTTTGAGATCTTCGATTCCTCAATGTGAACCAGCGCACACTCGACATCACATTTCGACTACCCACCGGTACTACAATAAAACCCACTATTTCAACCACATGACACAGTGCGGTCATAGGATCAGGGATGGCGTTGCCTGGAAGGCACGTAATTTCGCTGGAGCGTATCGCCGATCGCTGGCGCGTTGACGTAGCTCGCGTCCATGAACTTGTCCTCACTGCTCGCCTTCCGCGAGCGTTTCTCGTCGCCGGGCCAGCGAGGATCACCCTTGGAAGTCGCCCGGGGACGATGATCTACGATGCTGCCACGCACCTCGACACCACGCGCGCCCACCTCCTCGTCACCACCGCAAGCGCCGCACCGGATTTTTTCATCTGGAAGCTCGCACAAGTTCGTCGGATCTATGCGTTTGATGAAAACAGCCAGTCGGGGCGGCTTTCGCTTTTCCAGTACCAGGAACACGAACAGCTTCATGGTCTGGGGTGGATCGTGCGTTTTGATCCAAACCGCACAACCATTGAAGGCACCGACAGCATCCTCGTGGACATACGTGACTTGATCGAGCATGAGCGGCTATGGAATATCGGTCCTGCTTCGCAGAAGCAACAACTAGATTCCAGGCGACTCCGCGATACCCGCAAGCAGCGATGCAGGGTTGCCGCGGAGATCGTCTGGCGAAACGATCCGCAGGCAACGCTCGCCCAAGTCTTCAGGCATCCATGGGTTCAAGAAGTGGCGTGCGAAGGAAAGCCGCCAACGGAAAAACGATTCCGGGAATGGGTCAAGGACCTCAACCCCGATCGACGCCCTGGCCGCAGACCGAGCGCGCGCAAGCGCATGAAGCCGGACGGTTAGGCGGTCCTGGTCAGAATAGTGGAGGCCCACGAAAGGCCTGTTCCGAAGCCGGAAATCACCACTCGGCGGTCCGTTGCACCGAGGTTATTGTGCAACACGAGCGGAATCGAGGAACTACCCGTATCCCCGTAAGCTCCCGCGTGGAATTGAATCTTGGCTTCGAGTCCGAGCCGCTGGCTGAGATCCGAGAGGAGATCGCGTCCTGCCTGCTGCACGACGATTCGGTCGATATCCTCCAATGACAAGTTGTTCGCCTTCAATGCTCGGTCGATGCTTCCAGGCACGTGCTTAAGAGCGAAGTCGCGCACTGCGTGCGCGTCCATGTGCAGCCTTCCACCCAGATCCAGGCGGACCTGCATCACCCGGCCTTGTCGGGCGGAGGTACCGAAATCAAAACAACCGATCATCCATCGCGGCCTGTCCGTCAGTAGGGTTACAGTTCCCGCATCGCCAAAGCGCAAGGCTGTTGCCACGTCCGCGTCGTCAATGACCCTTGAATAAGGGTCGGCCGTGAATAGCAGACCGCAGCGCAGACCGTTCGACTCCATGAAGCTGCGGACGATCGATAGGCCGTAAATGTAACCGGATCCGCCCAGCCCAATATCGAAGCTCGCACATCCATTTGAGATACCAAGCTTCCTCTGTACTATTGCGGCGGTGTGGGGCACACCGTATCCGTCCGGATTCTGTGTTACGACAACCACACAATCGATTTCGCTCATCTCAACGGGCTCCGAATCAAATAGATTCAAAGCTGCGGCGAGGCATAAATCGGACGCACCTTGACCGGGAAACCGTCTCGCGAGTTGCGCAAAGCCGGCTTCGTCACCCCAGTCCGATAAGCTTAGGCCCAGGCGTTCCGCCTGAACGCTTGTTTCGATCCTGTTGCTGGGAATCGAGCTTGCCACCCGTTCTATCCCGATTTTTGATGTCATAACCTGACCCTCACCTCAACAACTTGGCGCCGCAAACTGCCGCCTTGAACTGATCATCCCCATCGCTTTCCTATCGCCTGTAATCTTTGCCTTCTGAAGCGTACTGGGTTCGCCGCGGCTGCCCTTTCCTCCTGTTACATCTACCGACCTTGGTTGCGGCGATGCTGGCGAGTGCGGGAACGATGTTCCATCCCGCAACGACGGTGGTTAGGCCACACCCAAGAGCGACCCAAATTCCATGCATCGCCGCGCTGCAAATGCGATCAATCACTTTGCGACTCCCATCACCATGATGCCTCTGCGATTCCTCAGACCAAGCGTCTGAGCTTGCTTAGATATTTGGCTTGAACGACCACTCGAGCTTGACGGAGATCTCGCCCTCGAAGCTCCCAAGGATCGTGTAATCCTCATCAAACGGGGCGCTTGCCGTCAGGCTATCGTCGTACTCGGCGGTTTCGCGGGTCTTCCTGAGCCTTTCTCCCGCCCAGGTCAGTACTCCGCTGGGCACGGAGAGATTGTCGTCAACGCGCTTTTGCCTGCCCGAGCGCGAACGTATGGTGACTCCCTGCACGGATGGGATATAGAGATTCTCGATATATACATCGCCGGTTTGAACGTCAACCGAAGCCACGTATCGTTGGCAAAGCTGCTGCACGTCTTCCGGGCTACCCTGACTGTCGGCATAACGATCAACCTCCCAGGGCACCATCCGCGAGCCTCCTTTGAGTATCGAACGCTCTCCGATGACATGCGTGCGATTGGTGACGTGGATACTGCTCGGGCACCCGGAATACCCGAAGTAGTAGGCCCACCGGGCCGCAGCCCCGTTACCGGGTGGCCTGACGAGCTCCTGAATATCGCGCAGGGTGTCATTGCGAAGTGCCTCAACCGCGGCAGATCGGTAAACGATTTCCGGGGCGCATTGGGAATTGGCCATGCAGTCCGACAGGCCAGCCTCTACCTGGTCGGCCAGACGCTGGATCTCCTCCGGTTGCGACGGGAGCTTCCCGCCGTTCTCTGCCGTGATCTGCAGAAGTCCCTGGCGGGCGTAATAGCGTTGCTTGATGGCGAATCGCGTAGTCGGGTCGGCGTCAAGCAAATTGTCGGCGTAGAGCCCGCCGTCCGAGCGCAGCCGAGTGCGTAGGGTGACCTCTTGCTCGGTAACGCCCACGGCATGCTGCGGCGGCTTCTGCCAGGTCTGCCGGCCGTGGATTGTGATGTGGACTACGAAGTCCCGCTCCTGCGCAGCGGCCAGCACGGGAGGTGGTGCAACTGCGGCCACAGGAGCATTCCCTCGTCCCCCTCGTGAAGCCGCCTCAACGTGCACGGCCGGCGCCGCATCGGCAGCCGAGTGTCCGTACCTGCTGATCTCCTCTTGCGACAGATCGCGAGCGATACGGAACCCGAGCGAATCGCTCCTTGCCGTGGCGGGATCCGCATCACGGTTGGAGAAGCGCAATGAACGCTGGTTGTTGCCCCATCCCCCGCCCCGGTTCACGTGTTTCCGGCAGGGCGTCGCGGTCCATGCGATTGAGGTGCTGGGCGCACCGGAGTAGTCCGGGTGCCAGCAATCCGCAACCCATTCCCAGACATTACCCAGCATGTCGTGAAATCCCCAGGCATTCGGAGGGAAGCTTCCGACTGGTGCACTGGACGCGAAGTGATCATCGCACCGTTCAAACCAGTACCATTCCGGGTGGACGTTGCTGCCGCTGACGTCCAGCAGGTTGGCCCGTTGACAGGCCTCGTCCACGGACGCCCATGGATAGCGGCCGGAGTCTCCGGCGCGGGCCGCATACTCCCACTCGGCCTCGGAAGGAAGCCGGTAGGGCTTGCCGGTCAACTTGGCTAGCCACTCGGCGTAGGCCTCGGCCTGTACCCAGGAGACGCCCGCCACTGGGTAGGCACCGTGCCGCTCATCAGCCGGGTCAGCGGATTCCGTACACGCTCCCGCTTCCTGGCAGGCTTTCCACTCCGCGGCCGTGACCTCGAAGCGTCCGAGCGCGAACGGACTGACGCTAACTTGATGCGCTGGCAGTTCGTAGGGCTGCCCGTCGCCGACCTGATCTCCCATGCTGAAGATCCCGCCGCGGAGGGGGATCAGCTGCGGAGCGGACGGGCAGTCGCGAAAGACCTGGACAGTCGAGGCTGTCGGAATCATCACCGGCCTACATCCTTGCGCAGCAGGCGACCGAGTCCCGGTGTTGGTCGGCGCAGCCGCCGCGGCCCAAGTCGTCACGGCGCACGAAATCATCAGGACTGCGACAAACCACACCTTCATGGTGAGAACTCGATTTCGATACTGCCGCTGGATGCAGAATGCGGAGGCAGGGGAATCGGCTGGCTTTTCCAGACGGCCCGGGTGATGGAGTCGTCCAATACCGCCATGCCGCATTTTTCGGGGAGGTGAACCGCAAGGATGACGCCTCCTGCCCCATAGTCGATGCGCAACCGGCAACGAAACTCACCGGCGCCCCCCGGGGGCCGCAGCCAGTTGTCCTGGATTCTTCCAAGCAGGCT
>ERZ1034411.172-NODE-172-length-17310-cov-2.297653_pt1 | contig 17310 bp, 17 predicted proteins | sample MGYA00520583_ERZ1034411 | MGnify/ENA primary metagenome ERZ1034411 (study PRJEB33736, sample SAMEA104288481) | Azolla microphylla | place: Ecuador | collected 1982 | study: EMG produced TPA metagenomics assembly of the PRJEB19522 data set (Is there foul play in...
TGGTCGAGACCATCCGCGCGGCACTAAAAGAGACGGCCTAAGCCGCGCCGGTCAGCCCTTTCGCGTCCAGCACAACGATCAGGACAAAAAAGGCGACCGTCGCCGCGACATTAAAAACACCTGCCGAGACAAAGCGTTTCACCAGCACGAAGCGCAGGCAGAACAGGCAGATAACAAAGCCGATGCTGATCTGGCCGACAGCGCCGCCCTTTCCCAGTTGCATCAAACCGCCCCACAGGAAAGCCAGGGACAAAAGCCAGTAAAGCCCGGCGCAGATCACCTTGGCGGAATGCCATACCGCCTGCAGAAAGAGCATGTCCCCACCCTTGTTTTTGAACAGAAATTGTCTCTAGCATGGCCTTCAAGGCACGACAAAGGGTGCTTTATTCATATTGTGCCTTTATATGGTTGTGCCATTAATTTGGTCGTGTCGCAGATTCATACGGAAACCGGATGTTTAATTTCTCCAATCAGCTTGAAAATCTGAAATCCTCAATCATCGGGTTGGTACTGTTGCTGGCAAGCGCCATTATCGGCCTGATCTGGGTCAGTGTCGGCCTCTACAGCCTGGCCGTGAAACTGCTGGGCGACCTGTGGGGGCCGCTGGCCCTTGGCGGCGTCTTCCTGCTGCCGATCGTCATCTACCTGATCATAAAGGCCCTGCCGCATAACCGGGAAAAACGCCGCCAGTCGCTGATCGACGAAGCCTTCTCGAAATCCACGGTGGGCAGCATTTCCAATCTGATCGACAGCCTGTCGGCCACTTCGCCGGTCCTGGCGACCGTGGCCGCGATCGTCGCCGGCTTCATGGCCACGCGTTTCCCGCAATATCTGCCGATGTTCTCACAGATCGTCAGTTCGCTGGCCGAAGAATTCAAGCTGCACAAGGTGCGCCGCGCCGAATCGAAGGTGCGCAAGGCACGCGCCGAATATGAACGCAGCGCCAATCCGACGCCGCCTGATGTCGAGCCGGTGGTCAAGCGCCGCCGCCGCAAGAATGATGATCCCTACGCGGACATGTAAGGACGAAAAAGCCCGGCGAATGATCCGCCGGGCTTTTTTTATGAGTTGGTCAGAAACCTAGAGGTCTTCCTTGAGGATGGCCATCTCAAAGAGATAGGAACCTGCCTCGTCCTCGTCGACATAGACCACGCCGACAAACTCGTCGTCGATAAACACCTCGGCGGAATCCTTCTGTTTGCGCGGCTTGATTTCAAGGCCCTTGGTCTTGAAGGTCTTGAAAAGATAGTCCTGAACCTTGGCGATTTCGGCGGGGGTCATGATTGGCCTCAGAAATTAGAATGCGGTTGGCGCCATCCTCGCGCCCGACAGTGCGCAAACTTAAGCACAATTCGCCGGGCAAGAGGATAAAATTTATGTGTGGCGAGCTTTAAAGGCTGCGGCAAAGCGGCGCAAATGCTTTTAAAATATCATCCCCAAGTCTGCCGGTTAAACACCTAAACGGGAAATCAAATCCTTGACGGCTGCGCAAAAGACAAAGCCTCCGACAAGCACAAAACAAAAGAAGACGAGTTTGCCGACGAACAAATTAAAGCGGGTCTGTGTCATTCGCGCCAGAACATCTCTACCCGCTTTGCGATGGCGGTCTGCGGCGCGTTCCAGATAAGGCCGGGTAAAAAAGAAGGCCCGTCCAGCCATGAGAACAATGCCAGCGGCCAGAAAGCCTAGAACCAGATCAGCAAACACAATACGTGTCTCAGATCGAATAATCGAGGTCGATATCCGGCATGGTGTGATCCATCTGGCGGGCCGGATCTTCGCAGGTCTTGCAGTTGACCAGCTTGGCCGGCACACCCGCCGCCGTGCAGTGGGCCGGCACGGGCTTGAGCACCACCGAGCCGGAAGCGATCTTGGCATAGTCGCCAATGACGATATTGCCGAGCACATTGGCGCCGGCACCCAGCAGCACGCCCTTGCCGATTTTGGGGTGACGATCGCCGCGTTCGGCACCCGTGCCGCCCAGGGTCACGCCTTGCAGGATCGAGCAGTCGTCGCCCACCACGGCCGTTTCACCGATGACAATGCCAGTGCCGTGATCAAGGAAGACGCCCTTGCCAATGCGCGCCGCCGGATTGATATCGATCTGGAACAGTTCCGACACGCGGCTTTGGAGGAAATGCGCCATGGTCTGGCGGCCATCCTTCCACAGGCGATGCGCCACGCGGTGGATTTGCAGGGACAGGAAGCCTTTGAAGAACATGAAGGTTTGCAGATAGCCCTTGGCGGCCGGGTCGCGCTCATAGACGGCTTGGAGATCGGCCTGGGCAAATTCGACCAGGGACGGATCAGCGTCATACGCCTTGGACACCAGTTCGCGCAGGGTCATGCCGCGCAGGGTATCGTCACCCAGCTTGCGGGCGATCTGATAGCTGAGGGCGCTGGCTAGGTCGTCATGCGACAGGATGGTGGAATGCAGCATTGAGGCCAGGCCGGGTTCCTCGGCGATGGCATCGCCGGCCTCCTGACGCAGGCACAGCCAGATCGGCTTGTCGTCAGGGGTAATGACCTCGAAAACCTGTGCCATGGACAGCACCTCCTTGAATAGTCAGGCCAGTATAGCATCTCGCAGATGCGGCGGCAAATCACCGCTCACCGCCATATGGTGTACCCGCAATACACTGACAACCGTTAAGCCATCACGAACCTGGCCTTTTATCACGGCTTCGAGCAGGCTTTTGAACGGCACGCGGGCATATTCGAACGCTTCGGTTTCGTCCGGCGCGGTGTCGCTTTGACTGAGGCCGGTGGCGAGAAAGCAGACGGCCACCTCATTGGTCACTGAATTGGACATGTCGAACGATAGGATTTCGCGCAACTCCGCCGCCACCAGGCCGGTTTCCTCACGCAGTTCGCGGAGGGCGGCGTCACGCGAGTCTTCATCATGCGGCCCGCCACCTTCCGGCAATTCCCAGCTATAGGCATCAACGGCAAAGCGCGCCTGTCCGACCAGGGACACCGTGCCATCATCATGCAGCGGCAACACGGCGATAGCGCGATTGGCGAATTTCACCAGGCCGTAATGCGCCGGATTACCCGTCGGCGCGATAACATCATGGCTTTCGACGCGTATCCACGGATTCTGGAAGACCGTTTGCGAAGTCACGCTTCGCCAATTTGCACGGCGGTTCAGACGGTCTTCGCTGTCCCAAGGCGGCAACTCAACATTTTTCGTCATTTGTACTTTCCTGATTCGGAACCACGAATGGACACGAATTGACACGAATATTCGTGTTTATTCGTGTCCATTCGTGGTTTCAAACTCCTATATAGTGGCCTTGGAATCAGCAAGGATATGTCATGCCCCTTCCCACCTTTGACCAGACGCCTATCGAATTCGGCCAGCCCGTACCGCAGAAAAAATCGACCGAGGTGCTGGACGCGCTGTTCCACCGCCGCAGCGCCCCGGCGCCGACGCTCGGACTGCCGGCACCCAGCGAAGAGGAAATGGACCTGCTGATCAAAATCGGCTTTCGCGTGCCGGATCACGGCAAGCTGGGGCCATGGCGCGTCGTGCGCTTCACGCCTGAAAGCAAGGCAAAACTGGTAGAAAAGCTGAAAACATTGGCGGAAAGCCGTGACGACCGCAAAGCCGTGGGCGCGCTGCAGAAGCTCTCCATCCCGCCTGAAGCCCTGCTGGTGATCTCCAGTCCGGTGTTTCCCTACAAAAAGCCGCTTTGGGAACAGCAGCTTTCCGCCGCCGCTGTCTGCCAGACCCTGCTGATCGCCGCCGGTGCTCTGGGCTATGGTGCCAACTGGATCACCGACTGGTATTCCTATGATGACGAAGCAAAGGCGCTGCTCGGCCTGACCGAGGGCGAAAATGTCGCCGGCTGGATATTCCTTGGCACCCCGACCGAAGCGCCGCTGGAACGCGAACGCCCGGATTATGATAGTCGGGTTAGCTGGTGGGAAGGCTAACGGGTCTTATCCAGTTAAAAATCTCTCTTCTAAATTCACCCCCCATACTCGATGTCGAACTCAGGTAATTGCTTAGACCTGCAAGGTGCTTTTCAATTAACGCGTCTCGAACGGGCTTTGGCATGATGCCGTATTCATCCAGTGTAAGAATGATGTCTTGCATGACTTTCGGCAGATGCTTTTGCTTAGCTATCTCGAAGATTGTGGGTACGCCAAAAAGATAAACAGCATCATCGCCTATTTTAGAGCTTCCATTGATAAAGAAAGCATCTGTCTCGGTGCCACGCTCCCTCATGTAGGACAAAAAACCCATCAAGGCATAAGCAAGCAGCCTGCATTCATTGACGTTTAGCGGTGCGAAATGCGGAGTGTTTTTCATCAGATACGATGCTTTAAAGCACAAATACTAGGTTCAGCCCCTACCGCGATAGGTTGGCACCCCGAAATCCGGCACATAGACCCCCTTGGGCGCTTCGCCCGTCTGCCAGAACACATCAATCGGAATGCCGCCACGCGGATACCAGAAACCACCGATGCGCAGCCAGCGCGGATCAAGCAGTTCGTTCAGGCGCTTGGCGATATAGACCGTGCAATCCTCGTGGAAGGCGCCGTGATTGCGGAAACTGGTCAGGAAAAGCTTCAGCGACTTCGACTCGACCAGCCACTCGCCCGGCACATAATCGATGACCAGATGGGCGAAATCCGGCTGCCCGGTCACCGGGCACAAAGAGGTGAATTCCGGCGCCGTGAAACGCGCGACATAGTTCACATCCGGATGCGGATTGGGCACGCGCTCCAGCATGGCCTTGGCGGGATCATCGACAGGACGGGCATCGCCGCCCAGTTGGGTCAGGTTATCGGTATAATGGCTCATGCGCTGGATATAGACCTTGCCGGCATTTTGGCAAGCCCAACGCTCCCACCGTCAGCGACACCAGCCCTGCGGGCTTCGCGCTGCCACCTCCCCCGCTCCGCAGGGGAGGAGAAAATAACTTTACGCGAACGTCAATTTATGGTGAGTTGCCTCAAACAAGAGGAAACATCATGGCCGTCCCAGCCCTGCTCGCCAAAAACCTGCGCTTCCCGGCGGTAGCCGCGCCCATGTTCCTCGTCTCCGGCCCCGAACTGGTGATCGCCACGTGCAAGTCCGGCATGATCGGCACCTTCCCGGCGCTCAACCAGCGCACCAGCGAGGGCTATGCCGAATGGCTGACACAAATCAAGGCCGCGCTCGGCCCGGACGACGCCACCTATGGCGTCAACCTGATCGTCCACAATACCAATACCCGCCTGATGGCTGATCTCGCTATTACCGCCGAGCATAAGGTGCCGCTGGTCATCACCTCACTTGGCGCAGTCAAGGATATTGTCGATGGCGTCCATGCCTATGGCGGCGTGGTCTTCCATGATGTCATCAATGCCCGTCACGCCAAAAAGGCCGCCGACGCGGGGGTAGACGGCCTGATTCTGGTGTCGGCCGGGGCCGGCGGCCATGCCGGCAACCAGCATCCCTTCGCCCTGATCAATGAAATCCGCCAGTTTTTCAGCGGCACCATCCTGCTCTCCGGCGCCATCTCGACCGGCGGAGATGTGGCCGCCGCCCTGATGGCCGGCGCCGATCTCGCCTACATGGGCACGCTCTTTATCGCCACCGAGGAAGCCCGCGCGGTTGAAGCCTACAAGGACATGCTGATCGAGACAACCGCCAAGGACATCACCTATACCGACGCAATTTCCGGCATCAATGCCAACTTCCTGACGCCGTCGCTGATCGCCAATGGCCTCGATCCGGCAGCCGCCAAAGACCCGCACCACAAGATCGATATGGCCCACGAACTGAATACCGAAGCGAAAGCCTGGAAGACCATCTGGTCCGCCGGCCAGGGCGTCGGCTCGATTCACGAAGTCCTGCCGGTCGCCGATCTGGTCAGTCGCCTCAAGAGCGAGTTCCACGCCGCCAGCGAAGCCTTTGCCGCCAAGGCGAAGCTGTACGGGCTTTAAGACCTTCTCCTCCCTTGCGAAGCGGGAACCTTCGCAAGGGAGGAGGAAGATTAACTGAAAACGCTCAAAGCCTGTTCGATATCCGCTATCAGATCGTCCGGATCTTCCAGCCCGACATAAAACCGCACCGCCGAGCCTTGCAGATAGGGATCAGGTTCATCGCTCAGACGCGTGCGGCCGCGGATCTGCGGCTCGGAATTGGTGGCCAGGCTTTCGTATCCGCCCCAGCTAAAGCCCAGACCGAACAATTTGAGTTTGTTCAGGAACGCCTGCGAGTCCTTGTCACCATTGCCCTTGAACAGCACCATGAACAGGCCATTAGCGCCGGTGAAATCGCGCTTGAAAATCTCGTGCCCCGGATGGCTTTCCAGCGCCGGATGCACCACCTTTAGCACTTCCGGGCGGCCCTCCAGCCATTTGGCGATTTTCAAGGCGCTATCGCCCGATTGCTTCAGGCGCAGGTGCAGGGAGCGGATACCGCGCGAGGCCAGATAGCTTTCATCAGCCGAAGTGAAGAAGCCCCAGGCCTTGATGGCGTCGTGCAGTCCCTTGGCCAGTTTCGGGTCATTGACCGACACCGAGCCGATCAGCACATCCGAATGGCCGCCGACATATTTGGTCAGGGCCTGCATGGAGAGATCGACCCCGTGCGCCAGCGGCTTGAAAAGAACGCCGGCGCCATAGGTATTGTCGCACAGGGTCAGGATGCCGCGCGCCTTCGCCAATTTGGCAATACCGGGGATATCCTGAATATCGAAGGTCAGCGAACCGGGGCTTTCGACATAGATCATCTTCGTTTGCGGCGTGGCGAGGGCCAGCACCTCTTCCGGCGACAAACGCGGTTCATAGTAGCGCGTGATGACGCCGAAACGCTTCATCTGGGTGTCGAGAAAACGACGCACCGGGCGATAGCAGGAGTTGACCACCAGGATTTCATCGCCGGCCGACAGGAAGGCAAACATCGGCAGGGTTAGAGCGGCCAGGCCCGACGGCAGAATAAAGGCTTCCTGCGCCACTTCCAGTTCGGCGATCAGCCGGCACAGCTCGTTCTGTGTGCTCAGGCCATCTGTACCATATGTCGGCTTGATGTCGTCATTGTAGAGCACTTCCGCGTTTTCAAACAGCACGGTCGAGCCGCGCTCCACGGCCGTATTGACGGCGCGGCGGGAGTTCGGGCGGCCCAGCGTGGCACTGGTCAGGCGCGTCGTTTCTTTGGGCAGATTTGGCATAGCAAGCACTCGAAAAGGCGGATCAGTATACGATCCTCTTCAACCGCGAAACGCAGCCCAACGCAAGCCATAAGAACTGAGGATACCGGTCAGTTTCCCTGACCACTGTTCGCTTCAACCGTAAAAGTCATCCGTACTTTGACTATTTGCGGTTTAGGCATCATAGTTAACGCAGGAGGCGCGGCCGTGGGGCCGCCGGCGGGGGCCAACATGCTGATCCAGTCCGCACAGGCGGATAGTTCGATTTGGGACACCATCCGACACTTCTTGTCGCATGGCGGTTTTGTCATGATCTGGAACTGGGTTTCCTTTCCACTCGGCATCGCTGCCACGCTCATAGCGATAATTGTGATCTATCGGTGTGGATGGAAGTCGCGCACACCCTATACCTATCCGGATAGCTTTGAAAAGAAACTGAAAATTGCCAGGGCCGGAGACCCCTTGGCCTGTTATCAGATGGGCGAACTTTGGCTTAAAGAAGTGCCCCTGACGAATTATGAAAGGAAGCTCAGCCGAAAATTCTATCGCAAGGCATTGCGGTTATTTACCGGCCAGGCCCTGAATTACGATCCTTTTGCCCGTTTCATGCTGGGCGAAATGTATACCCGAAAACTTGGGTTGAAGTGGCCGCAGCGCCTTTATTTTTTTCTTTTACCTCATCGACTGGGGAAGGTCAGCGAAAGACACTATTACCTGTCTCGTGTCCTCTATACCGAGAAGACAGAACATAAAACCGCCGATGCCTATCGCAATCTGGCCATCCTGAATGAAAACGGCTGGGGTGGAGATTTCAACAAGGTCGTTGCGCTCGACAATTACAAAAAGGCGGCAGAGCTTGGCGACTTCGCTTCGCAACACCAGGCCGCCCATATGCTTTATGCCGATGGCAAGCCCGATGAAGCGGCGCATTATTATCTCCTGGCCGCAAAGAATCCCCAGGGCGCGACGGGCGATGCTAAAAAGGCGCAGGTCGATATCCAGATGTTTCTGGGAGACATTTACCGCGACGGTATAGGCCGCCCCGTCAGCCTGGAAGAAGCCTATTTTTGGTACTCCATCGCCGCCAGCCGGGGCAAGTCGGAAGCCGTTACGGAACGACTAAAACTGGAAAGCGGAATGGAAACCAAGATGAAAATGGCCATACAGAGCCGGCTCAAAGAATTTCACCGGCATCTGCAAAACTGAAACGGGCGCTCTTTAAGAACGCCCGTTTTCGTTAAGCCGCTTTCGCCGCCTTCTTATCGAACCGACCGTAGAAGGTTTCGCCCCTGGCGGCCATGTCACGCAGCAGTTGCGGCGGGGCGAAGCGGTCGCCGTAGCGCTTGGTCATGCGGTCCAGCTCCTCGACAAACTTCGCAATCCCGATCGAGTCCATCAGCGAGATGATCCCGCCCGACCACGGCGCGAAACCCCAGCCGAGGATCGAGCCAACATCGGCTTCGCGCGGATTGGTGATGACACCTTCCTCGAAGCAGCGCGCCGCCGTGACCGCCTGGACGTAGAGCAGGCGCTTCTTCAGTTCCTCGACCTCGGCCGGACTGGCTTCGGCCTGGGTGACGGGGAACATGTCGAGCGTGCCCGACCACAGGGTCTTGGGCGCGCCCTTGGCTTCCGGATAGTCATAGAAACCCTTGCCGTTCTTGCGGCCAAGGCGGCCATCAGCGACCATCTGGGCCACTTCCTTTTCGCCAGGGATCGGCTGATAGGCATCGCCCATCGCCTTGGCGGTTTCGGAGGTAATCTTGGTCAAGAGGTCAAGCGCCACATCATCCATCATTTCCAGCGGGCCGCGCGGCATACCGGTCATGCGACCGGCATTGTCGATCAGCGCCGGGGCGACGCCTTCCGACCACATGATCATGCCCTCGGCGGTGAACGGAATAAAGCAGCGGTTGGCGAAGAAGAAGCGCGAGTCATTGACCACCACCGGCGTCTTCTTGATCTTGAGCGCATAGTCGATGGCCTTGGCCACCGTGGCGTCCGAGGTCTTTTCGCCGCGGATGATCTCCACCAGCATCATCTTGTCGACCGGCGAGAAGAAGTGGATGCCGATATAGTTTTCAGCGTGTGACGACGCACCGGCCAGCAGCGAGATCGGGATGGTCGAGGTATTGGTGCCGAAGATCGGCGCGTCTTTACCGTTGGCGTAGAGTGGCGCCTCGGCCTGCTTGGTCACCTGCTCCTTGAGGTCGGTGTTCTCAAACACGGCTTCAACCACCAGGTCGGAGCCGGTGATGGCGGCATAGTCCGGCGTGGCGGTGATCAGGTCAAGGATGCCTTGCGCCTTGTCCTGAGTCATCTTGCCGCGCGAGACCGACTTTTTCAGCAGATCCTCGCAATGCGCCTTGCCCTTGTCGGCGGCAGCCTGGTCACGGTCGAGCAGGATGGTTTTGATGCCGGCCAAGGCGCTGACATAGGCGATGCCCGCCCCCATCATGCCGGCGCCGATCACAGCCACCTGAGTCACATCCGTCTTCGGCACGCCGGCCGGACGCCCGGAACCCTTGCCGATGGCCTGCATCGACATGAAGAAGGTGCGGATCATCGCCTTGGCCTGCGGCGTCGCCAGGGTCTTGCAGAAGAAGCGGCTTTCAATCTTGATCGCCGTATCGAACGGCACCTGCAGGCCCTCATAGACCGAGTGCATCAGGTTGAGCACGGCCGGATAGTTGCCATAGGACTGTTTGCGGATCAGGGCATTGCCCATCATGAAGATTTGCGCGCCCGCCGGATGATAAGAACCGCCACCGGGAATCTTGTAGTCCTTTTTGTCCCAGCGGGCGACCGGATCGCCTTTCGTTTTGATCCAGGTCTTGGCGGCTTCGACCACCTTGTCGTCATCGACCACTTCATCGACAATGCCTGCAGCCAAAGCCTCAGCGGGCTTAAAGGACTTGCCTTCCGACATGGCCATCAGCGCCGCCTGCACACCAATCAGGCGCGGCAAACGCTGCGAGCCGCCACCGCCAGGGAACAGGCCGATCTTGACTTCCGGCAGGCCGACCTGGACCTTCGGCCCATTTGACAGCACACGGTAGTGACAGGCCAGCGAGACTTCCAGACCGCCGCCGAGGGCCAGGCCGTTGATGGCCACGGCCACCGGCTTGCCGCAGGTCTCGAGACGGCGCAGCAGCTGGCTCAGGGCCTGGCTCATGGCGGCGCCTTCGGCGGCGCTGATGCCAGCGTCGAAACGCTTGACCATGTCCTTGATATCGGCGCCGGCGACGAAGGCGCCGGGCTTGCCCGAGGTGAGGATCAGGCCGCGGATGCCGGAATCATCCGCCAGGCGCTGCAGCAGCGCGGCGAGGTCTTCGTTGAACTCCGGCGTCAGCACGTTCATCGGCCGGCCGGGGACGTCGATGGCGGCGAGACCGATGCCTTCGGCGTCCACAGTGAGGTTGATCGTCTTCATGTCGGGTAGGGGGTCAGACGCGCTCTATGATGGTGGCGGTGGCCATGCCGATGGCCGCGCACAGGGTGATGAGGGCGGTGTTGAGATTGCGGCGCTCCAGCTCGTCGAGCACGGTGCCGAGGATCATGGCGCCGGTGGCCGACAGCGGGTGGCCCATGGCGATGGCGCCGCCGTTGACGTTGACCACTTCCGGCGAAAGGTCGAGGTCGCGCTGGAAGCGCAGCACCACCGAGGCGAAGGCCTCGTTGATCTCCCACAGGTCGATGTCCGCCGGCGTCATGCCGGCGCGCTTCAGCGCCTTGCGTGCGCAGGCGCCGGGGCCGGTGAGCATGATGGTCGGTTCGCTGCCGATCGAGGCGTAGGCGCGCACGCGGGCGCGCGCCTTGAGGCCGGCCGACTTGCCGAACGCCGCGCCGCCGACCAGCACCGCGGCCGAGCCATCGACGATGCCGCTGGAGTTGCCGCCGGTATGCACGTGGTTGATGCGCTCCACCTGCGGGTAGCGCTGCGTCGCCACCGTGTCGAAGCCGCCCTTCTCGCCCATCTGCGCGAACGAGGCCTTCAGCGTGCCGAGCGCCTCCACCGTGGTGCCGGGGCGGATGTGCTCGTCGCGCGCCAGCACCACTTCGCCGATGACATCGCGCACCGGGAACACCGACTTGTTGAAATAGCCCTGCTCCCAGGCGTGGGCGGCGCGGACCTGGCTCTGCACGGCGAAGGCGTCGACGTCGGTGCGGCTGTAGCCGTCGAGCGTGGCGATGAGGTCGGCGGAGATGCCCTGCGGCGCGTAGTAGGCCTTCCAGCTCACCTGCGGGTCGGCGACCCAGGGACCGTCGATCATCATCGGGATGCGCGACATCGACTCGACGCCGCCGGCCACCGCCGCGTCGATGAAGCCGCCGGCGACCTGCGCCGCGGCCAGGTTCACCGCTTCCAGGCCGGAGGCGCAGAAGCGGTTCAGCTGCAGGCCCGGCACTTCCTGGGCGTAGTCGGCGTTGACCGCGGCGGTGCGGCCGAGGTTGGAGCCCTGCTCGCCGAACGGCATGGCGGTGCCGAAGATGACGTCGTCGAGCAAGGCGGTGTCGAGGTTGCTGCGGTCGCGGATCGCGCCCAGGGTCTGGGTGGCGAGCTGCACCGGGGTGATTTCATGGAGGGCGCCGTCGGCGCGGCCCTTGCCGCGCGGCGTGCGCACGTGATCGTAGATGAAGGCTTCGGCCATCGGATCGATTCCTTGATGGAGGGGCCTGGATGGGCGTGGAGGATCGCGCCTGCGCTGCGCAGGTCGCGTAACTACCCGGAAAATCTAGGCCTCGGGGCCGGCGCCTCAATCGTCGGAAGCGACGAACATCCGCCGCCCGCGCAGGCGACGGCGCACGGCGGCTACTCTTCGATCAGTTCGTAATCGCCCTTCTCGGCGCCGCATTCCGGGCACTGCCAGTCGTCCGGAATGTCCTCGAACTTGGTGCCCGGGGCGATGCCGCTGTCGGGGTCGCCGAGGCGCTCGTCGTAGACGTGGGAGCAGAAGCGGCATTGGTAACGGCGCATGTTCCGGCGGCGCGGCCGGGGTAGACCACCGGCACGATGTCGAAGTCGTGCTGGATCGCCAGGTCCTTCTTGCGCAGCTCCGGCTCCAGCAGCTGCCACACCTTGTAGTTGTTGTAGAACGGCGTCATCGGGTACAGGTGGTGGATCAGGTGGTAGTTCTGGTACTGCAGCACCGGGCCGAGGAACCATTCGAAGCCCTGGCGCACGGTGGTGGCGCGGGTGAAGTTCTCCTCCTGGGTGGTGTCGTGCGGCACATGCGGCAGCCAGAAGAAGCTGAAGCCCAGGGTCAGCAGGATCAGGCGTGAGGGCAGGAACCACAGCATCAGCACCTGCAGGCCGTAGCCCTTGGCCACCAGTGTGCCGACCACCACCGCCACCACCGCCGCCAGCCCCAGGGCCACGCGCAGGTAGGGGCGCGACACCTTGTCGGCGTAGCGCAGGGCGTAGACGAAGTAGATCAGGTCGATCGCCATCCAGCGGAACGGCAGGGTCCACCAGGCGCCGTGCAGCACGCGGTCCGGGTCGCGCAGGCCGCTGGCGTAGCGGTGGTGCAGGATGTGCAGCCAGCGGAACAGGCGCACGTCGACGTAGGGCAGCACCAGCACCATCGCCGCCTGGCCGATGGCGTCGTTGAGGCGCGTATTGGAGGAGATGGCGCGGTGGATGGAATCGTGGATCACGCTGAAGGAGACGTAGCCGATCACCGAATTGGCGATCAGGCCCAGCCACAGCGGCGCGCGGCCGGTGCCGCAGAAGTAATAGGTGCCGACAAAGGTGATGGTCAGCAACACCCAGGAGATCGCCGTCGGCCAGGAAATGCGCGGCGCGCTGGTCAGCTTTTTGAACTGCGTCCTCTGCTCCGCGCTCAGCGCGTCGAGGGGGACGATGGCCTTGCTCATGGTGTTTCTCCTCCTGATAGCCGGATTCTAGGAACGCCGGGCGTGCGCCGATTCGTCGAAAACGACGATCAGGCGCGCTTCTTCCTGGGCACCGCCGCCGGCGGCGCCGTCTCGGGTTGAACGACGAAGCCGAAGATCTGCCGGATCATCGGCCAGATCAGCTGGTCCATGCTGTAGCCGTGCACCAGCTGGTTGGCCACGTGCAGGCTCATCAGGCCGTGCAGCGCGGCCCAGAAGCCGTGGGTGACCTGCCGCGGCTCGCCTTCGAGCAGGCCGGCGTCGACGCAGTCGGCGACCACACCGACGATGTGGTCGAACAGCTCGCGCCGCGCCGCCAGCAGCTCGGGGTAGCGGTCCGGCGGCGGCTGCTCGGTGGAGAAGATCAGCTGGTAATCCGCCGGATGCTCGCGCACGAAGTCGAGGAACCCGGCGATCAAGGCCTGCAGCCGCTGCGCCGGCGCCTCGTCCACCTGCTCGCGCTGGCGCAGGTAGACGCCGAAGCGCACCACGCCGTCCTGGCGCATGCGCGCCAGCAAGGCTTCTTTATTGTCGAAGTACAGGTAGGGCAGGGTGTGGCTCAGCCCCACGCTCTCGGCCAGCTTGCGGAAGCTCACCGCCTCCACGCCCTGCTCGCGGTAGATGGCGGTGGCGGCATCGGACAGCCGCTGCCGCATGGTCTCCCGCTCGTCGGTGGTGAGTTGCGCCTTGGCCATGCGTCAAACATTAACACTGTATATTTACGCTGTAAAGGAATCGCGCGAAATTCTTCCCGAAAGCCGGCCACGAGGCTTGCGACCGGCCGCCGATTGCCCGCCAAGCCCTTGTGTACGCGGCGAAAAGCCACTCCGCGTCGCAAGATCGTCGAAAGCGACGATGAAGCTGCGCGGGGTGCCGCCGCAACATCGCCGGCAGAGTGAACAGGAGCGGCAGCATGGCGACGGCGACAGAGATGGTGCGGGCGGACCGGGTCCACGGTTCGCTGTATTCGGACGAGGCGATCTTCAAGGCGGAGCTGGAAAAGATCTGGTACCGCACCTGGGTCTATGTCGGCCACGCCAGCGAGGTGCCCAACGCCAACGACTTCATCATGAAGTCGATCGGCCCGCAGCAGGTGCTGATGACGCGCGACAAGAACGGCGAGATCCACCTGCTGCTCAACCGCTGCGCCCACCGCGGCAACCAGCTGTGCATGGACCAGAAGGGCAACCGCAGCTCCTTCACCTGCCCGTACCACGGCTGGACCTTCGCCAACACCGGGCAGCTGCGCGGCTTCCCCTTCGCCACCGGCTACGAGGGCGTCGACAAGAGCCAGCTCGGCCTGGGCAAGGTGCCGCGCGTGGCGCAGTACCGCGGCTTCGTCTTCGGCTCCTTCGCCGCCGAGGGCCCGAGCCTGGAAGAGCACCTCGGCGCCGCGGCGCAGGCGCTCGACCGCCTGTGCGAGACCTCGCCCTCCGGCGAGGTGGAGATCACCGCCGGCTTCCTGCAGCACCGCGCCAAGTCCAACTGGAAGTTCCTGGTCGAGAACGAGACCGACGGCTACCACCCGCAGTTCGTGCACGCCTCGATCTTCAGCGTCGCCAAGAGCGGCATCGGCGATTTGTACGGGCCGCACTCCACCGCGGTGGCGCGCGACCTCGGCAACGGCCACACCGAGAATGACCTGCGCCCCGAATTCCGCCGCATCGACAAGCCGATGAACTGGTTCGGCACCAGCGCCGAGCGCCTGCCGGAGTACGTGGCGAAGATGAACGCCGCCTACGGCGAGGAGAAGGCGCGGCAGATCATGATCGACGGCACGCCGCACATCATGATTTTTCCCAACCTGTTCATCGCCGAGATCCAGATCTTCGTCATCCAGGCGCTGGCCCACGACGAGACCATCCAGCACGTCACCGCCTTGCAGTTCAAGGACGCGCCGGATCTCAACCGCCGCCTGCGCCAGCAGACCATGGGCTCGGTGGGGCCGGCCGGCTTCCTGCTGGCCGACGATTCGGAGATGTACGAGCGCACCCAGCGCGGCGTCACCCACGCCATCCGGCCGGAGTGGAACTACCTCGGCCGCGGCCTGCACCGCGAGCGGCGCGACGCCGACGGTTTTCTCATCGGCGACGCCACCGACGAGGTCACCTCGCGCGGCATCTGGCGCCACTACCGTTCGCTGATGGAGGCCGGCTGATGAGCCAGACGGACCTGCTGCAGGAGCTGGCCCTGCAGCGCGAGATCGAGCAGTTCGTCTACCGCGAGGCGCGGCTGCAGGACAGCCACGACTACGACGCCTGGGAGGCGTTGTGGACCGACGACGGCATGTACTGGATCCCGGCCAACGGCGACGACATCGACCCGGAGTCGCAGATGTCCATCGTCTACGACAACCGCTCGCGCATCGCCCTGCGCATCAAGCAGCTGCACACCGGCAAGCGCCACACGCAGATCCCGCGCTCGCGGCTGTGCCGCGTGGTCTCCAACGTCGAGCTGCTGCAGCGCAAGGACGGCGAGTACACCGTCGGCGCCAAGGCGCTGATCTTCGAGTCCAGCGCCCGCGCCGACACCATCTGGGGCGCGCGCACCGAATACCTGCTGCGCCGCGAGGGCGAGACCCTGCGCATGGCGCGCAAGAAGGTGATGCTGTCCAACAACGACAAGCCGCTGTACACGCTGTCGTTCCTGGTCTGAGGCCATGGACTACACGCCGCCACATGATGCCGAGGCCCTGATCGCCGAAGGGCCGGCCCTGCTGCACCTGCACGGCAGCATCGGCGTGGTGCAGATGAATCGCCCCGAGGCCGCCAACGGCCTGGACATGGCCATGCTCGAGGCGCTGCGCGGCGTGCTGCGCCGCTGCATGGCCGAGCCGCGCCTGCGTGTGGTGCTGCTCAGCGGCCGCGGCGCCAATTTCTGCGCCGGCGGCGACGTGCATACCTTCGCCGCCAAGGGCGAGAGCCTGCCGTACTACATCCGCCAGGCCACCGCGCTGCTGCAGGAAGTGATCGGCCTGCTGATCCACCTCGACGCGCCGGTGCTGGCGGCGGTGCAGGGCTATACCGCGGGCGGCGGCGGCATGGGCCTGCTCTGCGCCAGCGACCTGGTGATCGCCGCCGAGTCGGCCAAGTTCCTCGCCGGCGCCACCCGCGTCGGCATGGCGCCGGACGCCGGCCTGTCGGTGACCCTGCCGCGCCTGGTCGGCGCGCGCCGCGCCGCCGAGCTGCTGCTGATGAACACTACCCTGGGCGCCGCCGAGGCGCTGCAGCTGGGGCTGCTGAACCGCGTCGTCGCCGACGCCGAGCTGGTCGACTCCGCGCTGGAATACGCCGCGAAGCTGGCCGCCGGCGCGCCGCGCGCCCTGGCCGCGACCAAGCGCCTGCTGTGGTCGGGTGTGGGCCTGGGCGTGGACGCCGCCATGCCGGAGGAAAGCCGCACCGTGGCCGACCTGTGCCGTACCGCGGACGTGCACGAGGGCCTTGCCGCCGTCATCGGCAAGCGTCCGCCGAACTTCAGCGGCAAGTAATCATGGCTGCCGATCTGCAGGGCAGGCGCGCCTTCGTCACCGGCGGCTCCAAGGGCATCGGCGCCGCCATCGTGCGGCGCCTGCGCGCGCACGGCGCCGAGGTGGTGCTGAGCGCGCAGGACATGCCGCTGGCCGAGGCGCTGGCCGCCGAGATCGGCGCCCGCGCCGTGCGGCTGGACGTCACCGACCTCGACGCCGCGTCGAAGGCGGTTCGGGACAACGGCCCGTTCGACATCCTGGTCAACAACGCCGGCCAGGACCAGCACGCCTTCTTCACCGACACCACGCCGCAGCAGTGGCGCCAGCTGCTGGCGGTGAACCTGGAGGCGGTGTTCGCCACCGTGCATGCCGCGCTGCCGGGCATGCAGGCGGCGCGCTGGGGCCGCATCGTCAACGTCGGCTCCGAGGCCGGGCGCCAGGGTTCCAAGGGCGGCTCGGTCTACGCCGCCGCCAAGGGCGGCGTGGTCGCCTTCACCAAGTCGATCGCGCGCGAGAACGGCCGCTATGGCATCACCGCCAACGTCATCGCGCCCGGCCCGGTGGATACTGCGCAAGGCGGTGGAGGGCGGCGGCGACAAGCTGCTGGCGGCGATGAAGGGCGCCACCCTGCTGGGCCGCCTCGGCACGCCGGAAGAGGTTGCCGCCGCGGTGGCCTTCCTCGCCTCGGAAGAAGCCGGCTTCATCACCGGCGAGACGCTCGGCGTGTCCGGGGGCATGGGATGCTGAGCCTGCCGATGCTGTCGCCGCCGCAAGCGGTGGAGAGCGTGATCGAGCGCATCC
>ERZ1034411.173-NODE-173-length-17251-cov-2.897127_pt1 | contig 17251 bp, 15 predicted proteins | sample MGYA00520583_ERZ1034411 | MGnify/ENA primary metagenome ERZ1034411 (study PRJEB33736, sample SAMEA104288481) | Azolla microphylla | place: Ecuador | collected 1982 | study: EMG produced TPA metagenomics assembly of the PRJEB19522 data set (Is there foul play in...
CGCTCTTTGACGCCGTCCGCGGACAATCCGGCCGACTGCTGGCGCTCGTGGCGTGCGGTGGCACCGAACAGGCGCAGCGGGCCACTGTCGTCGTCGCCGGCGTCGTCGAGCGAGCCGGCCTTGCGCAGTGCCGACAGCGCGTCCCGTGCCTGGTGCCGCGCGGCGCGCAGCTCCCAGCTTTTGGCGAGCAGCACGATCCAGCTCAGCACGGCAGCGGACAGCAGGCCCAGCATCACGGCTTGCACGACGATGTCGGCAGACAGGAACATACCCCACGGCGAGAGGTTATGCGGCAACGCGGAAACGGACGGCGGCATTGCGGATTCCGTGCTCAAAGCGCGAACTCGCGCGTGATGAGCGCGGCAAAGCGGCGGAACGCGGCGTCAGCACCGGCCGTCACTTCGGCATCCTGCGCCGGCGTCAGATCAAGGCCATCAAGCGCCTCGACGAAGGCTTTCCAGTGCCGCGCGCGGCCTTCCGGCGCGGCGGCGAGATAGCGGGCGCCGAAGGTGTCGGACAGGCCGAGCGCTTCGGCGCGCTTGAGCAGGATCGCCGCGCCCAGCGTCGAGCCCTCGGAGACGAACAGCCAGCCGAGTGCGGCGTGGTCGCCAACCGTGGCAACGCTGCCGCCTTCAGCTTGCGGCGGTACGATGCCAAGATCGGCAAGGCCGGCGGCGACGGCGCCAAGGCGGCTGCGCGCGGCGAGGTTGGGGACCAGCGCCTGCAGCGAAGCACGCCGGTACAGCGACTCGATCTCCTGCTGGAACAGGTACTGCACGGCGGCGAATTTGCCGAAGCGCCGCCGGTCATCGAAGGGTGAAGCAGCAGCAACCAGCGTATGCAGATGCTGATGAAACGCATCGGTGGCTGCGGACAACCGGCTACTGCGGGTGGGTTCGGGAGCGACTGCGGCATTCATCTGTTGGACCTCAAGGAATTGGGCGAAGCGGGAAACGGCGCCGGGACGGACGGCGCGGCGCCGTCCCGGCGGATACGTCACTAGCAGCAGGGGATTTCCTCGAACTGGAACGTCCAGTCCGGCTTCTCTTTGATCGAGAACACCCACTTGAAGTCGAAGCTCGGCGTGCTGCCGTAGGCAAAGGATGCCGGCAGCAGCAGGTTGAAGTTCACCGTCTCGCCTTTCTTGATGACCTGCCCGTCCGCGAGGCCCTCGAACAGGGGTGCGTCGCCGCCGGCAGTGGCGGCCTCCAGACCGGTGATCGTGTAGTCCTGATCGTAAGCCGTCAGGCGGAACTGCGTCTTGAGGGGGGCGACCGCCATCTGCCAGTCGCTCCAGGAGTAGGGGAACAACTGCTGCATCCACAGGCTCGGGCTGTCGGTCTTGAGGCCGCCGTATTCGAGCAGCAGGTTCGGATAGTCGGCGCGGTCGACGACCTTGACGCTGACCGTCTGCGGATCGCTCTTGGCAATGCCGTCGCTGGCCACCACACTTACCGTGTAGGTGCCAGGCACGGTGACGCCATTGAACAGCCAGTTGGTGCCGACACCCGGCGTGGACGGCGAGTACGAGGCCGGGAAGTTGCTCCCCTCGGGCTGCGCCGTCAGGGTCCACAGGTAGTAGAGATTGTCCCCGTCGGCATCGAAGGCATTGGAAAGGAACGTGAACCCATCGCCGATGTTGGCGCCCGCGCCTTGGCCAGGCATCTGCTGGCCGAGCACGTAGGGCTGCTCGTCGGTGCCGACGGCCGGCTTGCCGATCTGTTGGTTGACGGCCCAGGTCGCCGCGCTCGGGCGCACGATCGGCGCCTCGTTGTGGGCCTTGGCCATGACGGTGACGATCGTCGAAGGGATGCTCGACGCACCGTGGCTGTCGGTGACGACGAGCCGCGCCGAATAGGGCCCCGCCTTGTCTGGGATCAGGCTCGGGCTGACGCTGGTGGCGTTCTGCAGCGTCGCGCTGCTGCCGTCCGGCCTGTCGACCAGATCCCACCGATAGCTTAGCTGGTTGCCGTCCTGGTCGTTGCTGGCCGCGCCGCTGAAGGTCGCCGTGGTGCCGACCATCACGGTTGCGAGATCGGTCGAGGCGATCGCCTGCGGTACCCGGTTGGCGCCGACCAGCGCCTTGACCGTGCCCTGCACCGGCGCGCTATCCGCCTGGCCGTCGTTGACGATCAGCTGCACGGTATAATCGCCGGCGACATTGGGCTTGAAGCTCGGCGAGCTGTACTTCCAGTTCGCCGACGAGTTGGCCGGGTCGTTCTGGTCAAAGCCAGCCGGGGTGCTGACCCAGGACCACTTGTAGGTCAGGGCATCGCCGTCGATGTCGTACGACTGGCTGCCGGACGGGTTGTAGTCCGCGCCGTATGGGCCGCCACCGAGCTCGACCTCGTTGGGCTGGGTCGTGAGCACGGCGACCGGCGGCGTATTGGCGGCGCCGTCCGGCTTGGTCACGGTGATGGTGGCGGTGGAAGCCTGGCTGAGCGAGGTGCCGTCGAAGACCAGTAGCATGACGGAATAACTGCCGGCGACGTCGCCCGTAAACGTCGGGTGGACGGTATTGGCGTTCTGCAGCACGGACTTGGAGCCTTTCGGCAGGTCGGAGCTGGTCGGCAGCGCGTTGAGCGCCGAAGTGCCGCTATAGAGGAAAGTCCAGCGGTAGCTCAGGGCATCACCATCGGCGTCCGAGCTCTTGCTGCCATCAAGCATGAGGGTCTTGCCGCGCTCGATCGTGTACGGGCCGCCGGCGTCAGCCACCGGCGCTGTGTTGCGCGCCGCAGTATTTACCGTCACGGTGACGGGGGCGCTGCTCTTGTCGCCATACTTCACGACCAGCGTGAGCGTGTAGGCCCCGATCGTGTCGGGAATAAGCGTGGTCGCGGCCGCGCCGGCATCGGCGACAGTCGAGAGGCTGCCGCTAGGCTTCGACGTCAGCGTCCACTGGTAGATGAGGCCCGAGGTGCTGCCTCCTGTCGGCGGCACGCTGCCGCTGCCGTCGAGCGTCACCGTCGCCCCGAGCAACACATTCTGTACAGGGTTGGCCACGACGGCTGTGGGATCGGGATTGGTCGCCGTGATGTCCACCCGGTCATGGCCGCTGTCTTGCTCGCCATCGTTGACGACCAGGTCGGCCTCGTACGCGCCCGCCTCGTCGGCGACGAACGTCGGCTTCTGCGCATGGGCATCCGACAGCGCCGCGGCGCTGCCATCGGGCTTGGCGACCAGCGTCCAGTCGTAGGTCAGCGTCGCGCCATTGCGGGACGTGCTGCTGGCCGAGCCGTCGAGCGCGACGGTCGCGCCCATTTCGACGGTCTGGTCGGGACCGGCGTTGGCAATGGGCTTAGGGTCGCTTCCGCCGCCTCCGCCGCCTCCGCAGGCGGGCAGCAGCAGCGACAGGCACAGCATTGGAAGCAGTCTGCGAAGTCGGGTCATGGCATTTCTCGGTGGATACGGCAGGGTCATATATGCAGGGTCAGGCTCAGGCGCGCCGTGCGGCCCGGCGCGGGGACGAGGCCCAGGTCGAGCGCATCGAGGTAGTACTCGTCGGTGACGTTGTCGATGTTGAAATCGACGCTGACGATGTCGTTGGGCTTGTAGCTGGCATACACGTCCAGCAGGTTGTACGAATGCCAGGTGATGCCCCGGCTGACGAGCTTGCCGAGGTCGATCGCGGTCTCGTCATCGTACGGCGGTGCATTGGTGCGCTGTCCCATGAAGGTGCCGCGGACGCCGAACTCCAGCCGCTTGCGGAACAAGCGCGCGCCGAGCGTGGCCGTGGCGTGCCACTTCGGCGGGATCATGTTGTTGAAGAACGAGGCGGCGACGCCGTAGTTGGTGCAGGCCTGGCGACGGTAGCTGCCGACTTGGCAGACCTCGATGGAATCGTAGTAAGTGCCACCGAGATTGGCGTAAATCCAGCCCCCGTCGTAGTCGAGCGTCAACTCCGGACCGTGCAGGTCGACACTGTCGACGTTGCGCAGGACGATCGATGGGCCGCCGGCCAGCTCCCAGGTATTGGAGAGCGAGCTGGTCAAATAATTGCGCATGTGGTTGCGGAAGTAGGCAAACTTGACGCCGAGCTTGTCGCCGTCGAGCAGCACACCGTGCCTCAGCAGATTGATGCCGACCTCCTCGTCATAGGCGTGCTCGGCGCGCAGCGGCACGTCGAGCGCCGGCATCGCGGCCCAGCCGTGCGTGGCCTCGAACAGCGTCGGGTTGCGGATCGCCTGCGCGTACTGGGCGTAGAACTGCAGGCCGTTCAGCCACGGCTCCCAGGTCAGTGTGGCGATGGGAGCGACGCCGTGGTTGGAGGTGCGGTAATGGATCGGATCGCAGACGCCGTCGCCGTCGGCATCGACGCAGTATGGATTGGTCTCTGGCGTCGGCGGTTGCGACTGGCACTCGCCGCTGCCATCCGGATTGGTGGTGCAGACGTTGATGTCGGGCAGCACGATGCGCTTGTGGTCGTCGGTGTGCGAGTCGCTGTAGCGGACCCCGGCGTCGAGCTTCAGGCTCGGTCTGATCTGCCAATTCCAGTCGAGGAACGCGCTGTATTCCTGGCGGTCGCCGATGCGGCCCGAGGGTATCGTGACTTTCGGATCGAAGCTCTTGGTGTCGATGTTCTCGAGCTGGACGGCGAAGCCATACTGGAGCGTGTGCTCCCCCCAGGTGTGGAACAGCATCTTGTTGCTGATGTCGCCGCCCCAGCGGTCGTACTTCTCGGCCTCCGGCGAGGTATCGAAGGTCTCGTAGGTGTCGTCGGCGTAGCTGCGATTGATGTTCTTGCTATGCGTGTACCAGACGTTGAAGCGCAGGTCGAGGCGGTCAATCAAGCTGGATGGATTCCAGTGGTAGCGGCTGGCGTAGGTCGAGACGTTGATGTCGCTGTCGGGCGTCTGTGTGATCTGCTGGCCCCAGATGAGCTGGGAGGGCATGAGCTGGCTGTAGGTGGCGTGGTAGCGCAGATAGCTCAGCTCCCAGGCTTGGTCGGCCGACAGGTAGATGCTGGTCTTGAGCAGGATCGAGTCGCTGTCGCTATCGCTGTTGACGATGCGTTCGCCGCCGCGGAAGCGCGAGGCGCCATGCAGCGCGGTGGTGACCTCCGTGTAGAAGGGCAGCACGCGCTCGCTCGTGTCCATCCACGGCGTCGGACCGTTAGTGCCGGCGTAATAGCTGCCCTGGTGGCGCCTCGCGTAGGCGGCGACGAGGTCAAAACCATCGAAGCGCTTGGCGGCGGCGAAGCTGCCGGCCCAGCTGCGCAGGTCGAGGAAAGCGGGGCGGTCCATGCCGGTTTCCGGCGCGAAGTGGTCCGGCAGGGCGTATTGTCCCTGGCAGAGACTGGCGACTGCGCAGTCGGTACGGTAGGTCGCACCGCCGGGGTCATAGCCCGCGACGGTGCCGTTCGGCGGCTTCTCGCTGCTGTTGCCCATCGCGCTGAGGCGCAGACGCAGGCCCCAGTCCTTGCCGTCCTTGACGACGTCGTTGGCGCCGATGGTGTTCATGCTGACCAGGCCGCCGACGGCGCCGGTCGCATCGGGGCTCATGGACGGCCCCTTGGTGATCTCGATGCCGCCGATCAGGTCCGGATCCACGTAGCTCTGCGAGGCAGCGCCGGCGTAGCCGCGGTCGATTGTGGTCTCCTGGCGGGCGCCGTCGACCACCACCGGCACGCGGCTCTGGCCCTGCATGCCGCGGATGTTGATGTCCAGGCCGCCGCCATTGCGCTTCTCGCCCACCAGCACACCGGGCGTGCCCTGGAAGATGTCGCCGACCGAAGTGCCGCGGAAGCGCTCGATCTTCTCCTGGGAGATGTAGCTGGAGGACCCGGCGGTGGTATAGGCCCGGTCTTCACCGCTGGCCGACACGGCGCCTTCGACGCGCACCGGATCCAGCATCATGGCCCCTTCGACCGGCGGCGCCGCTTCGAGGAGCACGGTGCCTTCATCGCTGTAGCGCCAGGTCAGGCCCGTACCGGCGAGCAATTGCTGCAGGGCCTGCTCGGCGGTAAAGCTACCGCTGATGCCTGCGGTCTGGCGGCCGGCGGTGAGCTCGGTGGAGGCTAGCAGACGCATGCCGGCGCTTTCGCCAAACTGGGTCAAGGCAGTGCCGAGCGGCCCAGCGGGGATCTGAAAGCGCTGCGGGCTTCGGGAGGCAGGCGGGTCCGCTGCTACTTTTGGAGGGAACCAGAAAATGCTACCGCAGCACGCCACCAGCAAAAGCGATCGACTCCAGCGCGCAGGGCGTGCACGCGACCACAACGGCAGGACTGCAGGCACAGCCGGCATTTCGTCTCCCTTGCGCTCCCGCCCGGTGGCGGGAATCAGAATCGCTTACAAAGGAGAAGACGTTGCAACAAGGCACTTCGACAGTGCTTTAATCAAATCAGCGCTGGCCGGCCTCGATCACCAACAGGCCCGGCAGGCGGCGCAAGTGGACGGGAAGGGTTTGCGGCAGGGCCTCGAGCAGGGCATCCGTATCGGCCGTCCTGAACACGCCAGTCAGCTTCAGACTCTCAATCGACTCGTCACGCACGAGTGTATAGCCGCGGTGATAATGGGCGACTTGCATGAGGACATCGCTCAGCGGCGCGCCATCGAAGACCAGATAGCCGCGCTGCCAAGCAGTAACGGTTCGCAAGTCGACCTTTGCAGGCACACCGAGCGCGCCGGCACCGTAGCGGAGGTGCTGCCCTTCGTACACCTCCGTGGCCTGCGGCAAGCCGGGCAGGCTGACGCGCACGACATGCTCGGTTACAGCCACATCAACCCCATCGCCGTCGCGCCTGACGTTGAAAGCGGTACCGAGAGCGCGGATCTTGCCGCCGTCGGCATTCACCTCAAACGGCCGCGCGGGATCGTGCGCCACGACGGCGTGGATTTGGCCACGGCGCAGGGTAATGCGGCGATGTTCGGCGGTGATATCGACGTCGACAGCCGTGTTAGTGTCGAGTGTTAGAATCGAACCGTCGCTCAGCGACACCACCTTTGGCCCGCCATAGTCGGTGTGATAATTGCTGAACCAAGTATCTCGCTGGATTAGGGATAAGACGCTGCCCAGCAGCACCAGGCTGGCGGCCAACGCCCGGGATCGGCGCCACCCAATCTGGCGCTGAGGCCGGCCGGCGACATTACCAAGGTCTCTCCACAACTGCTCGGCCCGCGCAGCGGCTGCACGATGCCGTGGACTGGCAAGCTGCCAAGCTGCATATGCACTGCGCTCGCTCGCGCCGGCCGCCCCGGAATGCAGGCGGACCTGCCAGTCCAACGCGGCTTCCAGTGCAGCATCTAGTGGCTTGTCCTCGACTGAGGGGCTGGTCGGTGGGCTCATCGGGCTGGCATGTTTGCGGCTCCTATAGTCATAGACGCTGCAGCTCTTGTCTACGACCATGGCGTGGGCAAGCGGCTGGCGTCAGGTAAGTGGGTCGGCGTTAGTGGCGCGCGCGCAGTGACGCAGGGCCTGCATGATGTACTTTGAAACCATGCTGGCCGATACGCCGAGGCGTGCGGCGATTTCGGCATGGCTCAGGCCGTCGATGCGATTCATGAGCAGAGCGTCGCGGCAGTTTGGGGGTAAATCCACAAGGGCAGCGCGCAGTTGCAACAGCCTTTGCTGAGCATCCGCGGTGCGCTCTGCGGATGGTTGCGAATCAGGAATGGACTCTGCAACCTCGTCCAAGCTGTAGTGCAGACCGCGTCGGGCAATCTGCCGTTCCCGATCGGTCATCAGGTTGGCAAGAATGCGCCACAGGAAGAAAAGTGGCTGTTCGACGCGATCCGGGGCGGCCGATTCACGGATCATGGCCGCGTAGCGGACGAAGGCATCCTGCACCACGTCCGCAGCAGCTTCCCGGTCGCGCAGGCGGCGAAAAGCGAAAGCTTGCAGCTCGCTACGATGGGCATTGAAAAGGCTGGCAATCTGCTCTGATCGGGAGGACGTCATTGATTTTAAACGATCACAGTACTGTAATGCCAATAATAATCATTCTCATCTTATCACTGGATTGGCAACTTCGCATCAGGGAAGCCGAGGAATACTTACTCTAGAAATTCCAACTGTGGCGATGCCATTTAAGGATTCCCCACTAATTCGACCGTAGTCATCCTGGGTTGCCGCTCGCATGGGTTCTCCCGAGGTCTTCTGGCATGGTCACCAAAATCGCTGCAGCGATTATCGGAATCCTAATTTTTCTGCTCGTCCTCCCCAGCCAGGCCAGCATCGGCACCGACGTCCAGAACTTCTTCGGCGACATCAACTACGGAAACGTTACCGCCCCCGGCGTCTACGAAGGCCAGACCGCCGGCTACTTCACCGGCGGCGGCATCTACGCCCGCACTCCGGTGCGCAACTACTCCCTGGTCAACATCCAGATGCCGCAGTTTCGGGCCGGCTGCGGGGGCATCGACCTGTTCACCGGCGGCTTCTCGTTCATCAACAGCCAGCAGTTCGTGGCGATGCTGCGCAATATCGGCTCCAACGCCACCAGCCTGGCCTTCATGCTGGCCCTGCAGGTCGTGAGCCCGCAGATCAAGGGAGTGCTGGCCGAAATCAACGATTGGGCGCAGAAGTTCAACCAGAGCCAGATCAACTCCTGTCAGGCCGCCGGCGCGGCGCTGGGCGGAGCGCTGTCGCTGTTCGGGGCCGACGAACAGTCCTGCGTGGTGCAGCGGGTCGCGAACCTGGGAGAGGACTACACCACCGCCGACACCAACTGCCGCAACAATCCCAACAGCACCGGCAGCACCACCGCCAAGCCCTACTTCACCACCGGGAACATCGCTTGGAAATCGATGATGCCGATCGACTTCTTCCAGAGCGACACCGACCTCGCCCAGGCAGTGATGAACCTGACCGGCACCATTATCGTCACCGACAATGCCTCCTCGAACCCCACCCCGACGATCCAGCGGGTGGCGTCCCAGCTGACCACCTCGGCCGATGCCAGCTCCGGCAACCTGGTGGACGCGCTGCTGCATGGCGGGACGGTGCCGATCTACCAGTGCTCGGATGCGACTACCGATGCCTCGGCCTGCCTCAATGTGTCGTCCACCACCACCAACATCACGATCAGCAACACCCAGGCCATCGTGCCTCAGGTGCAGGCCCTGCTGACCTCGATCGTCGAGAAGATCCAGACCGACACGCCCTTGAGCACCCAGGAGCAGGGCCTGATTCGGTCTACCACCCTGCCCGTCTACAAGTACCTGACCGTGTCGGTGGCCTTGCTCGGCGCCAACGCCCAGGCCGACGTCACCAAGTATTCGGAGATCATCGGCAAGGACCTGCTCTACGCTTACCTGCTGGACCTGCTGAAGAAGGTCGACACCGGTGCCTCCCAGCTCACCACCCAGAGCAAGCAGGACATGGTGACCAGCTTCCTGCAGGACATCCGGCTGGCACGGCAGGCCATCGCCCAGAGCGATTCCAAGGTGACGACCGACTACGACGCCGCGCTGGCCCTGACCACGGCGTCGCGCGACTACGAGCGGGCCCTGGTCGGCAGCCTGTCGCCGGCATGGTCATCAAGGAAGAGCGGCGCCGTTTCCGCGGCCTCCGGCAGCCTGTCGCCGGCGGTGGTACAGAGTGCGCTATTCCAGGCCAAGGAATAAGCCGTGAACTGGCAGATCTACACCCTGGGCGGAGGCCAGTACCTCCAGCTCATCTTCAACGGCGTGGTGGCCATCATGGGGAATGGCGACTATATGTACCTGCTCAAGATCGGCATCCTACTGGGGATGCTGACCGTGATGCTGCGCTCGGCCTACAAGGGCGCGCTGATCGATCTGCAGTGGCTGCTGTTTGCGGCGATGGGCTTCTACATCGCCTTCCTGCCAACCGCCACGGTCATCATCACGGACGAGCTGGATCCCAGCCAGTCGGCGGTGGTCAACAACGTACCCCTGGGCCTGGCTGCGACCGCCGGCTTCTCAAACGCCGTCGGGCAATGGCTGTCGCAGACCTCGGAAGCGGTATTTTCCCTGCCCAGCGACATGGACTACACCACGCACGGGATGCTGTTCGGGAACAAGCTGGTGGACGCCACCATGCGCTTCGAGATCACGGATCCGCGGGTAGCAGGGAATTTCGCTTCGTTCTGGCAGCAGTGCGTTTTCTATGACCTGTTGCTGGGGAAGTACACCCTGACCGACCTGGAAACGGCGCCTGATCTGTGGGCGTTCATCCAGACCAACACTTCGGTGGCGCGGGCATTCTCCTACCAGCCGGCCTCCGGGTCTTCCACGATCGAGATCTGCCACACCTCGGCCAACGGCGACCTGAACCATGACCTGCAGGCCGAAATTCCCAACGTCGAGAACCTGTATGGCGCCCAGCTGGTCTCGGCAGCGAGTCGGAGCGCGGCGATTTCGGAGTTCGGCACGGCCATGCCGATCGCGGTGCAGTATTTCAGCACGCTGTCGGACAGCGAGTCGCAGATCATTTCCCAGGCGATCCTGGCGAACTCGATGCAGCGCGGCATTTCGTCCTGGGCGTCCCAGACCAACGCGCCGGCGGCGGCCCAGGACTACGCCCTCGCGCGGGCGGAGGCGGAGCGGCGGACCACCTACCAGGTCATGGGGCAACTGGCGCAGAAATACCTGCCGATCGTCCAGAACATACTAGCGGCTGGCATCTACGCGGTCTTCCCGCTGGCTTTCATCCTGATGCTGATGCCGGGTGGACACCGCGCGGTGCTGGCCTATGCCAAGGTGCTGGCCTGGATCACCTTGTGGCCGTTCCTGTTTGCGGTGATCCACTTGGCAATGACGGTGTTCAGCGCCATCGCGGCGAATCCGGCGGTCACCCTGGCGAACGGCACCAAAGTGCTGTCGATGGCGAACTACACCGGGTTCGGTCAGGTAATGTCCGACTACTCTCTGTTTGCCGGATATCTGACGGTTTCGATCCCGATCATCGCCTGGATGCTGGTCAGCGGCGGGGGGCATGTGCTGGCGTCGGCCGCGCAGGGCATCCTTTCCAGCTACGAGAAAACCGCCAGCAGCGCCGCCGGCGAGGCGACGACGGGCAATTTGTCGCTCGGCAATACCAGCTTCGGCAACGCCGGCTGGTGGGCGCAGAATACCGCGCCGTCGATGCAGGCCGGGTATGCGCAGATGACCGGCGGCGACGGGATCCTGCGCAAGACGGCGGCGGGGCGTGAGTTCGATTCTATGCCGATGTCCTCGCTGCCGGTGTCGATGGCGCTGGAGAGCTCGGTGCGCGGGTCGATTCAGCGCGGCGCCGCGGAAGCAACGCGCGCGGCGCGATCGGACAGCGTGGCGGAGTCGCAGCGCGTGGGATCGCAGCTTACCGAACTGGACCAGCTCAATCACCAGCTCAGCCGGGATCAGGGATTTCGCGACAGCGTCAACAAGTCCTCGGCAGCCGATTTCCAGCGCAATTACGGTGAGACTACGGCGATGCTGGATAAGCTCAGGGAAGGAACGCAGCTTAGCCGTAGCGAGACGGCGCAGCTCGTATTCAACTCCAACGCCTCGCTTTCCGGCGCGGCTGGGATTGGGACGCCGGCAGGCAGCCCCATCAGCGCCAGCGCGAGAGCCGGGGTTGCCGTTGGAGGCGCGTACAACTCAGGCGATCAGGCTGATCGGCAGAAAGTTCTGGATCGAGCCAAGGAGTTGGGGTACGACACGCGCTTCGGTACCGCCCTTGCAACGACGCTCCGCGCTGGCTCGGACGTCGCCGGCAGCTATGGTGGCGCCGATCTTCAAAGCTACGCCAAAGGCGTATCAAGCCAGCTGTCCAGAGAGGCTGCCTCTGCCTCGGCGACGACCGCATCGATCGAAAAAGCCAGGTCGTTCGAGGAGGCACACCAATTGAGCAACACCGAAGGCTTCGGGGCTCGCACGCAACTGGATGACAAATTCAAAAACTGGCTGGCCGAAAGGCTGGGCGACCAAAACAGTGCCCTCGCCTTGATCCGCGAAGGCGCCCAGAGCAACAACCCGGCAGCCCAGGCGGAATTGTCCACTCGGATGCGCGAGTTCGCCGGTGCGTATGCCGAACAGATCGCAGGCACCGTCGGCCCTCTATCCTCCGCGCCGGTGACAGCGCAGGGTGAAGCATGGGTAGCCCGTAGTGAGCGCTCGTGTGAGGCAGCCGCTGGGAAGCTCCGCGCCGAGGGGACGAAGCAGCTACATTCCGAGGCGACCTCCGATCGCCTCGATGCCGGCTCAATCGATAGCCAAGCCGAGGCTGCGCGGTCAGGTGGTCAGGCCACAAAGGATCAACTCACCCAGGACCTATGGAAGGAGCAAGGCATCAAAGGCGTGGAAGCGATCGGTACAAAAAAACGCATCGAGCATGAAGAGAGCGAGGCGGAGAAGAAATCACTGACTCAGCAGGTGATGCTGGAAAAACTCAACCTGCCGAATCCAGAATCTCCGAAGTCCGAGAAATAGACGAGCCCTCGGCCTGATCAATCATCGCGAAGGATTCTGTGCCAGATGTTGCCCACCCAATGCTTGTTGATGGGATCTGTGGCCAGTTCTTCGTTTAGTCGGCGATGCTGTTCCTCAATCTCGTCCATCAAACTGTCCGAATGCGCATCGGCGGCGATGCTACGTGGCAGCCGAGTCGGAACACTCAGGAGCCTGACGAGCAGCAGCGAGGCGATGATCCCGATCACCAACACAGGAAAGCCCATCCACAGGCGTACCGATGCCGCTACCACAGTGGCAATCGCCACGGTGATTCCGAGCAGTACCTTATCCGTCTTGCCAATGCTCATTTCCATCTCCTCTGAATCCGTTCAGCCGCCCCTCAACGACTCCTTCAAACCTCAAACTGCGACAGATGCACGACCGATCCGCTGGCCTTGGCCTTTGCCACATAGCGCTCATCGGCCGTCACGAACGTACCACTCTTGGCTAGAGCCAGCGCATGGTAGCTGGCATCGTAAAACGTGACGCCGTGGTCGCGGCACAACTCAATAGTACGCGCCTGCACCGCCTCGGCAACAGGTACTTCCTCAAGCCCACTGGCACTACACAAATTCAGCCACGCGCCGGCTTGCTCCGGCAGCTTCCGGGCCAGTGTATTTCCGACCTCGAAGCGCCAGAGGCTGGGAACCAGGAGCTGCAGCTTGTCCAGAACCCCAGCCCGCTGGATCGCGAGCGCACGCTGCAGGTCCTGCTCGTCCTGCTCGAGCACCCACTTGAGAATGACCGATGCGTCGACCACGACTACCCTCACCCGTGCGTCCTCGCACGGTCCTTACGCAGTTCCTCGACCACGTCGACCTTGATCCGAGGCAGCTTCCCGCGCAGGCGATCCATCTCCTGCATGGCCTGCTCGCGCCGGCGGAGTTCCAGGGTTCGGCCCACAGCCTCGTTCACCAAGCGGCTGCGCTCACCTTTGGGAATCTGCTGCAGTTGTTCCCAGACGGAGTCTTCCCACATCACATTTGCTCTCGTAGCCATTTTCACACCACAAATACACACTGATAGTGTGTAATATAAATCGCTAATGAGTTCGCTTCAACCCTGGCGACTCCCCATTTCTACAGTTTATTTTGCAATTTAATTGCGATATGTGACGTTTTTTAATATGTTGCGCAAGTGTATTGCAATGCGCACTCATGGTGATACCAATCCGCCTAAAAGCAGTCCTTGATGCCGCCGAGCGTTCGGGCCGCCTCAATCTGCGGACCGAAGAGATCGCGGCAGCGCTGCCCGGTGTTGGACCGGAAGCGCTGCGCCAAGCCCTGCATCGCCAGCAACGGCGTGGTCGTATGGTACGGCTGTCTCGCGGCGCGGAGCACTGGTTGATCGTACCGCTGCATCACGCGCAGTCTGGGGCTCCCCCGCTGGAGACTTGGCTCGACCACTACCTGGGAAAGACACTGGGCATTCCGTACTACGTCGCTCTGCTCAGTGCGGCGGAGCTTTACAGCGCTTCGCCCTATGGCGTCATGGTGACCCAAGTGATGGTCCCCAAACCCCGCCGCCCGATCCGCGTCGGCCGCCACCAGCTCCAGTTCCACGTACAGAAGCGCATCGATCAGCTGCCGACCCGCTGGCATGAAATCCCGGAAGGGCGCTTCAAGCTCAGCACGCCGGAACTGACCGCCCTGGATCTCGTGCAGCGAGAGTCCCTGGTCGGCGGCATGGCGCGCGTTCGTGAGGTTCTGCGGGCACTGCACGACAAGTTTTCCGCAGCGGGGCTTACCGAGGCCCTGGATTCCCTCGGCGAGGTCCCCACGGCGCAACGGCTGGGTGCGTTGCTGACCCAGGACGAAGCGCCGACGTTCGCCGCACAGATCGCCCACTGGCTGGAAGGCAAGCCTTACCGCGCCATTGTCCTGGAAGGCAACGGGAACGACGGCCACGCCCTGGTGCTGGATCGCCGGTTCAAGGTCCGGATGCCGCTGGCGTTCCGGAGCGCCAACGCATGATGCAGCAGGCATACCTCACCTTCTAACAGATTCATACTGCATGGCCAAAGCACGTCGTATGGCCAAGCACGGCCGGTTTGAATGGGTTAGCGGAATGAGAGCAGGCATGCGCGAGTGAATCTGATCTCGTATCCGATCAAGCCGGCGGCATTCGAGCAAGCAGCCGCCCGGCACCGTCGTCTCCATGACGGCCGCCGTGTATACACGGCGGCTTTAGCCACCACGATTACACGGAAGATGTGGAACCGTCGCCGAGGGTTTCTGCGAGAAATCCGCGCAGGTGTTCGACGACCTCCTGCAGCGGCCGAGCTTCGAGCTGGTTGCGCGCAATGAATGCCCGCCACTGGATCTGCTTGCCCGCGTCGGCCGCAAACTCATCCGACAGTCCAACGGGAGTAGTAGCCGGCAGCGGCGTTCCACGACGCGTGAAGGTGGCCGTGATGGCACGGCGCAGAACCGCGGCGTCCAATTGCGGCTGCCGCGTCAGTACCCACAGGTCGAAGAAATCCTTCATCCGGCTATTGGCGATACCCAGCGAAACGATCGCCTCGAACTTCTCTGCGACCACCGTATAACGCGGGTACACGCGCAACCGCGGCGCGGGCAAGTCATCCAGCAACACAGGGTAATCGGTTTCTTCCGGCGCTGGCGTCACAGCATCGCCGAATCCGATGTCAGCCTGGACCGGGCACCGTGCGCCGTCGAGCGTGCCTTGCAACGTTATACGGATGCCAGCGTAGTTCGCCTCCTTGCGAATCTCTTGCGCCTTCACCGAGGCCGGATCGAACACGATGCCATCCTCCACGGGCGCCGCGCAGATTTCGCGGAACACCGCTTCGAGCGCCGGAAGCTCGGCCGGACCGAAACCCAGGAAGTCGGCGTCGCGTGTCGGCCGGTGCGGTTCGTCGAACCACAGATCGAACAGGAGCGCGCCCTTCAGCAGGAACTGGTCGCGGTGGCGCGAGACGCTCAAACGATACAGCATGCGCTCCAACGCGAAGCGGGTGAGGATCAAACCGAACTCCGCCTTCTGCGCCTTGGCCCGGTTCAGCAGGCGTGCGCGAACCGATGCGCCAAGGTTGGCCTTCTTCGTCATTCCACGCTTTCCATGTACGGCCGCATGACGTCGGCGACCCGACAGACTTTGGCATAGCGCCATAGTTCGTCGTTGGTGGCGCGCTTCTCGCGCCGGCACTCGCGCAGCGCCTCCAGGGCCACGTCCAGGCCGGTCTTGTTGCGGTACTTGAAGCAGTCGGCGACGGTCTTGGCGACCGAGTACACCTGCACGGGGACACCGTCCACCACGTGCGCCTCCACGCCTTCCGTCAGCGCCAGCCCCGAGAACCGGACGACGCGCAGAGGCGGATAGTCGAGCCTGGGAGGGCGCGCCTTGTTGGGGATTGCCAGCCAGACCTCGTGCGGCGACTGGGTGGTGAGTTGATGGAACCGCAGCGCGGTCAGCAGGCAGAACACGCCGTGTGGGCTGCGAAGAGCGATCTCGGCGAGTTGGTGCTGTTCTGAGTGGGCGTGACCGGGCAGCGCGTACAGGCCACGGGAAACTTGGGTAAGCCGGCCGCTTTCGACCAGCCGCGACAGGGTGGTGCGCGGAATGCGGTCGTGGGCAAGATCACGAGCGCGTACCAGTCCACGCTCGCTGGCGAGTTGCAGGATTCGCTGGGCGTGGCTGGTCGTGTTCACAACGCCGAGGATGATACGGAGTTGCGGTATATGTCAAGAAATACCTGCATAACGTATCATCGGTGCCCCCCGTCAGCACCATTTCACCGTGGCGTGGGGACCACAGCCCCTTATATAACGTCGACAATAACCGCGCTCAAGGGCATTTGATATTCAGTCGCTCTTGATCTTCAAAAATCCGAATCTTTGGCGGACTGCTGAAAACGCCAGAGGCCCTCATGGGAAGCGTGCGACTGCTGCGGCTCTACGACGTCAAGGACTACACCGGCTTGTCGAAGAGCGAGATCTATCGCCTGATGGCGGAAGACCGCTTTCCGAAGGCGATTCCCTTGGGAAAGCGATCTGTGGCGTGGCGCTCCGACGAAATCGACGCCTGGGTCGCGGAGCGAATCCACAAAGCGGAAGCCGCCAAGGCAACGCCTGCAATGGCATCATCAGCGATCAGCTGACGATGTTCACGGCTTGCGCAAATGATTCGATTCGTCAGCGCCAATTCACGCTGACGGTGGCCGTTCGTCGGAAAGATCAGTCAATCAATTTGTCCGAATTCCGGGTAACCGGGACTCGAACCCTGCACAAAAAGGCACCCGCGAAAAAATCGGGTACAAAAACGGGTACGATCTCAAATGATGTGATCGTGTTTTGTTTTCGATCAATGACTTAGCCGATGTCTTGTGCTGCCTCTTCTCGGCACCAGATGCAAACAAAAAAGCCCGGCCCTGCCGGGCTTTTTTGTTTGCATCGGCGCCTCGAATCGAGGGTTCGTACAGCAGCGCAGCCCGGCGGGCAGCGCTTTCCGACCCGAACGCCCGGCCACAAAGGACCGGAACGGGGCCGAGGATACACCAAAGGAGGGCCGGGCATGCCATGGCGCACCCGCCGGCGGCGGCCGGACGGCGTGCCACCCGGACCCCGGCCTCCCCGTTCCCGGGCGGGCCGGCATGGCCGGAGGCGGCGCCGCGGCGGGCAACAGCAGCTGCCTCAATCGAACGGGTTGCGCAGCACCATGGTGTGCTCGCGGTCCGGGCCGGTGGAGATGATGGCGACCTCGGTGCCGGTCACCTCCTGCATGCGCTTGAGATAGGCCTGGGCGTTCTTCGGCAGCTTGTCGAAGCTGCGCACGCCGAAGGTGGATTCGCTCCAGCCCGGCAGAGTCTCGTACACCGGCTCGACGCCGGCCAGGCCCTC
>ERZ1034411.174-NODE-174-length-17151-cov-2.827094_pt1 | contig 17151 bp, 19 predicted proteins | sample MGYA00520583_ERZ1034411 | MGnify/ENA primary metagenome ERZ1034411 (study PRJEB33736, sample SAMEA104288481) | Azolla microphylla | place: Ecuador | collected 1982 | study: EMG produced TPA metagenomics assembly of the PRJEB19522 data set (Is there foul play in...
CAGCCGCGAATAGATTTTCTTGTACCAGGCCTGTTTCTTCTGCTCTTCGCTGCGGCCGAACAGCCGAGTGAACCCGCGCGTGAGCGGAGTGATGACTTCTTTGACCTCCTTGGCCGCAGCAGCGGCGGGATCGACGTGAGCCGCAATGTCGCCAGCCTCGGCCAGGGCCCTCGCGGCTTCGGCCAGCTCTTTCCCGTGCTTCTTCCGGTCGTCCTTGTCATCGTCGCTGAGCGGATGTTTCGGGGGGATTGGCTGCTTTGGATGGAGGCCTGGCAGGGGCGCGCCTCCCGCCCCTACGAAGCGACCATTGGCGCCGCGGGCGGGCATCGGATGGGGCATGTGCTTCGCTACCGCTACAGCGCGGCGGCGGGCTGCGGGCACCACGGCCGCCTGCGCCTGCAGGTGCCGCAGTACGACGGCACCCACAGCTCGGCCGGTTGCCTCCGCTGTTCGCTGGGTTGTGTCGTGCCGGGCCCCGGAGCGGCGCTCTCGCTCCAGCATGGTGCGGATCATTGACACGTCGCGATGGATCTCGTGCCACTCCTTGGTCGCGGTCTGCCAGTCCTTCTTGCCGGTGCCGAGGATGAAGCCGTTTTTGTCCGACTGAATTTTGGTGACTTTATTCGTCATCGGTGCTGGCCTGGACGTGTTCTGGGAGAGCGACAGGAATTGCGCAGGCCGAAGGGTGGGAACCGATATCCTTGCCAACGCGCTTATTCATCTCGCGGGATTTCTCCCAGTTGCTTGCATAGATGGCGTCAAGCGCCGCAGCGTCCGCAAATTCGAGCTTGACGGAGCTGACCGTCTCCACTTTGTCTTTCCAAAGAAGATTTGGATGGTTCTTGACCATCAGCACCGCCGTGGGCTGAGCGATCGCTCCGGACATAGCGCCCATCTGGAGGAGTTGTGCCTGGCGATCAAGCACGCGCGCGTACGCGTTGCAAAACTCCGGATGAAGGGGGGTGCCCTTATTCCCTTTGACATCAGTGGCCCACCGGTAAAGTGTGGTCCGGTCCACGCCGATTATTTTTGCGAATTCCTCGAAGTACGGATAATCCTTGAACGCCCACTTGATGTCGCCCGACCGGGTGGTGTACCGCTCGCATCCGACTTTGGACTCGGCCCATTCGATCATCTTCCGGGCGTACTCTGGGCGGTAGAGAGTCGGGCGGCCGCGCCGGCGGCGGCCGATGGCCTCGCCTAACGCGACGCGCCTCCTACCCGGCGCCTTCTGGGGGTTTGCAGGGTGCTTTTTAGGCACGCTCCACCTCTTCATCGCCCAAACTAAGCAGGGCGAAATTCAGGGGGTTACGTGTCCAGGCCGCGCGGGCCTCGTCGGCGTGCTCCGTCAGGGTCGATAGGCGACCCTCTCGCGACTGAGCACTCCAGGTAGACAGTTCGTCTACGAAGAGGTCTGCGTCGAGGTACCGGATGCACAGGTTGAAATTGAAAAGCACCTTCTCCACCGGACTCATGGCGCGGTATTGGCGCTTCGAGAGTTCGACAAAAGCCCGGCGGTCGGGTGCGGTCATCGACGCCTTGACGTGCGCAACGTGCACCTCAAAGGGGGAGCGGGGCTGGCGGTGAGTACGCTTGCGAACGTGCTTTTTCGGCTTGCGGCGCGTGGTTTTCATTGGGCAGATTCAAGCGGCTTGGAGTTGATGGCTTCGAGCAAGCCCAAAAGGCCGCCCTGATTAATCGACTGCAGGGGGGAGGTTTGCTCCACCTGATCGAGGTAGGACTCGGGGCGGGTGGCGCCGCGGCGCTTGAGGTATCGATGGGCAAGCTCGGCATGGTCCAGATGGGCCTCCATGGCGCGCTTGAAGGGCGCCAGTGCCGCGGCAAACTCTCGCGACACTTCGGCTTTGATCTCCCGCTGATCGTCGACGCTCAGGCCGTTTACCTTGGGTGCAGTGTCAAGGCCGACGGCAAAATCCCGTTCGGCTTCACACAGCGCCTTCCAAGAGTCTCCTGCACTGGTGCGTAACTTTCCGATGTGGCCGAGAAGCGCAACGGCGTCGCTGGCCGACGCCTGGAGCTGACTCAAAAGGCGCCCAGTGGCGTCCCAGAGCTGATCGCGAAGCGAGCGCATGATGGCGAGCTGCTCACAGGTTGTCGGGTCCCGTTCGGGGTAGTCGGACAGCCCCGCGAGGAAGTCCAGGCTAACTCCGTAGACCAGGCTGGCGCGCTGCAGGAAGGACAGTTTGGCTACCGTGTAGCCGTTCTCAATCTTCGACAGAAATGAGCCATTCTGGTAACCCAGGAGGTTGCCCGCATCCTGCTGATCCAAGCCAGAGAGTTGCCGAGCCTCGATCATGCGCTTGGCCACGATTGGCTTTACGTTCTCATCGGTGACGGCATCAATGCCTGGGCGCATCGGCAGGGCCTTCCGCTTATGAGACACAGGAATGTCCTGGTTTGCGGGCGTGCAATCGAGGGGTTCATTTTCAGGCGCTACCGGAGGATCGACTTCAAGCTGCATTTTTTCCACCTTGGAAGAACCCCTTGATATCGCGTTGGTCGAGGCCGCTGAGAGTTGCAAACGTGATGGGCAGCTCGACCTTAGTCCAGTTGCCATTCCTGTCACGCGGGGATGTCACCGGCACCTCGATGCCCTCGATGACCATCTGTTGAAAGACCTGGCCCCCGAAGCGGATGTTGAGGAGGTTCGGCGCCTTGGAAGGTAGGAGGCTGTTCAGAATGCCGCCTTGCCTGCTGGAGCCGGTGATAACCCCGCTGAGCACTCCATCCGGAGACAGATATTCCGGGTGAGCCCAGGTGATGAGCTGGGTCAGTGGCGCCATGACCTCGGACGCGGGGTCCGACCAGGCCCGGAAGTAGAGGGTGAGGGCCAGCTTGGCAGGCGGAATGCCGTTAAAAATTTGTTCGCTGTTGAGCTTGGTGACGCCCGTCCTGCCGCGAAGCGATCTCACGGCGCCGTAAATGTGGTTGGCCGCGCTTGTCGCTGCCGAGCTGAGGGTGTCGACGAGCAGGCCGGTGATCGAATTCGATCCGGGGACAGAAGCTTGGCTCAAAGCATCCCTAGTGGCGTTGACTAACGGCAGTACAGCTCCGCTTTGGAGCATCGCGGACAGGGCCGGTGCCTTGGTCTCCGGACTCATCGATTCGAAGGGGCTCTGCCAGTTGAACTCGGACGAGAGCGTGCCGCCTGCGAGGACTGGCGCTACGACCTCGGTATCCCCGATAAACGCACCGTCGTAGTCGATTGGCCGGATATGGCAGAGCAGGGAGTCATGTAACCCATCCCACCTTGAGGACAGAGTGTTCATGCGCCACCCGTATCGGAAGCAAGGCCTTGAATCATCTTCAGCGCGGAACCGCTTGGTCGATGCCGAAGCAATTCCCAGTTGCAGTACGTGGCATAAGAAACGCCAAAATAAGCGGCCGCCGATCTTTGGGAATGGATGCACCCGCGTCCATCAGCGCCCGCGCCTCGAAAATCGAGTAGCGCCTTTCTCACGTCGATAGAATCCGTTCGACTGAGCGGGACATGCCGGGGCTGGGTCATCTTGAATGGTCTTAGCAGTTCAGCATCTCTCTGATGCCTGACAAGTATTAGGTTCTAATACTTGTGCCCGACCCATCGTTTTCCGCGAAATGCGGGGTTGTGTACACTAGACGTGCTGCCTGACCAGCGGAAAATTCGCATCCCGCGGCCCTGTCCAACGACGGGTGACGATGAGGGCATGGGGGCTCCCCTCACTGCGTCCCTCCAGGCAGCTCTAATCGACGGCTGACCCGGCGCTCCAGGCCCAAGCCGCTTTATTGGCGGCTGAATGTCCTTGCAGAAGAGCCTTACGTGTTGCCAAATTGAAGCGTTAGACCTCGTTGAAGAGCGCTAGGTCTGGCCGAGCGACCAGCATAGCCGTCCAGGGCCCGGCAGGTTGTTGTATCGGAGTGCTGATCTTCGACACTTCAAACGGCAGGCTCTGACCATCCCCAACGTTCAAGTAAACGATGTCCCATTCGGCTATTTCTGGAGCCGGTGTGTCCGAATCGGGAGAGGCGTCGCCTGCATCCAAAACGATGATCGCCGGCGCTGGCGCCGATGAAGGTCCCGCGGGCCCGTCAAAGTCAGAGCCTGCAGCAAACAAGACTGTGCCGGCGCCAACGATGACCCATTCCAGAGCCCCGGCGCTTTCGACCTCGCGAAAGACCAGGCATTGAATCGAATTACAGTGTGCGCGTACCTCTTCCACTTCGAGATGTTGAATGGGGACATGGATCATTTCTGAATCTTCTGCAGGAGTAGATTGGCCTGCTTCTTCGAAATCGCCCCAATGCCAAGTAGCATCCCGATGCTCGCCTGTGCTTTGGCGGTGGAGGCTTTCGAGAGCGACGGATTTCCTTCGATGACTTGGCGGGCGAGCGCGCGCAGGCGAGATTCGCCGGAAGTCCGGCTACGAGCCGGAGTTAGCGAGATAGGCGATTTGCGGTGGGATTGGGCCTCGACGACCCCAAGCGCCGATGCCTCCGACGCGACATGAGCTTGGCGGCGGACAGTTTGGCGGCTTCGCTCCACCATTTTTGCGATGTAGCTGCGGACCTGACCTTCGTTCAATGCCACTGCGACTCGCAAGACGTGTTTGCAGGCGCAGCCCTTCAGGCGCGGATTCGTGATTTTCGGGAATCCCCATTCTGCGATGGTGGCGTTATATCGCCCAACAGTGGCGATATAGCGGTATACGAATCTCCAGTGTGGGCAATCGCAGTCAATTCGTACCTTTCCGCGAGCCAGCAGGTCCGCGGCCTTGCCAGGCAAGATCGGGCTGGCGACAGCGGCGCCGAACCCCTCCAGTTTCAATGTCACAAAATGCCGCGATACCTCCGAGTCGGGGCCGGCGTTGGTGGCGAAAATGATCTCGTCACCCTTATCCCGGGCCGGAACTGCGAAGTGAATTTCCCGCCTGGCCCTCTGGCGATCAGCGGGAAGGCTGTGGTCAACGATCCCTTGGGCGGTGATTCCACCCTTAAAGTGCTTCCCGAGAGCGGTGGCGTTGCGTTGGAAGGCCTTTAAGTCCTTCTCGGTGATGAGCCGGGGCTTTCCGCCAAGTGTCGTCAGCAGTAACCGCGAGGCGTCATAGCCTCCCGACACGTCGCCCGGGGACAAAAGGATGGGAGACGCCGCGTGCTGCGACTCATAGTCGCGCGTCTGACGCCGATTTGCTGAAAATGCTCCGCCAATAAGGCTTGTAGCATTCGGGCGCGGAGTGGTCATTGCCTGCCGTTCAGAGAAGGGCTACGAGAGACTCGGCCCAAAAGGGCTGCTTTTCAGCTCGGTGATCAGGTCGTCCTTCAACACCAGGAGCTGCTGTTTGATTCCGATGAATTCCTCGGCGATGGTCGACGGCGACATCGCTGGGGCCGAAATGGGGACGGCGGCGCGTGTGGCTTGGGATGGAAGTGCGGCGGGGACGGGCAGATAGGCCGTGCTCCGGGCGCCTACCTCCGTCGCGACAGCGGTAGCAGTGGCACCGCTAGGGTTGTTCGAGAAGTCGGGATAAGTGCCCTCGGGAGAGCTGGCGTCATCGAGAACCGCTGAACGCTGGCTCAGTCGATCGAGGCGCCGTGCCAATACGTCTCGACCGTGGCTGAGATCAGCGATGTGATGGCTCAGGCGAGCGATCAGAGACGAGCATTCCTGGAGTTCGGTAGCCGGATATCCCGCGATGGGTGAAGCTGTCAGTGAGGGCATGGCGATAGGTTCGTGGTTTCGGAGCTGAGGGGCTTAGCGAGAAGGTGGGTGAGCGGCGGATGAGGCAATTTCGGCGAGGAGGAATTCGGCCGACTGCTTGATAACTGTGGAGACCAAGCCACGATCGGCGTTGCGCTCGGCGATAGTTCGCAGCCGGCCAGGGATGTCCGGAGCACTAAGGTCAATACGGCCTTCAAGCAGCGTATTGAGATAGTCGAGGTCTTGGTTCTGGAGGGTGGGGGCTCGGAGCACGGAGGCAAGGTAGTCCCGCTGCGCCTCGGATTCCGCGGGCGGCAACCGCTCGGCATTTGACTCCGCGGCTGCGCTGTCAAGCTCCGCGGCCGCCTTGGCTGATTCAACCTCTTCCCGGAGGTCTCTGAGCCGTGCTTCCTTAACTTCGATCGCCGCAGCTAGTGCCTCGATCTTCGCATCCAGTTCGTCCGACCGGCCCTGCTGCCGGCTGAAGGCGGTGGTGTTCCGCTGTGCAAGGGGCATGATTCGCTCTGCAACCGTGAGAGCGCTAATCATCAGCTCCTTCTCAGGGGCGACAAACGCGGTAACGTCCTTTTTGTTGAGCAGCCACTTTCTGTGAATAAGCGGGCCGCGCATGGTGGGGTCAGTGCGAAAGAAGGCGGTGATGGTTTGGCCGTCGGTCAAACGCAGGATCGAGATTACCTCTGCTGCTCCGCCAATGATCCGCGGTTCGATGATGTCGCATCCCTCGACTTTCACGGGGCCTGGCACACGATTCAACGTGCGCCGGAGGATTTCAAACAGGCGTTCGACATGCTCGCATTCGGCTTCCACAGCGGGGTACGTGGCAGAGTCGAAGCACGTTGCCGAGTCAAATGAGCCCGGTTGGTTGTCGACGTGGGGGAGGCGCTTTTTCAGCTCGGGGGTGCGCAGGAGGCCGCGGGCGCCCGGCGATCGCACGCGCTTGTTCATGTAGGCGTCCAGAACTTGCGCGTCGTGGCGGAAATCCTTCATACGCTCTTCCTGGCGAGGATTCATGCCGTAATCGCCAACCTTCCGATTGATCGAAATGTCGATGAGCCGGTGCAAGAGGTCTCGGGCTTCATCTTTGCTCATGAAGTCAGAGGCGAGCGTGGTTTCTGTGACGAAATCAGACAGTCCGACCGGAACTTTGGCTTTTTCGAAGCTCGAACGGATGAAATCTCGGAAGTACCGGAGGAGGTCTGCCGTTGCGGCGATCGCTTCCTTGCTGTACCCCAGGTAAACGTCGTCGAAGCTGGCCTCGATGTCGTCGAGGGTGACGGACTCCAGCAGCATCCCGTTACTGCCGTCGTCTTGGCGGATGGCGTAAAGCACTCTCGCCATTAAGTCGCCGGAGCCGACATTTTGAGGGGTCGTCCCCAGCCATTGGATTTTCATCGTTGAGTCGTCCTGTTATTCAAGCTGTTAACAATTGATACTTCGGCTCAATTGTCAGGCGCGTCGAAGAGCAGGATTTACCCAATTTCCGCGGAAATTGCGGCTAGGGCTCGGGCATGCTGGTGACCGGCCTGATGTAGCCCGCTTCCCACGCCGCGGCGTTGACCCAGAACTGCTCGCGCTTGCCCGTGTTGACGATGCGACCCTCGATTGTGTCGTTGCGAATCCAGGTGTGGATCGTAGCCAGGCTGGGCGCCTCGCCAGGCTCGAAAGCGCTATTGAAAGGTCTCACGGCGAATCAACATTTGGGCTTCTCCAAGGTCCCGAGGGGGACGAAACTCTTCAAATTCGCAGAGTTCAGTACCAGTTCGCCGATTCGCGAGATTTCGACTCCTACGCTGCCGCTCCCCAAAACGGGGGAGCGGGGAATCGCGGGGTTCGGATCGAATACGCGCTCTCCCTGAACATGGCGAGTTCCTTGGCCATGTCGAGGGAGATGGCGTAGTCCTTCGCCGGACGGCCCTGACCCTTTGCGCCGAAACTGGCGGAAAGGGTTGTGACATAGTCGCGGCCTTCTTCGAAGCAGCATTGATGGATGCGGTCCTTGACCCAGTTCGAAAAGTCCTTGCCAACCCCCAGGAACCCGTGCAGCTCCCGGGCGTTCACCGTCATGACGGCTGCGCCGCCGATTTCGCCCGAGATGACGGCGATCGAGGAGGGAAGCGCCGGCGGGGTCGCGACCGGGAATTCGATCGGTTGCTGGACCGGCTGCGCCGCCGCCGCGACGGCGGCTTCGGTGAGGCTGACCGAACCCTCAGTCGCGCACAGCCTCTCGTAGACGGCGATCTTCGGCGCGTCCTCCTCGATTTTGGCGGCCTGCGCGGTGTTCTCGGCTTCCAGGGCCGCCACCTTGGTAATGGCTGCCTGGCGCGCGCGGAACTGGTCCGCCCAGGCGATGGCGGCCGCCGCGGGATCGGTGAAGTTGGGCAGCGCCGGGTGCGGCGCCGGAGCCGGCTGCGCGTGGAGCTTGCGCTCGCACTCGATGAAGTACTGCCGGGCCTGCTTGCCGCGCTCGGTGCGCTCGACCATCGCCAGCTCTTTCGCCATGTCCAGGGAGATGGCATATTCCTTAGTCTCCTGAACGCGAGCTTTTGGGCTCCCCGAAATCGGGGCGCTCAACCCGGAGCCGACGGTGTAGTCAACGCCCTCGCAGAACCCATACTGGCCAATGCGATCCTTTATCCACGTGGAGAAATCCTTGCCAACCCCCAGGAACCCGTGCAGCTCCCGGGCATCTACCGTCAAGACAGTGGCGCTGCCGACCACCGCGAGGCGCACCGGCACGATGCCGTCCTGCACCGGCTGAAGAGTTTGCACGAAGACCGGCAGCGCCACGCCGGGCGCGGCGGCCGGCATCGGCGCCGACTCGCCGGCCAGGCCGTGCCGCGCGGCGATCTCCGTGCACTTGAAGGCGTCGGCCAGCCGCAACGCGAAGTCGTCGGCGTCTCGCGCCTTCAGGTGGCGCAGCAGCACCGTGGCGTGGCGCTCGTTCAGGTAGGCCACGCCGCCGGCCTCTTCCAAGCCCCCTCGACACACAGGTAGTCGCTCAGGGTGACGAAGTCCACCGCTGCTGCTTCCAACGCATCGCGAGGATGCCGGCAACGATGGTCCGGTGGTTGTGGTGTAGAAAATCACCCGCCGTCACGAGATCCGTCACATCGTCGATCGCAGCGTTGTTCAGCAGCAGGCCGCCGAGGAATGACTGCTCGGCCCCGATCGAGTGCGGCGGGTGCTTCGGGCTGGGCGCGGCCTTGCTTCCATCAGCCATGGGCGGCTCCCGCCTGATCGCCGCCGCCATCGCGGTTGCGCCGCGCCTCATGAGCGCGCTTGGCCTGGATGCCCATGGAGGTCAGCTTCCAGCCATGCCCCTCGTCCGGCACCCAAAGCTTGAACCAGTTCTCCTCGATCGAGTTGCGGAAGACCTGGCGCCAGTTCGTGTACCGCTTGCGGCCGCGGTTCTCGGTGTAGCGCTTCTTGAACTCGATCCAGTTGAGCTGGAGGTAGTCCTCGGGGATGCGCATCTCCCGGATGTAGACGAACACCGGGTCAGTGCGCGGGATGGGCTTCTCTCCGCTGTCCTTGCAGCGATCCAGGAACGTGCTGAAGGTGATCGCGTTCTCGCCGCGCTTGGGCTTTGCCCTTGGATGTTCACCTGAGGGGGGAGCCGCGTCAGCGGCGATCTCGGCCGCTCCCTGGTGGTTATTGGTGGTTACTAACGGATTGGGGCGCACCGGTGCGAGGGGTGCCGCGCATCCATGCGAGGGGTCCCGCGCATTGGCGCTAGGGGTAGCATCCATGCGAGGGGTAGCACTTGTGCTAGGGGTAGCATCTGCGCGAGGGGTGTCTGTCTCCGGGCCGGCGGTGTCACAGCGCTTTCCGGCCAACGGAGGCAAGGCGCGCAGGCGCTCCAGGTCGATCCGGTACCTCTGCGTGGACTCAAGCGACGCGCGGCCGCCGCGAGATTCGCCGACCTTCAGTAGAATGCGTTCCGCAACCAGCTCCTTCTTGATGCGCCGCGCTTGCGACTCGCTGACGCAAGCCAGGGCGGCCGCAGTAGAGTTGGAAGGGAAGATGTTGTCGCCGGTCGGGCTGGCGAAGTTCGCGAGCACCATGAGCATGAGCTTCTTACCCCCACCATCTGGGTAGCGCTCAATGACCTCTTTCATTACCTCGATGCTCACTTCATCAGCTCCGGCGGGACAGTCGTTTGCCTAAAAGGCGCGTCCTGTTCGCGCGGAAAAGTTACGTCAAGCTGGGCCTCCGACCGGATGAAAATGGCTCCGCATCGTCAGTCCTGAACTACATTGGCCGCCGGGTGATCGCCCGGTGGCCTTTTTTATTGAGTTTTGAAGCGAGTGACTTTAATCACCGAGTCCAAAGCAGCCGTCAAGGCGATCGTTTCGAAGGAATCGAGACCCAACGAACTGATGACATCGCTCAGGATGTGGCGGGCTACCACCTCGCTCTTAGTCGACGAATAAGAGCCGGCGGGGGTAGAAGATTCGAAGGAGGCGACGTGATAATTTGCGGCTTTAGCCCACTCGTGGCGAACCAGTGCCGCGCTATAGGCGGCGAGGGCGTCGACGAGCTTTTGAGATGCTTCGGTCCCCAACTGCTTCCAGGGGACTAGCTCGCACACTTTGCCCGCAGCCTGCTCTTCTGCGTGCGCCAGCAGAGCGAGCACCTCGCGCGGCTGAGGATCAAGCGGGACTTCGACGTTCACTGGGGCATCTCCGCCGAAGTACGTGCCGCCGCGCGAGATGCGATCCAGGCGTCCAGTTCGGCGCGAATAAAGGCTTTAGAGGTCAGGCCCACGCTGATCGGGAGGGGAAACGTCGGGTCATACTGCCGGCAGCGCTTGTCCAGCTTGCGGTATCCGGTAGCGTTGGAGAGCCCCGCATATGCGAATCCGGCCGAGACAGACCGAATTAAAGGACCGCGGCTTTCGCCTTGATTGGCGCAAGTCGGCGGCGTCGGATTAGGAATTTGGTGCACGTTGATGACTCCTGAAAGGGTTGCAGATGCGGACGCAACCCTACAGAAGCTTTTCGGCGAAGTCGCCTAAAGGACGACGTTATTGAGCGCACTTACGGCGTAAATGCGCAGAATTAGCCTTTCGACCATTTCGCGTGCCAGGCCGGAGTCTTTGCCCTACCTTCTAATGCTCGCTTCGCCGCGGAAAGGTTTAAATCGTGTGCGGAGGCTGTTTGCTCGACGCAACGATCCTTTGTTTTAAACTTCCCGCTATCCCATTCTCTCTGCACCTCGGCGATGGCCGAAGCGCGCGCAGCTCGCTTCGCAACTCTGGCTGGCTTATTTTGGCCGCGCAGTACGTTTTTTCGATTTTGATCTGATCTTAAGGCGGCCTGTGTCGCGTCATCCGTATCAGAGCTTTCGGCTGCGGCTGTTCGAACAAGGAGATATAGTGCGGCTGGTGTAGCCCGAATGAGGGACGCATGCTTTGCTCCCTTGAGTACCGCTTTGGGCGATTTGTGGCCGTAGTAGAGTGCCAAGACCATCGCCTGTGTGTACGTCTCTTGGTCTGCTTCACTGAGATATCGTGCGACCTCGTCATCTGCTCCAAGCCCCAGGCAATCCAAAATAACTGCGGCCGGCGCGCACGCACGCAACAAATTAACGATCGCCCTTGCCTCGGCTTCACGTGGGAGAGACCGCCGTTTCTTCGGAAAGTCAACCGTCTTGCTCACTGCCTTATGGCCCTCAGAACGATATCAGTTACGGCTAGGAAGCCAGCGGCGATGTCGTCGCCGTCGCTACTTCTGCCGGGTCGCGCTACGAACGCAGCAGTGCTTGATCGATCACCGTAAAGAATCCGGCGGCGATGTCGTTGCCGTCGCCTGTAATGCGTCGATCGAGCGCTTTGTGCCGAGCCATACTGGACACAATCTGCATGAGTCCGCCCGGGAGAGACAAGCCGTTGCCGCCCCGGATGAAGGCCAAATAGTGCTCGGCAAGAGCTTCGCCGGCCTCAAAACCGCTCATCCCGTCGGGAATGCAGTTTGCATCGACGACCCAACAATTGCCGACCTTGAGAGCATCTCCGCACACAAAAGATAGGGCAGAGGCCGGATGGGGAGAGACAACAAACGCGGCAGCGGTAAGCGATTCCATTTCAACCTCCTTGTGCTGAGATAAATCCAGCGCCGCCACGTTTTCAAGCGTGGTTGCGCTGGCGGTCGGGGGTTGAAAACCGGCACAAGGCGGCGGGCATATTTCCCCATAGGGGGTGTTGTATTCGCCCCACCCCGACCAAAGCTGAATTCGATCGGATGCTATCCAGGCCACAACTATCGGGGTGACCTGTCTGCTTGCGCTCGGGTTTTCAAGCCCGTGCACGCATCCTCTCTCGTGTTACATTCCTCGTCAAGATAACTACTTAGTTATCAAATACTTGATAACTAGTTGGCATCTTGGTTACTGCTTATCGAGTCTGGATTTCTCCATCAGCAACGGGCATGTTCTCCTCGAATTTTCTGACCGCCTGCTCCAGTTGGGCCATGGCGTTAGGCAGATGCTCCGGTGCGTCGCGAGCTGCCAGCACGCCCGCCGCGTGATACAGAAGCTCCGCGGCATAGTGGGGAATCGCTGCGAAAATGACGTTGGTCATGGGCTGAGGCGTCACGCAGCGGATCGAATTCCGACCACCTTGCCATCGCGTTTGAGGCTATCGAGGTAGTCGGCCCAGGCCTGCATCATCTTGCGTCGCTCCGGGAGGTGGGAGGTGCGGTTGTAGGCGCGCCCGTTCGGGTCTTTCACCGCATGGGCTAGCTGATGCTCGATGATGTCTGGACGGAACCCTAGAACTTCATCGAGGACGGTGCGAGCCATGGCCCTGAACCCGTGGCCGGTCATCTGCTCGCCGGAGTAGCCCAGGGCCCGTAGCGCCGAGTTGACCGTGTTCTCGCTCATCGCACGCTGCGGCGTCCGAACATTCGGGAAGACGTATCGGCCATCGCCGGTCAGCGGCTTCAGCTCCCGAAGGATCGACACTGCCTGTTCCGACAACGGGACGAGATGCGGCTCTCCCATCTTCATCTTCTCGCCGGAAATGCACCAGGTCGCTGCGTCGAGGTCGAATTCCGACCATTCAGCGTGCCGCAGTTCTACAGGGCGTACAAAGGTCAAAGGAGCGAGCTTGAGAGCTGCCTGCACCTCTGGGGTACCTATGTACCCGTCGACTGCTCGCATCAGCGCTGCAATTTGAGCGGGGTCAGTGATGGAGGCGAAATGCTTGGTGCGGTGCGGGGTGAGCGCTCCTTTGAGCGCTGCGGCGATGTCGTAATTGGCTCGGCCAGTTGCGATCGCGTAGCGGAAGAGCGAGCCGCAGTCGCCGCGGGCACGATGCGCGGTTTCCGCTATGCCCTTTGTTTCCATCTTCTGCAGGGGCACCAGCAGTTCTTGAGCCTCGATTTCTCCTATCGGCCGCTTGCCGAGATAGGGGAACAGGTTGCGCTCGAATCGGCGGACCAGCTTGCCGTAATAGGATGGGGTAACGACCTTCCGGCGCTTTTCGAACCACTCACGGGCCACAGTCTCAAAGCTGTTGGAGGCGCTCGTCTTGGCCTCAATTCGCGCCAGCCTTCGGAGGAGGGCCGGGTCTTCGCCGTCGCGGCGCTGCTTTTTGAGCACTTCCTTGACCGTGCGCGCCTCGGCAAGGGAGGTGGCGGGGTAGGCCCCAAGGGACACCCTGGTTTCCCGGCCGCCTGGTCGGCGATATTTCAGCCGCCAAAGCTTGGACCCGTTGGGAAAGACCTCCAAATACAAACCGCCGCCGTCCGCGAGCTTGTACGGCCGCTCGCGTGGCTGGGCCGTCTTCACTTCGATGCCTTTGAGCTTCATCCTGCCCCCAGTCGTGAAATATGCCCCCAAATCTGCCCCCGAAAGGAGCGGGATTGGGTGAGACCGGGTGAGATGCTACGGTATACCACCCGGAGGAAATCACTGCGTTTTCCTTAACTTAGGAGATGCAGTGAGACGGGGTGATATTAGAAAATGGTGGCTAGAGGCGGGATCGAACCGCCGACCTCAGCATTATGAGTGCCGCGCTCTAACCGTCTGAGCTACCTAGCCACTGAGGGGTCGCAAATTCTATAGAAAGCGGCCGGTCCAGTCGAGTGCGCGTCCCGCCTCAGCCGCGCTTGCGCAAGGGGGTGACGGTGCTGTCGCGGCGGCTGTCGCTGCCGTAGAGGTAATCGCGGGTCAGCGGCAGGCGCAGCAGCGAGCGTTCCATCTGAGCGTGGAACACCACCAGTTCGCCGTACAGGAAGTTGATCTCCGACACCTGCAGGTAGAACTCCCACATGCGGCAGAAGCGCTCCCCCAGGCGCGCGGCGAATTCCGCGCGGCTGGCCTGGAAACGGCGGTTCCACTCGGCCAGGGTCTTGGCGTAGTGCACGCGCCAAATCTCCAGGTCGGTGAGGATCAGGCCGTGCTGCTCGATCGAGGCGGTGATCTCTGAGGCGGCCGGCAGGTAGCCGCCGGGGAAGATGTACTTGCGGATCCAGGCATTGCCGCCGCCCGGCGGGGTGTGGCGGCCGATGGAGTGGAGCAGGGCGGTGCCGTCTTCGTTGAGCAGGTCGTGCACCTGCTGGAAGAAGGCGCCGTACTGCGGCCGGCCGACGTGCTCGAACATGCCGATGCTGACGATGGCGTCGAAGCTGCCGCGCACGTTGCGGTAGTCCTCCAGCTGGAAATCCACCTGGTTGGACAATCCGCGCTCGGCGGCGCGCTGCTGCGCCACCTTGTGCTGTTCGGTGGACAGGGTGATGCCGGTGACGCGCGCGTCGTAGCGCTGCGCCAGGTACATGGCCATGCCGCCCCAGCCGCAGCCGATGTCCAGCACCCGCGCGCCGGGGCGCAGGTCCAGTTTGGCGGCGATGTGCGCGCACTTGGCCTGCTGCGCCGCCTCCAGGTCCATGCCCTCGTCGCGGAAGTAGGCGCACGAGTAGTGCATGTCGCGATCGAGGAAGCGCGAGTACAGCGCGTAGTCCAGGTCGTAGTGGGCGTGGACGTTGCTGCGGCTGCGCAGCGGGTTGTTCAACTCGCCGAACCAGCTGAACAGGTTGCCGAGCGCCCGGCCGAAGGGGCCGGAGTGGGCCGAGGTGGCCATCTGGATCGCCACTTCGAGCACGCGGCGCAGGTCGCCGTCGAGCGGCTCCCACACGCCCTCCATATAGGATTCGGCGAAGCGCAGGTTGGGGTTGAGCAGGATGCCGAGCAGGGCCTCCGGCTTGTGCAGGCGCAGAACCGCTCGCGGCTCGTTGTGCCCGATGGTCCAGGTGCGGCCGTCGGCCGCCCGGAACTCCAGGCATCCCTGCCCGAACTGTCTGCCCAATCTCTTCAACAGGGCGTCCATGGCTGAATTATTAGCCCGGAAAATGCCCTTTGCCTAGTCCCCCGGCGGCCCCGCCAAAGCGCGGCGGGGCGCGGCTTTTCCAGCCGCGGCCCGGCGGCAGCTCAGACGTTGAAGCGGAAGTGCATCACGTCGCCTTCGTGCACGACGTAATCCTTGCCTTCCAGCCGCCAGCGGCCGGCTTCCTTGGCGCCGGCCTCGCCGTTGTACTGGATGTAATCGTCGTAGGCGATCACCTCGGCGCGGATGAAGCCGCGCTCGAAATCGGTGTGGATCACGCCGGCGGCCTGCGGTGCGGTGGCGCCGACCTTGACCGTCCAGGCGCGCACTTCCTGCACGCCGGCGGTGAAGTAGGTCTGCAGGCCGAGCAGCTTGTAGGCGGTGCGGATGACGCGGTTCAGGCCCGGCTCCTGCAGGCCCAGGTCGGCCAGGAACGGGATCTTGTCGGCTTCGTCGAGCTGGGCGATCTCGGCCTCGATGGCGGCGCAGACCAGTACCACCTCGGCGTTCTCCTTGGCGGCGAAGCCGCGCACGCGTTCGACCAGCTCGTTGCCGTTGAGGCCCTTTTCGTCGACGTTGGCGATGTACAGCGCCGGCTTGGCGGTGATCAGGTGCAGCTCCCGCAAGCTGGCGCGCTCCTCGGCGTCGAGGCTCAGGCCGCGCACCGCCTGCCCCTCGTTGAGGTGGGCCTGCACCCGCTGCAGCAGGGTCTGGCGGACGGCGGCGGCCTTGTCGCCGGCGCGCACCAGCTTGGCGGTGCGCTCCAGCGCCTTGGTCACCGATTCCAGGTCGGCCAGGGCCAGCTCGGTGTTGATCACCTCGATGTCGCGCAGCGGGTCCACGCCACCGGAAACGTGGATGACGTCGTCGTCGACGAAGCAGCGCACGACGTGGGCGATGGCGTCGGTTTCGCGGATGTGGGCGAGGAACTTGTTGCCCAGGCCTTCGCCCTGGCTGGCGCCGGCGACCAGGCCGGCGATATCGACGAACTCCACCGCCGCGCCGAGGATGCGCTCGGGCTTGACGATGGCGGCCAGGGCGTCGAGGCGCGGGTCCGGCACCGCCACCACGCCGACGTTCGGGTCGATGGTGCAGAACGGGTAGTTCTCGGCGGCGATCTGCGCCTTGGTCAGCGCGTTGAACAGGGTGGACTTGCCGACGTTGGGCAGGCCAACGATGCCGCATTTGATACCCATGAATCCTTCGCTCCAGCTGGCGGCACTCACGGTGCCGCGAAAAAGGCGCATAGCTTAGCCGACAGGGGCCTCCAGCGGGGCTCCCGGCGCTGCCGGGCGGCCGTTTTGCGCACGCCGCCGGCCGCTTGCGGCATAGTTTGTCCCATCCCATTGCCCCTCGATCCCATGAAATCCGCCCTCCGTTGCCTGATCCTGTCGTTCGCGGCCATCGTCGCCGCCTGCGCCGTCGCTCCCCGGCCGCAGGAGCCGGACGGGCCGCCCGCGGCTCACCCGGTGCTGGGCCAGATCGCCGGCGCGGTGCAGGCGGAAGGCCTGCGCGCCACGGTGCAGACCCTGGTCGGCTTCGGCACCCGCCACACCCTGTCGGACACCCGCTCCGATAGCCGCGGCATCGGCGCCGCCCGCCGCTGGGCCCAGGCCCGCTTCGCCGCCATCAGCCAGGACTGCGGCGGCTGCCTCGACGTGCGCACGCCGGCGCAGACCGTCAGCGGCAACCGCCTGCCCCAGCCGGTGGAGGTGATGGACGTGGTGGCGGTGCAGAAGGGCAGCACCGACCCGGACCGGGTGATCCTGCTCACCGCGCACATCGATTCGCGCGTCAGCGACGTGATGAACGCCGACGCCGACGCGCCCGGCGCCGACGACGACGGCTCCGGCGTGGCCCTGGTGCTGGAATCGGCGCGCATCCTCAGCCGCTACCGGTTCGCGGCGACCATCGTCTACGGCATCGTCTCCGGCGAGGAGCAGGGCCTGTACGGCGGCAAGATCCTGGCGCAGTACGCCCACGACCAGGGCTGGAGCGTCGAGGCCGATCTCAACGACGACATCGTCGGCGGCGACCGCGGCCAGAACGGCGAAGGCGAGGCCGACTCCGGCGACCGCGTAACGCCGGGGCAGCCACACCGCTACCATGA
>ERZ1034411.176-NODE-176-length-17001-cov-22.405405_pt1 | contig 17001 bp, 21 predicted proteins | sample MGYA00520583_ERZ1034411 | MGnify/ENA primary metagenome ERZ1034411 (study PRJEB33736, sample SAMEA104288481) | Azolla microphylla | place: Ecuador | collected 1982 | study: EMG produced TPA metagenomics assembly of the PRJEB19522 data set (Is there foul play in...
GATAATTCACAGATTTTCACCAGTACAAATAATAATTCTGATTCCTCTCCGAGCGGAGTTTTACCGCAACCACAAAAAAACACAGTAGTTTCGTCTCAACCTGCTGTGATTCTGGCTCCGAAAACAGAACCTCTCAAACCTTTACCTTCGATTACAAAGGAAAGTCGCTCTTCATTACATATGATGCTAAATTTCGTTCACAAAAACAAGGAAAACCTTATCATGCAATAAAAACTGGCATTATTTATTAACATTTTAGAGGTTGGTCGTATATTCTAGCTTTTTGCCTTTTTTGCCTTTATTTTTGGACGAAATTTTCATATTTAATTAATAGTTTGGCATAACAGGTACTGAAGAACCTGAAAAGTTACTCGAAGCAGGGAAACCCTTCCACCTCAGTGGCTCAACTTTTCAAGACATATTCTTGCAGAAAAATTAGTCTGCGTCTCTGCTACATTATTAAATGTACTTGAGTTTGGAATGAGCAGCCAAAATAATTTTTTCTGTTTCCTTCCAACTAATACATTTGTCAGTTACTGAAACACCATATTGTAATTCTTCACGTTTCCCTGTAATTGGTTGACTACCTTCATATAAATTTGATTCCAGCATCATTCCTACAATTGAGGTATTACCATCGACGATTTGCTGAATTACATTTTCTAAGACAAGAGATTGTAATCTGTAGTCTTTATTCGTATTACCATGACTACAATCAATCACTATTCTCGGTGGTAAATTTTGCGCTTTCAATTGTTCCTCAACTAGTCTGATACTTTCTGGATCAAAGTTAGGCTGATTTCCACCACGTAAAATTACATGACCATGAGAATTTCCTCTAGTTTGAAATACACTGACCTGTCCTTTTTGATCAATTCCTAAGAAATTATGTGGAGTTCTTGCTGATTTTAAAGCATTTAAAGCTACATGAATATTACCATCGGTACCATTTTTAAAACCCACTGGCATAGAAAGACCACTAGCCATTTCTCTGTGAGTTTGTGATTCAGTTGTCCTAGCTCCAATTGCTGACCAAGCAACCAATTCACTAATATATTGAGGTATGATGGGATCAAGTGCTTCTGTGGCAGTTGGTAAACCTAATTCTGCTAATGTTAATAACAGATTCCTGGCGATTAATATACCGTGTTCTACATGGAAAGAATCATCCATCTCTGGATCATTAATTAAACCCTTCCAGCCTACAGTTGTTCTTGGTTTTTCAAAATAGACCCGCATAATCAGCACCAGTTTATCTTGAACTTTCTCTGCTAGAACTTTCAATTTTTCAGCATATTCTATAGCAGCTTTTGGATCGTGGATTGAACATGGACCAACTACAATAAATTTTCTGATATCTTGAAAATCAAGAATATCTTCTATTTGTTGTCTGAATTTCAAAATTGTGTTTTCAGCAGATTTCGTTAGAGGTAATTTTGCTTTGACTTCATTGGGAGTTAAGAGAACGTGCGAACTTTTAATGTTAGTGTTAATTAATTTGTTGATCATGGTGTAAATCTCTAGCCTGGCTTATGTAATCTTATTTTCTGTGTAGATGAATACTATATACAGTATAAACGAAAAATATCAGTAAGCCAATAATTATAATTAGTGTATTTAAATAATAAATAAAATTAATTGCTCACTCTAGTAAATTTATCATTGGACATAAATTTTTAGCCTCAATTGCTAGTAACTCCGTAAATTCAAAATTCAGATGAAGTTGCATAGAATCATAAAATCATATTTGCATGACAATCACGGCAGATAAATGCAGATGAAGATAGATGAACTAATTGATTTCATGATTCTGTGCAATCTCTTATGAACTAGGTATATCGCAGGAGTCAGAAGTCAGGAGTAAAACTCTCTTGGTGTCTAGGTTTCAATTTATATTCTGTACCTCATTGATCTTCAATCTGCTGTAACTAGCAATTTACGTTATTAGCTTAATAATGAGTTTAATTGCATATAGCTTAATAACCAATTTGCTGCTGTTGCTCTCCGAGTTTGTCGAGGTCCAAATTCACCAATCTTGTAACCTTTAAAACCTAACTTTTGTTTGAGTATTTGTTTATTTTCTTGAGGAATAGAGCGAGTTAATTTCATAGTTACGGGTCGAGATCCTAGAAAATTAGGTGGTTCTGGGTATTCATCTTGCCATTCTAATGCTACAGAACTACTATCCCATTTTTCAGATATGGAATCGTAGCGATAGCCTAAGTAATGCCATACTAATTGGTTGACAGTAGAATCATCAATTGTATCATTGATGATTGCCCAAATTGTTTGTGTGTTGAGTGGTGGTAGGTTAGACATAAGCAAGTTAAAGTTTGTCAGTGGTCAGTTGTCAACTAATTGCATAAAAGCAAAAAACAATTTTACTACCTAGATAGATTTCTAAAGACAGGTTTGATTCTATCATTTTAGAAATATGCTAGAAGATTTATTGGTTACAACCAAGAAACATAACCAGAATAAGCTACACTTTGCTTTTTCCCACTAATCAATCACAACCCCCACCTCCTGGAGTTTCGATCAGAAAAATATCCCCTAGTTGCATCTCTACAGTTGCTGTACTACCTAAAATTTCCTCAGTGCCATTTTGACGTTGTACCCAGTTGCATCCTACCTGTCCCCCTGCTGCACCATTTAATCCAAAGGGAGGAACTAAACGATGGCTAGAGAGAATATTTGCATTCATCTTTTCTAAAAATTTAATACGGCGAATTACCCCATTTCCACCCGAATATTTTCCTTTCCCTCGACTATGAGGACGTAAACTAAAACTTTCCACCTGCACAGGATAAAGGGTTTCTAAAACTTCAGGATCAGTTAAGCAAGAATTATTCATGTGGGTATGAACCCCATCGCTACCATCAAAATTAATTCCTGTACCAGAACCGGCACAAATAGTTTCATAATATTGATATTGTTGATTACCAAGAATGAAATTATTCATTGTTCCTTGGGAAGCGACCATCACACCCAAAGCAGCATATAAAGCATCAACAATAGTTTGCGAAGTTTCTATATTACCTGCTACTACTACTGCTCGATAAGTTGGGTTTAACATACAACCTTCCTTTAGGGACAATGATTTCCAAAGGTTTGAGACAACCTGCATTGAGAGGAATATTATCATCAGCTAAAGTCCGAAATACATATAAAACGGCAGCTTGAGTTACAGCTTTGGGGGTATTGAAGTTACTATTTAATTGTGCAGATGTACCTATAGAATCAACTTTTGCACGACGACTATACCGGTCAATTGTTACCGATACTTGGATTATTGCACCGCTATCGATTTCATAAATAAATGAACCATCTTTCAAAATATCAATTGCGCGTGTGACTGACTCCTCCGCATTATCTTGGACAAACTGCATATAAGGATTAACTGTTCCTAGTTGATATTGATTGACCATTTTCACAATTTCTTGAACTCCCCTTTTATTTATTAGCAGCAATTTGGGCTTTTAAATCGGCAATATTTTGCTCAGAATTACGACTAGGATAAGGATGATTTAATACGAATTCTCTTACTGCTGCTTCTTGAAATTCTTCCTGTGCAACTAAGAGGAAATTATCAAAAATTATTCCTTCTTCTTCTACTGTGGTACTGTGAGGAGCCATAGAACCGGGAGTAATACTACCAATATCCGCTTAGTGCCCACGGGAAGCAACGAAAAAAAGTATTTTGGCGTCTCTCTAAAAAGATGGGGGTAATGGCTGTGACATCAGGTAAATGTGTTCCACCGTTATAGGGGTTATTTGATAAATACACATTTCCTGGTTTGATATTGTGGCCTTAAGCATTTATTAAACTGCGGAAACTTTCACTCATTGAGCCTAAGTGTAGAGGAATATGAAGCGCATTAGCAACTAATAAACCAGAAACATCAAAAATAGCACAGGAAAAATCTAGACGTTCTTTAATATTGACTGATACTGATGCTGCTGTATATTGCAAAATAATTCCCATTTGTTCTAAGATGAGATGAACTGATAGAGATTTTTAGATATTTCTAAACGGACTGGAGCTGGTTGAGATGTGGTGTACATCTTTAACCCTATTTCCAACTTAAAAATAAACGGTAGGTTGGCTTTCTTTGCATCAACCCAGCCTACTTTCTCAGATGTTTCTAAATCCTATCTGGCTTAATATTTAATTCCCGCAATTTTGATGCTTCACGTTCTGCTCTTTTAGTTTCTAATTCCGTAATTTCTAATTCTGTAATTCCTAATTATGCGGTTTCTTCAGGTGTGGTTACTAAATTCCCTTCAGATGTGAAATAACGTAATCAAACCTCATGAATTAATTCCTAAATACAAACTCAATTATTCACTCCATAAATGTCCTTCTTATTGGTTCCTATTGGTTGATATTTGCCATTTATTAACTGAGAACCTACAAATTATAATGTATAAGGGTCAAACCAAAAATATTCTGGTGTGCGGAAAGTATCTTGATAAAGTTCCTTTTTAGATTCTCTAACAGTTTTAGCTGTTGTTGGTGAGAGAATTTCGACAATTACATGAGGATATTTACCGTTTTCTTCCCACACTACCCAACTTTTACGGGTTTTGCGTTCAGTTCCTAAGACTACAAAAAAATCAGGTCCCCGAAAGTTTCCGGTTTTTCTCTGGTTAGGACTATAATAAATACTTAAATTTCCCGCAGCATAGAAATCAGTTCTATCCTTCCATAACCATTTAAGACATTTGATTAAGACCATAACTGGCTCTAAATGTAGTTCTGTTTCCACTGGCGGTTTATCACTATATAAACCAGTGGGAGGAAAAATTACATCTTCCGCGATATTTTGTTCATCTACTAATTCTTGAGTAATCATCATGATATGATAGCAAGTAGTTATGTGTTGATTTTAGCATTAATTACAGTAGCTATAAATCTAATTAAACAAGACGTTGCAAAATTAAATGATTACGCTTAGTTAATATGGCTTGCCAGTTAGGTTCAACTACAATGGTGCTGGTTTTTTCAACAATGATTGCATGCAGCACTGTTTATAGAATCTTCTGGTTGTAAATCTTCTCGTAGATAAACTGGTGTATCATCCCATTTTTCACGTCAAGAGTAAATATTTTTACTATTTCTACAGGCTGGGGTGTTTCCTCTCCAGGGGGTTTACGAATGATGACTGGTTCTTCAGGAGTATCCACTTTTTGGATTACTTCTACAAAAATAGATTCAATAATTAATACTTTTTCAGTTTGAATAAAACCATATCTTGATTTATGTTTCAGTTTCAACATGATGTTGTATTAAGGTTACATCTGAGGTAAAGTCAACTGTGAAAATTGAATTCTTACCCTCATACTTTAAATTAACTTTTTCGATTACTTCTTCTTCTAGTTTGATTTCTTCTTGGTGGTTTAATCCGCTACGGACTTGGATTTCTAAAGATGCTATTAATTGCTCTAGTTGAGGACTTAGTGCTTGCTTTAAAGGCTGTTCTAATCTGGGTACTCTGGTAGTTCTCACGTCAGCTAACCCCATTCCATAAGCAGAAAGAACTCCAGCAAAATGGTACAAAAATATCTTTTGTATTCCTAAAGTATCAGCAATTAAAAAAGCAACTTGTCCACCTCCACCACGAAAATAACACAGTAGATATTGACTGACATCATAACCACGTTGGAGGTGGATTTTTTTAATAGCATTTGCCATATTTTCAAGAGCAATGCTAATAAAACCCGATGCAACTTGTTCAGGAGTACGACTATTTCCTGTCACACATGCGATATCTTCAGCTACTTGGGTAAATTTGTGAATGACAATTTCTTTATCTAGGGGTAAATTACCTTCACTACCAAAAACTGCAGGGAAATATGCAGGCTGAATTTTGCCTAACATGACCTTAGCATCTGTGACTGTTAATGGTCCTCCACGTCGGTAAGAAGCTGGTCCAGGATTTGATCCAGCAGATTCTGCTCCTACACGATAACTAGAACCATCAAAATCTAAAATTGAACCGCCACCCGCAGCAATGGTATTAATTGCTAATACGGGAACTCGCATCCGCGCACCTGCAATTCCTGAATCTAGTTGTCTTTCATATTCTCCTTTAAAGTGAGCAACATCTGTACTTGTTCCTCCCATATCAAAGGTAATAATTAAATCAGAACCTGCTCTTTTACTACTTTGAACTGCACCGACAATACCACCAGCAGGACCAGTTAAAATGCTATCTTTCCCTTGAAATTTTTCTGCGTTGGTTAACCCTCCATCGTATTTCATAAACATTAATTTTACGTTGGGTAACTGACTAGCTACTTGCTTAACATAGCGACGGAGAATAGGACTTAAATAACCATCAAAAACGATTGTATCTCCTCTGCTGATGAGTTTCACTAATGGACTTATTTGAATGGACTTATTTGAGGGGATATGGAGATTTGTGTAAATCCGATTTCTTGGGTAATTGTAGCTACTTGTTATTCATGTTTAGGATAGCGATCACTGTGCATAAATACAATCGCACAACTTCTAGTTCCTGTGTTGTAAACTGGTTGTAAATCTTCTTTAACTTGTTCAATATTTACCGGTGTTAATTCATGTCCATTACCATCATATCTCTCATCTACCTCAATTACTTTTTCATAAAGTATGGTAGGTAAAATAATTTGTCTGGCAAATATATTGGGGCGATTTTGATAAGCAATTCTCAAGGGATCTTTAAAGCCTTTAGTAATGAGCAAAGTTACTCTATCTCCATGTCCTTTTAAGAGCGCATTTCTAGCTACTGTTGTTCCCATTTTAACTATTTCTATACCTTTGCTGGGAATAGACTCTTTACCAGACATTCCGATAATATCCCGAATTCCTTGGATAACTGCATTTTCATATTGTTCAGGATTGTCTGATAATAATTTATAGACTATTACCCATTGATGGTTAGGTAGAGGGACAATTAAAAAACGTTCTTTATAACTTAAGCGTCTGTTTATTATTGTCTGGTTGTTGGTGACAGCAACAATATCTGTAAATGTGCCACCTCTGTCTGGAAAAATTTTCAACATTTTAGCCTATACAGATATTGTTAAATCCTGAAACAAGGTAAAAAGATCTACACAAATATATTTAACTATATCAGGCGATATTTTATATTCTGTCGCCCAGCCGCTGTAAGCCCAATTTCCACAATAGCTATAATAAGCATCTACTTGAGTTATTTCGTCCCAAATTGAATGAAATTCTATGTGATCTAATTTGTAGGGGGCGCTAAAACTAAAAGTACCATCTTCAGATGATTGTTGCCAAAAACATACTTTCAACATCCCATCTATTAATGACTCTGCATTAGGTATGAACATTTTAAATCCTTCAAACATTTTTTCGCACCATAATTCCGCTTCACTTGTATTTTCAGGGAAATACTTTCTGACAATTTCCGACATTTTTAACAAATATTGGTGCACTTCAAAATTGCCAAGTAAGACTTTTTCAAAGTCAGATGAATTTCTGTGCATTTTGTTGGTCTTTGGATTAGTTTTGACTAAGGGATTTTCATTATAGCAATTTGATGTGATTTTTGATAGCTTGCGTGGGCAGGAAAGTAGAGAGGCAGGGGTGTAGGGAGTTTTTCAGTGCAAGGCCCAGGAGATTTTCACAAATATCAAATATCCTATAGATGAACTTATATGAAGTTATATGAAGTGAAATAATCTAATAAGCGCAAAAAGCTGATTCAGCCTAGTTTCTTCTCTTCTGTCTCCTGCCATTTTAATTTGGGATTGGTATTGGAGAACCAGAGGCACGGCAGGTAATATTTTAAGTTTTAGATTGTTTAATCCCAAATCTAAAATCGTAATCATTCAGCTAATGCCTAACGGCACGCTACGCGAACAGCCATCAGCAGTCCACTTTTTCAGGCTAACACCAAAAATATCTATTTCATAATTAACCAATTTCTCAAACATTCTGACTCCTGACTCCTGACTTCTGAAGTCTTACCTAAAATTTACAATTTTGCTCTCTCGTTAACGAAATATTTCTGCAAAAAATTGTCGCATTGCTTTCCAAGAACGCTGCTCTACAGTTGGGTTATAAAGTGAGCCCTTGGGATCGTTTTTTGCTTCTGGATTAGTCAAGGAATGAACTGCACCACTGTAGGATATTAATTGCCAATCTACATTGGCTTGTCGCATTTCTCTTTCAAAGCCTTGGACTTGTTCTTGTGGGACAAAGGGATCATGGGCTCCATGTAATACTAAAACCTTTGATTTGATGTTTTTGGCATCTTCGGGGTTGGGGGTATCGAGGTTGCTATGAAAACTGACTACACCTTGAATATTAGCACCACTACGTGCTAATTCTAAGACTGTACCACCACCGAAGCAGTAACCAATGGCAGCAATACGTTTGGGATCAGTTAATTGATATTTTTGTAAAACTTGTACTCCAGCATTGACGCGATCGCGCATTAATGATCTATTATCACGATAAATTTTTGCTTGCGTTCCTGACTCTTGGATATTTTTTGGTCTGATCCCTTTACCATAAATATCAGCCGCAAAGGCAACATAACCCAGTTTGGCTAGTTGCTCAGTTCTTTTTTTTGTAAAAGACTGTAAGCCAGTCCAGTCGTGAACCACTAACACAGCAGGACGCTTTCCCTTGATCGCGTCATCATAAGCCAAATGCCCTCCTAATACTGTATCACATTGCTTGTATTCAATTGTTTTGGTCTTAATAGCTGCCAATACATCCATAGTGGTAAATAATATAACCACAGGTGTAAACGAAACAGAAAGTAGAGTTTTCATGATGCTGTAAATACTAAGACACTCATCACCCTTGATTATCCCCGTAAAGCCAACCAAAACGGGTGCAATCTCATACCCCCTACTTCAAAAATTTTACTTCTGCTTTATGGCTGATTTTCAGCAATTCATAAGACTGCCATTCTAGCAAGGTTAAATTGTTTAGTAGCGGTACATTATTAGTTAATAAATAAAAACCATTGTTCCGCTTATTAATCGGCTACTAACATAAAACCATGAGTGCAACTGCTATTATTTCTCAAAATCCTCTACTCCAAGGCTTTGGTTTACCTGCATTTGCAGAGATTACACCAGAACAAGTAGAACCAGCTTTCAGGCATCTGTTAGCAGATTTGGAACAACAGCTAAATATTTTAGAAGCTAATGTCCAACCTACTTGGGATGGTTTAGTAGAACCTCTAGAAAAGCTAACAGAAAGGCTGCATTGGAGTTGGGGCATCCTGAACCATCTAATGGGTGTTAAAAATAGCCCAGAGCTACGGATAGCTTATCAAAAGGTTCAGCCACTAGTAGTACAGTTTATTAATACCCTTGGACAAAGTAAACCTATATACAAGGCTTTTAAAGCACTCCGCGCCAGCGATACTTGGGAAACCTTAGAATCAGCCCAGCAGCGGATTATTGAAGCGGCTATTCGAGATGCAAAATTGTCTGGTGTCGGCTTAGAAGGACAAGCGCGAGAGCGTTTTAATGCTATTCAGATGGAGTTAGCGGAACTGGCTACCAAGTTTTCTAATCATCTTTTGGATGCGACTACAGCTTTTAGCTTAATTCTCACTACCAAAGCAGAAATAGAGGGTTTACCTAGCAGTTTACTCAGTTTAGCTGCCCAAGCTGCTCGCATTGCTGGAGAAGAATATGCGACTCCAGAAACAGGTCCTTGGCATATTACGTTGGATTTTCCCAGTTATTTCCCGTTTATGCAGCACAGTACTAGGCGGGATTTGCGCGAAAAACTTTACAAGGCTTATATTACCCGTGCTTCTTTTGGGGAATTGGATAATAATCCTTTGATTGAACGTATTTTAGAACTGCGGCAAGAATTGTCAGAGTTACTTAGCTTTGATAATTTTGCTGAATTGAGTTTGGCTAGTAAGATGGCGAAGAATGTCCCCGCAGTGGAAAAGCTGTTAGAAGAACTACGCCAAGCTAGTTATGATGCGGCTGTTAAAGATTTAGAAGCACTTAAAGCTTTTGCTCAATCCAAGGGAGCAGCAGAAGCAGATAATTTACAACATTGGGATATCAGCTTTTGGGCTGAACGTCAAAGAGAAGAAAAATTTGCTTTTACTGAAGAGGAATTACGTCCTTATTTCCCTCTTCCCCAGGTGCTAGATGGTTTATTTGGGCTAATTAAACGCCTGTTTGGTGTAACGGTGACACCAGCTGATGGTCAAGCCCCTGTTTGGCATGAAGATGTACGCTATTTTAAAATCTCTGATAAATATGGTAATGCGATCGCCTACTTTTATCTAGACCCCTACAGCCGTCCTGCTGAAAAACGTGGTGGTGCTTGGATGGATGCCTGTATTCATCGCCGCAAAATCACAGAACTTGGTATAACTAGCATCCGCTTACCTGTAGCTTATTTGATTTGCAACCAAACTCCTCCAGTTGATCACAAGCCTAGTTTAATGACTTTTGATGAAGTTGAAACCTTATTCCACGAATTTGGACATGGTTTACACCACATGCTCACCAAGGTTAATTATACTGGAGCTGCAGGCATCAATAACGTTGAATGGGATGCGGTAGAATTACCTAGTCAATTCATGGAAAACTGGTGTTATGACCGTCCCACTTTGTTTGATATGGCTAAACATTATGAAACAGGTAAACCTCTACCAGAACATTATTATCAAAAGCTCTTAGCATCACGTAATTATATGAGTGGTTCGGCAATGTTGCGTCAAATTCACCTCAGCAGCGTGGACTTAGAACTACACTACCGCTATCGTCCTAGTGGTGACGAAACTCCCATAGATGTGCGTCAACGCATTGCTAAAACCACTACCGTTTTACCGCCACTACCTGAAGATGGTTTTCTATGTGCATTCGGTCACATTTTTGAAGGAGGTTATGCAGCCGGTTACTACAGCTACAAATGGGCTGAAGTTCTCAGTGCGGATGCTTTTGCTGCTTTTGAAGAAGCTGGACTAGAAGATGAAGAAGCAATTTATGTTACTGGTAGACTTTATAGAGACACAGTATTAGCACTGGGCGGTAGTATGCACCCAATGGAAGTTTTTCAAGCCTTCCGACATAGAGAACCGAGTACCACGGCTTTACTCAAACATAATGGTTTGTTGCCTACTATCTAAAAACTGTTTTGGGCGGGTAAACTCCGCCCTTCAAGTTCGTAATCCGAAATATCCTCTTGTCGGACCACAATTATAGCAGGAGTCAGGAGTCAGGACTCAGAAGTCAGGAGTAAAAATTGCTTCCTGTCTAGGTTTCAATTTAGATTCTGTCCCTCATTGATCTGCAATCTGCGGTATGTTAGTGCATTTTCTTTATCTTCTTTACACCCTGTTTCCTTCCACCTTAATGCTTACGAAAAATTATATTTTTGAAGTAAAATTCTGTATTGTTTGGATAATTGATAGAATATTCTTTTATTTATTTAACTTTTTTAGTAAAAGTTAAAATAAGTCTAATTTACAGAAATTAATTTAGATTAAAAATAGTAACTAATATCATATTTCGTAAAGTTTATTAGGCTAAATTGAGAGTATGCTTAATCTATGGAAAGTCTAGTTGCAACTTTAAGTAACTAATCGCAAAGAAACTTAACCTTTTATTAGTTTTTTGCTCATTGGTTAATTTGAGTTGTCATGATTAAAGACTGATGACTAAATACCAATAAGTAAATCCAATGACCAATGACTAAGCTTTATTTGCGCCTAATTACTGACTAGATTTTTGAGTGAAGCGGAGAACATCAGTTCTAATGCTCAGTACTAGCAGCGAAACCCAAAGAAACCTTAAGAACAATTACGGAAGATGATACGAAAAATTTTGCTGGCTGTCTCTGGACTGGGACACGCAGAAGAAATGATGAAGACATTGAAAGAAATGCCATCTATCCTATCTGCAAAAGTCACAGTTCTGCACGTTGTACCCCCACAAAGCACTGCGGCTGCAATGACGGATAAATGGGAAGAAGGTGGCAAAATTCTGGCTAATGCCATACAGTCTTTGAATTTAGACCCTAGTCAGGTTTCTTCTATTTTGAGACAAGGTGATCCCAAAGATGTAGTTTGTCAAGTAGCTGAAGAAATGGATGCTGACTTAATTATTATGGGTTCAAGAGGACTGAAGCGACTACAATCAATTTTAGCTAACTCTGTCAGCCAGTATGTTTTCCAGTTGTCTTCTCGTCCCATGTTGTTGGTTAAAGATGACATTTATGTCAAAAGAATTAAGCGCATCATGGTTGCTTCAGATAATTCACAAGCGTCAACGAATTGCTTGAAAATAGCTTTATTTCTGTTGCAAGGTGTTGAAGGTGGTCAGTTGATTCTCTCACATATCAATACAGATTTATGCGGAAAATTGTCAGGAATTACTGATATCAAGCCAGAAAGAAATTCAGTTTTGGGAAATGCTGTTGCAGAAGCTGAAAAACAAAATATTCCTGTCCGTTGTGTAACCAGTAGTGGTAAACCTGGTGAAGAAATTTGCCGTTTAGCTGAAGAACTGAATGTGGACTTATTGCTGCTGGGTTCTCCAGACCGTCGTCCATCTATTGCTAAGAAATTTGTCGATTTAGATCGTCTTATTGGCGCTTCTTTATCTGATTACGTGCGAGTTAATGCGCCTTGTCCGGTATTGTTGGCGCGGACTGTAGGATAAATAGTAAGGGTGTAGGGTAAAAACTTAATTTCTACCTTCTGCATTTTGCCTTTTACTGTTTACGTCCTCAAAAATAAAAACCTTCTACACCAATGGTAGAGAGGTTTTTATTTCATCTCCAAACTCTTAGTTTTTTCCACCTTCTCGGCTGGCAGTTTGGATGTAAAGAATTATTAAAAAAACAGAGGGGACAAGCACAAACAAAATGCTTGCTACAAACCCCAGGTCATTAACTTGCATGGCAAGATCGCCTCTCTTTAAATTAATTTTCAGTCATTAATTTTAGAATAGCACCTTAGATGACAGAGTCATCCCAAGTTTTCTGTGTCTGCAAATACTAATCTCCAGGTAATAGAGAAATTTAAGGCTTGGTGATAACACTGACAGGTCCATTAACCATGGTTTGACAGGCTAAACGATAGTTATTGGGCTTGTTCTTAAATTTGCGGTTTTCAAAATCGGTACGGGGTGAGAGGTTTTCTAGTCCTTCGACAACTTCGACAATACAGGTAGCACACTGGCCGTAACCACCGCAGTTTGTCATTTTTCCCAAGAACTTATAGATATCAATGCCATTTTCTATGGCTTTGAGTCGGAGGTTGGCACCATCTGCCGCCACTATTTCTTTATTCTCTTTGACAAATTTGATGTTTCCCATAACTGTTTACTCTCTGAGTGTAAGTGTGGCTTTTGGCTTTTTTTTGGTCTAGCTTGTTACATTATTTTACTTAATCATACTAATTTATTGCAAAATATTAAGATATACAATATACAAAGTTTTAAAAAAATAAGGTGACAAAAAATAGGACAGGTGTATTTTACCTGTCCACAAAATTGAAGATAAATTAATTTATCTGAAACCAACTGCTGCTTGCCAAACGAAAGCAAGTAACAAGAAGAAAACAGGAATTACTGGGAGTACATCTACCAAGGGCTCGAAGATTTGGTAAGCTTCAGGCAGTTTTGCTAATAATAGTGCGGCTTCCATGTTTGTTTAAATCCAACTAATCCAACACATCTTTCATAATTGAGAAGTATCTTAACATGGTTTAGTCATTAGTTATTAGTCTTTACTTATTGGGGACTATGGGCTGGGGACTGGGGAAGTAATTTTCCCATCTTCCCCAGTCCCCAGCCCATAGTCCCCAGTCACCTCTTCATCTTTTAGCCAGTGACCGAAGTCTGTAATAAAACGATCGCTCAAAATTGACTCGCGGATCTTTTGGGTGAAGCGAACTAATTCGGTGATATTGTGAATGCTTAATAATGTATAAGCTAATATTTCTTGCGCCCGCACTAAATGAGAAATGTAAGCACGACTGAAATTTTGACAAGCATAACAAGGGCAAGTTTCATCTAATGGTGTAAAATCTTCACGAAACTTAGCATTTTTCAAGTTCCATCTTTCACCTGATACGATCGCTGTTGCGTGTCGCGCCCATCTGGTGGGGATGACGCAATCAAATAAATCTACACCAGAAGCGATCCCTATGGCCATTTCTCGATAGGTACCCACACCCATCAAATAACGGGGTTTATTATGTGGTAACAGTGGGGCTGTGGTCTTCACAATTTCTGCCATTAACTCCGGTGGTTCACCCACGCTCACCCCACCAATAGCGTATCCTGGCATATCTAATTTTGCTAGGGCTTCCGCAGCACAAGCGCGTAAATCCAAATACACACCACCTTGAACGATGGGAAATAATGCTTGATCAGTGCGCTGATGTGCAACTATACAACGTTCTAACCAGCGGTAAGTGCGGTCTGTGGCTGCTTCCACCTCTTGACGGGTAGCGGGATAGGGAGGACATTCATCAAAAGCCATGATGACATCTGCTCCTAAAATATTTTGAATTTCTATGGAACGTTCTGGTGTTAATTGAATTACTTGCCCGTTATAAGGTGAGCGAAAAGTTACACCTGCTTCTGTAATATTCCGCATTTCACTGAGACTGAAAACTTGAAATCCACCGGAATCTGTGAGCATGGGACCATTCCACCCCATAAACTTGTGCAGTCCACCACCTGCGGCTACAATTGCTTCTCCTGGTTGAATATGCAAATGATAGGTATTAGATAAAACCATTTGCGCTCCAGTATCTTTGAGTTGAGCAGGGGTAATGGTTTTAACATTTGCCAGTGTTCCTACAGGCATAAATCTGGGAGTTTCTACAGGCCCGTGAGGAGTAGAAAATACTCCGGCTCTGGCTTTCGTCTGACTACAGGTAGCTAGAAGTTGAAAAGAAAAATTAGTCATTAGTCATTAGTCATTGGGTTGACGCTCCCTTTTCTTAAAAGCAATCAGAACAATCATCATCAATTTCTGCATCCCATCTTGCTGATAGCACTTGATCCATCATTGCTTCTATCGTGGTACCTTGAAAGTGGCGCTCGCATCGTTCTTGTAATGGTGTAGATAGGGGAATTAAACGCAAACAGATATCTTCTTGGATTAAATCAAAGAAAGATTCTTTTTCGGATGGCTGTTTTAATTCCAGGCAGTCAAAACTATTAATATTCAGATACAAGGCATGATTAGCAACAATTGTAGATCTTTGATGATGAACAAATACTTCCATTACATCCCCGTCACCTTCGCTCAGTAGCTTGTTGTCTTGGGTGTAGATGTAGTGGACTCGACCTAAATCAGTCAGTAATCGTCTGATGTCGAGCTTATTGACTATAATGCCAGTGTTAACAATACACGGAGCGGGTATCCTGGTGTCGGGTAGATGATGACTCATAGAAAAATGGCTATTGAGGGAAGGTGAGTGACAACACAGCTAAAAAGTCAATTGCCTAGCTTTTGACCCCTACTATTTCCAAAATATCAACTTAGTAGGGTGATCGTCCAACAATCCGAAGTCAACTACTTAGTTTAGATAAGTACAGGCAGAGCATCTGAATCCACCCATGATTAATTTTTGCTGGTCTTCTCAGTAATACTTTTGTATTAACTTTGACATTCTCCTTTGTATACTAACTAAATTAGCATAACAAAATTAGCATAACAAACTTTGTAGCGTAAGTCTCTATTTATGGCTGAAGCTTTACAAAAGGCTGGAATATCTCTGGATGTTAATAGTGTGAATATTACGTAAGCAATTACATAAATCTAGCTTTAATTATACTTTTTATGAAAAAAATAAAATGTTGTATTGGTGCAAACAGCAACTGTTAGATTTGGTAGCAACTATTATATTCTATACTGCTATTCCTCTACCGTATATCAAAAGTTTAGAATTTGGTAGAGTAGCCTGTTTTGCCCCACTTGTAGGATTGATGATTGGGGGGATTTTAGGTTTATTAGATACAACATTTAATTATCTAAATTTCTCAATATTAACTCGTAGTGCATTAGTAGTAATTATTTGGATCTTTACTACGGGTGGGCTCCATTTAGATGGAGCAATGGATACTGCTGATGGGTTAGCGGTGACGAATCCAGAACGACGGTTACAGGTGATGGCTGATAGTGCTACGGGTGCGTTCGGAGCCATGAGTGCGATCGCTATAGTATTATTGAAAATAACTGCTTTGACAGATATGCCAGAAAATCGCCACTTAGTATTAATAGCTGCTTGTGGCTGGGGAAGGTGGGGACAACAGGTGGCTATTTGTCGATATCCTTACCTAAAACCGACAGGTAAAGGTGCATTGCATAAACAGGCTATTCATTCTGAGAAAGATTTATTACCAAGCTTATTGTTAATGCTGGGTTTGAGTGGTGTAATATGGTTCATTAATCCCCAAAATTTAGTTTTATCTGTGGGTATGATTTTAGCTGGGAGTGCGCTCGCAACTTTAACAGGAGCGTGGTTTAATCATAAACTAGGTGGACATACAGGAGATACTTATGGGGCAGTAGTCGAGTGGACTGAAGCCTTATTTTTGTGTGTACTCACCAGTTTTAATTGAATAAAAATTATCATATCTGTTTGGGCATCATAAGTTCCCACTAATCTAAGTGCGAAAATTGCCTAGAAGTTTGATTTAGTAAAGATTTTTTAAACATATTTTTTGGTAACAGATGCTAAAATGTGGTTTTCTGCTGCATTTAAGCTAGTTTACTACTGGTAAATACCTACAGATAATGATGTATCTAAACTTAAATATAAAAAATAGTAATAAATTCAATTGATATCTCCAATCTTTATTTATTAGATACCAAACCTATTAATGTGTCTCCCTGTTGGAAGTCATAGGTATTGATAAAACTTAGACAAAAATACCTTCTAAAGTTGTAAGGATTCAGGTCTAAGGAAGAGGGATTAAAAAAGGTGTATGGAAAGCAGAGTGAACCATGGCTTTCATAGGTTGGTCAAAAAACTC
>ERZ1034411.179-NODE-179-length-16721-cov-187.431177_pt1 | contig 16721 bp, 18 predicted proteins | sample MGYA00520583_ERZ1034411 | MGnify/ENA primary metagenome ERZ1034411 (study PRJEB33736, sample SAMEA104288481) | Azolla microphylla | place: Ecuador | collected 1982 | study: EMG produced TPA metagenomics assembly of the PRJEB19522 data set (Is there foul play in...
GTATACATTTCCGCGTGTTAGCCAAAGCATTACGTATGTCTGGTGGGGACCATATCCACGCCGGAACCGTAGTAGGTAAACTAGAAGGAGAGCGAGAAGTAACTCTGGGTTTTGTCGATCTACTTCGCGACGATTACATTGAAAAGGACCGTAGCCGCGGTATCTATTTCACCCAAGATTGGGTATCTATGCCAGGAGTATTGCCTGTAGCTTCAGGTGGTATCCACGTATGGCACATGCCCGCTCTAACCGAGATTTTTGGGGACGATTCCGTATTACAATTTGGTGGAGGAACCCTAGGCCATCCTTGGGGGAACGCACCCGGTGCTGTAGCTAACAGAGTGGCTTTGGAGGCTTGTGTTCAAGCCCGTAACGAAGGCCGTGATCTTGCTCGTGAAGGTAACGAGATTATTCGTGAAGCTAGTAAGTGGAGTCCCGAACTAGCTGCCGCTTGTGAAGTATGGAAAGAGATCAAATTTGAGTTTGAAACAATCGATACCCTGTAATCGATTTTCAGAAATCTTTGATACGACTAAGCGATCCTGCGGGACCCGTAGAATGGGCAGGGGATATCGGGAGAGAATCTATCTTTACCGTACCCCTTCCCCATATACGGAAATAGAATTGGTCGCTCGTTGGACGAAGGCACATGGTCCTGGACCATGGATCTAGGGGTTCGATCCCCCATCAATTCAAACTGAAAAGTAGAGGGCGGGGCAAGGACAGGCAGATTAGGTCGAATCAACGATTTACTGGATCAGTATTAAAAATGTTGTGACATATTGTTCGACAATACGTTGGAGATTTTATCTCGAATTCATAACATATAAGTGATCGGTTGTAGAATAAATCCTCCGACTGTCTTTTAGTTTCTTGGGCCATCAAACCTGTCAACAGCTTAAAAAATCCAGCTGGGAACTATGCCAATTAGATAATATTTAATGAAATTCTTTTGATGGTACATAAATTTATCCATTCAATTATTTTGTTGAGGGGATAGGTGTAATCTAAACACCACTTAAAATTCCTTGGGTTAGGAGTGAAAAGTAGACGAGGATAAATTTATGTCTCTAACAGATTGGTTTGAAGATAGACGCAAATTCGGTGGGTTAATCATCGGAGCTTTTCCAGAAGACACTTCGGAGGATTCGAGTGAAAATGGAAAAGACAAGGAGAAAAGAATTAATATCAATACTCATAAGGGATTATGGGCTCGGTGTGACAATTGTGAGAATACGCTTCATGTGAAATTTCTTAAACAGAATAAGAGTATTTGTGATCAGTGCGGCTATCATCTTCGAATGAATAGCATCGAAAGAATTGAACTTCTAATTGATCGCGACACTTGGATTCCCATGGATGAAGACACGACCGCAACGGATGTTTTGGGTTTCTCCGATGAGGATTTCTATCACAATCGTATCACTAATTCTCAAGAAGAGACAGGTTTGACGGATGCCGTTCAAACAGGTATAGGACATCTAGATGGAAAAAGTATTGCGCTTGGTGTTATGGACTTTAGTTTCATGGGAGGAAGTATGGGTTCTGTCGTGGGCGAAAAGATTACCCGCTTGATTGAGTATGCAACGTGCGAGTCTCTCCCACTAATCATAGTCTGTGCTTCTGGGGGTGCTCGTATGCAAGAAGGAACGTTAAGCTTAATGCAAATGGCTAAGATCTCTTCTGCTTTGCAGAAATATCAAGTTCAGAAGAAATTGCCTTATATATCGGTTCTTACTCATCCAACTACGGGTGGTGTAACTGCTAGTTTTGGTATGTCAGGAGACATAATCATAGCCGAACCTGAAGCATATATAGCGTTTGCTGGTAAAAGAGTGATCGAACAGACGTTACGCCAAAAAATACCTGACGGTTTTCAATCGGCTGAATCTTTATTTGATAATGGACTACTTGATTTGATTGTACCACGTAACCTCCCGAAGGGTGTTTTAAGCGAGACATTCGAACTTTATTCCTTAGCACCTTATCGCGATAGACAAAAGTGATAGATAATATATGAAAGATTTCACTATTGTTGTTCCGGAAAAAAACTCGAGTTTCAATTCGATATCAATAAAAAACATTTTTTTTTATCTCTACAATATATAGATAGATGGGGACTTCTTCAATCTCTATGACATAATGCACATCCACGTCGATTGAATCAATGATAAGTGCAATTGCAGATTTTTCGCTAACGACCTAAATTACGAGGGTAATTCTAGGGATAATACTTGGTTATTAGATGATTCTACTAAGGGGAAGTCTAGAAAGCCCTTCTCTTTGTAGGGCAAAAAATACTATCATTAAATACTAGAAAGAGAGGTGAAATGAAGATGTAGTATTGCATAAATAGATAGCCTTTTTTATCTTCATTTGAGGTAAATTCATTATGACAGCGTCCTATCTGCCCTCCATTTTTGTACCCTTAGTAGGCTCATTATTTCCGGCAATTACAATGGCTTTTCTGTTTCTCTACATAGAGCGTGATGAAATCCTCTAATTCTTTCTGTTAGATATCCTTTGAGGACTAAACATTAAAGATTCTATTTAATGGATCTGTTGTTTGAACCGATTGTCGAGTTGGCGGAGTTTTTTTGCCGGACTTACGCCGCCTAAAAGTACCTACCCTCTGAATACCTCGAGGATGCTTCTTAGATCTATGTCTCATTTTCTTTTCAAATAGAAATGAGATATAGATTTTTTATCCGCCACTGCGACATGAGTAGATGACTCAGTATATCTAGGAATTAAGGACAAACCGACCCACTGTTGTACGTAAACCGGGTCGGGGTTTCACGCACGCTAAAAAAAAAGAAATATATATAGTATTTAGGGGGAGTAATAAGGTCGGTAACGCAAAGGATAACCGCTACACCACAGAATCTTTGAGGAAATACTAATGACTTGTCATTCCAAACGCATCCGAGTAGATAACGTCAGGGGCTCTCGTACAATAGCAAATCTGTGTTGGGCTTCTATTCTTGTCTGCGGTGCAACAGGTTTCCTACTAGTTGGGATCTCTAGTTGCATTGGCAGAGACCTGATTCCTGGACTTCCGTCCGAACAGATTGTTTTTATCCCCCAAGGTATTGTAATGTCCTTCTATGGAATCGCAGGTCTTTTTCTCGGGTTTTACTTGTGGTGTACCGTACTTTGGAACGTGGGTAGTGGATACAATTTATTCGATAAACAGGAGGGAATCTTCTCAATATTCCGATGGGGCTTTCCCGGAACTAGTCGTCGCATTCGCATCAATCTCCCACTGAAAGACGTAGAGGCTGTTGGGTTGGATGTCCGAGAAGGTCCCTACCCCCGCCGAAGCCTCTATCTAAGAGTCAGGGGTAGACAGAATATACCTCTAAATCGAATTGATCAGGATTTGACTCTGGGAGGGATGGAGGAAGAAGCAGCCGAACTCGCCCGCTTCCTACGCGTATCGGTTGAAGGTTTATGAAATTCCGCCGAGTTGATAAAGAGGTAAATAATCAACCAAATGGGGGTAGGACAGGTACTAGGGATTTCATTATACAATTCGATACTAAACTAATGAAGATTGATTCGATTAGTACTCCACCCTGTGGATCCTCTCCCGAAATCGAAATGACATATGAGATCATATAATTGGAATGTTCTTCGATGGTTTCGTAGTTTTTCATATCGTTCCCTGGATAGAGCTTATCAGGCTAGTAAGCGCCTAAAGTCTCTAAGGACAAAACTTTTCAAACAAACAAAACCGTTTCCTTTGGGAGAGTCACTGCCAATCGTAGAAACTTTTACAGATAGAGATTTGCATAAAAGTAAATTTCGAATATATTGGAGTCTCCTAGAATGTAGACTAAGCCTATTGGTTTTAAAATTTGAAAGATTTTTGGAGTTTTTTCTTGAGATGAAGCACTCTGGGTCGTCTTCGCTAGTTCAGGCTCATACCATAAAGGATTTTTTTGCGGAAGATTATCCGGATCTGTCTTCGTACCGGTCGTCGAATACTCTAAATACTCGATCACTAATCCTAGGGTTCAAAAAGAATCACAGCAAAGGTAAGAGTACGGGCGAGGAACAAAAAAGGCTTGCTTTTTTTCGGAAAGACGAGACGGAGAAGAGTTATGCCTCTTTAAAGAAGAGGTTTGTCTGTGACCAATCGACTAGTTCCCAAGAAATGAATAGGAAATTAGCCTGGATTGAAGCAACCTTGAATGATTCTGATCCTCGCGTGAAGCGTTTTTACACAGACCGTCCATCGTTTCGAGCGAATCGAGAACCCACCAAGGAACCGTCTGGCTACGATCGTTTCAGTAGTACAATGGCTTATGAATCCATAAGCCTGGTACCCCGATCTTTGACTCGTACCTTGTCGAGATTCAAGGCTGAATTGACGAGTCAATCTAAATTTTCAGTACTTAATGATTTCGTGTTGGCTAAAAACCAATCATTAGCCTCTATCCGGTATATCGGGTATTTATTACTGTTTCCTTCCGCGATTTCAATCAGTCTCAAAAATAGCTTTATAGAACCTCAGATCAGGGGTTGGTGGAACGTTTATCAACCACAACTATTCATAAACTCCTTTCAAGAGGAAAGGGCTTTGAATCGGCTTCGGAAAACGGAATCGCTGCTTTGGTTAAACGATGCAACTGGAATTTCGATAGATACTCAATTCTGGAATTATGATACAAATGCGTACAACGAAACTATTCGATTGGCAGTAATGTATAATGAAGCAAATATTCAGCTACTTTTGCAATTAGTAACCGATACAATTAGCATCATAATCTCGGTTCTATTGCTTATAACGGGTCGAAAGAGACTTGCAGTTCCAAACCCTTGGATTCAAGAATTATTTTATAGCTTGAATGACACAATGAAGGCGTTCTCTATTCTTCTACTAACTGATCCATGCGTAGGGTTCCACTCCCCCCACGGTTGGGAACTTTCTGTAGGGTCCTCCTTTGAACATTTCGGGTTGGCTCCTAATAAATATGCAATTTCTCGTTTCGTCTCAACTTTCCCGGTCATTTCAGATACAGTATTTAAGTATCGGATTTTTCGTCATTTGAATCGTACATCCCCTTCAATTGTAGCGACTCATCACACAATGAGTGAATGAAGATTCTAAAACCTAATCCGCGTCTGACGACAGACGACGGGTTGGACGCATCTTTCGTAACGATCCAACCCACCTATCCCACGCTTCTTAGCCATTCACTAATAATTGAAGGAATGAGCCGAGAAAGAGGATAAGTACCAATGGATTTTAAATTTAAATAAGGGAAGTACTTTTGTATGCAGGGTCCGGAAACGATCCGTTTGGGCGGAGACTTGGCAACAATCATAGATCTATGCGAAGAAGAATTACGAATAACTGGATGAAAAAATGGTTGGTTCTATCACTAGTAGTATCCATTGGTTTTGGTAAAGTGAGCTGTTCACCCGTCTCAAACGCATATCCCATATTCGCACAGCAGAATTATGAGAATCCGCGCGAAGCTACAGGGCGCATTGTATGTGCAAATTGCCACCTAGCAAAGAAACCGGTAGATGTGGAGGCTCCGCAATCTGTTCTTCCCGATACCGTATTTGAAGCAGTCGTTAAGATTCCCTATGATACATAGATAAAACAAGTCCTTGCTAATGGGAAAAAGGGTGGGTTGAATGTAGGTGCTGTTCTTATTTTACCCGAAGGGTTTGAATTGGCTCCTCCCGATAGGATTCCGACCGAAACAAAGGAAAAAATGGGAAAACTATCGTTCCAAAACTATCGCCCCGACAGAAAGAACATAATCGTGATAGGTCCGGTTCCAGGCAAACCATATAGTGAGATCGTATTTCCAATTCTTGCGCCGGACCCTGCTAACAATAAGGAGGCGCACTTCCTGAAATATCCAATTTATGTTGGAGGAAACAGGGGTAGAGGGCAAATATATCCGGACGGGAGTAAAAGCAACAACACGGTTTATGCCGCTTCGGTAACAGGAAAAATAAAGAAGGTAGTTCGTAGAGAGGGTAAAGGTGGTTACGAAGTTGTTATTGAAGAATTATCCGAGAGTCGTGAAATTACTGATATTATCCCACCCGGTCCCGAACTTATCGTTTCAGAAGGTGAATTCGTCAAGGTCGATCAGCCATTGACTAATAATCCTAACGTGGGTGGTTTCGGTCAGGGGGAAGTGGAAATCGTACTCCAAGACCCATTACGTATTCAAGGTCTTCTAGTCTTTTTTGCGTCAGTTGCTCTGGCACAGGTTTTTCTCGTCCTTAAGAAGAAACAGTATGAAAAGGTCCAGTTGGCAGAAATGAATTTCTGATTCCACACTTACTTTGCATTGTACCCCTTTTTAAGTCTAAACTACGGATCAAGGGTCAGGTCTGAACTGAACCTGGTCTGCCCCCCCCCCTCACCAGGGAAGGGACAAGTCGAGGATTTAGTATATCTGTGTGTTTGAGGGCTGTAGCTGATACTAATAATTTTTGGTTATGCGGGCTGTATCGTACCATCAAGCAAGTTGATTATCGATCGATTCTTCTTCAAAGAAGAATCGATCGAGTAATTAGTTTATTTGAAAGATGCGTCACTGAAATCCAGTAACGTTTTGGAGTTTTGGAGTAATATATATCTATATGGAGACCATATTGTTCCAAATAAACCCACAGAGCATCCATCCCTATAAATAAATTTAAATATGAATAGACTCAGCCATAAAGCTTTCTCCTTTTTGAACCGTAGCGTAAAGTAGGAACGAAGAAGCGACAGTCTTGATAGACTCACCCCCAACTTCTTTTTGCTCAGTACGTGAATCGGATTAGACAAAAAAATCACCGACCAGTAATTACCAACTAGATATATCCATCCTTAGAGAGATGATCCCAGTCCCGAATAGGCTCCGTAAAAAAATATCCCTAACAATCCTATTACAAGTGTACCAGCTACAGTCCCGATCAACCACAAAGGAATCCTTCCAGTGGTATTGGTCGTTTGTACCACCCCCTCCCCTTACCCTACTTCGTTTGGTTCCACCACTCGGTCACGACTTAAGACATGAACGGTCACGAATGATTAGGATTTTCATCTTCCTTCGCTCGAAGTTAACGATCGTTTTCCATCCTTAATTGAAGAAATAATTAGAAAAAAGGACAGCAAGTACAAGGATCAGTAATAGTCCCCAGTAAAGGCTTGTGCGATTCAATTCTACACTTTGTTTATTTGGATTTGGTTGTGTCATAGATTCAAAACTCATGTAAAAACTATCTCTGAATGAATTGCATTGCTGATATAGAACCTGGGAAGAAAACCGTAGGTACCGCTAATCCATGCACAGCTAACCATCTAACAGTGAAAATTGGATGAGTTTTATCTAGAGCCATTGGTGCCTCCTAAAACGGTTTGGTAAACGCATCAACCTGTTCCAACGAGTCGAAACGGCCAGTTATTAAAGGAACTTCTTGTCGGTTCTCAGAGAAATATTCGTTAGGGCGGGGGCTTCCAAAAACATCATAAGCTAAACCTGTACTGACAAAAAGCCAACCTGCTATAAACGGGGAGGGTATAGTGATGCTGTGGATGACCCAGTATCAAGTACTAGTAATGATGTCGGCAAAGGGACGTTCTCCTGTATTCCCAGACGTGTTTAGCTCCGTATTTCTATCTCGTGATACTCAACTCAAAAGGATTTTTTTTTGTAAGGAAGTAGCGACACTGAAGGGTCAGGGATCCGCCAGCGCACCTCACCGAACTGGAATCAATCCAAAAAGGTTGTCACTATTATACCAAGGGTATATCGGAAATATACTGGATAAGTATAGCTATCCTCCCTTCGATGCGGCAAGCCATACTAAAAAGTACCGGTGGGTACGTAACAAGTTGTTATGGACTATCTGTAATTCTTCCTTTTGCGCCATATTAGGTTAAGCCGATAAGAAAAAAAACAACAAGAAAATCGTTTTTTTTTTTCTTACTTAATTTGATCTTTTTTACAAAAAAAGTATTCATTATCCTATTGGATCAGTCGTTCCCACACAAAAGCACACTTTCCCTTTCCGGTGTTATTCTAGTCAAATTGAGAAAGTCTTAGTCAATAACAAAAATATTTAGTAAAAAATATCATAAAATTGTATACTAAATTATCTGTTAGATAATTTGGTATTTAAACCCATGCTCACTCTACCAAGCTATTTTGCCTTTTTGACATCCGTACTAACTTTAACTTTAGCATTATTTGTTGGATCGAACAAGATTAAGATTCCGTGAGATAGCAGTATCGTCTTCTATAGGGGGAAGGAACAAAGGAGAGCCCACGCACGGGCGCTTAGCAATTCACTGTACCCACCAAAAATTGCTCGCTGGTTGAAGAGATTGAACCTGCCTGGGTGAGTATTTGTATTAGATATCTACGAACTTAAATGGTTGAAGCATTATTATCCGGAATTGTGCTAGGTTCGATCCCAATAACCTTAGCTGGTTCATTTGTAACCGCATATTCACAATACAGACGTGGTGACCAATTGGATATTAGATAAAAATTAACAACTTTGGGTCTGATAAGATAATTAAATGAATGGGAAATCTAAATACAGATATCTATAGATATCTTATTTTTTTTTTTCCCATTTCTATTTCTGTTTCCTTCTAGCACCCGATTATTCTATTTTGTAGTGAGTCCGAAAGAAAAGCTCATCCGGTAAAAGAGATATGTCCGGCGACAATAGCCAATATATATAGATATTTTTATTCTTTCTGTCTCTTCTTGCTTCTACATTTTAAAACACATATGAAGCAGACTCATCAGTCTCTGTTAGTTCAGAGATCATAAACACGCCCTGTAGGATTCGAACCTACGACATCGGGTTTTGGAGACCCGCGTTCTACCTAACTGAACTAAAGGCGCTTCTCCACCACTGACTGGAGTTTTTCTTTGGGAGAGTAAGGGTGGCGGGACAACAAAAAGGCCCACCCCTTATTCTTCCAAAGAAAAACAACGAATAGATTTTTATTATGAATGGGGTTTTCTATTTTAGTCCCGAAGCTCGATGATTTCCGCATTGATAATAAAATAGGGATGACGGGATTTGAACCTGCGGCATCTTGTACCCAAAACAAACGCGCTACCGAACTGCGCTACATCCCTATATTCATCGTGATTGGCATCACTAATATGAAATTAGCCGATCCGATTCGATTATAACCGATTATTAGATGTACTCGCCACCGGCAGAGTAAAAAGAAATATTTGAGTGTTGTATCGTACGAGTCCGAATCCTCGAATCTAAAAGTAATTTCCTAACTTTTCGGGAGGAAAGGATCGACCAGGAGGCTTTTCTTTTTTTTTGGTAGGATGCAAAGGATTTGGTAATTTGTAGGAGAGGGAAGAGGGGGAGATAAAAAAAGAACAACAAGGAGAATTTCTGATGCAATATGTGAAGATTTATCTCTCTACAGCCCCCGTCATTGCTACTATATGGTTTGGGTTGTTAGCTGGTTTGTCGATAGAAATAAATCGTTTTTTTCCAGATGCCTTAGTTTTTCCCTTCCTGTGACCCATTAGGTTAGGCGCCACGTACAGGAACAAGCAGAATCGAGGAATTTTTTGATCTTTTCGTTTTTTTTTGCAGGGGAATTCACAGGTTATCAATCCATCCTTTTGAATAAGCGAAAAAATATTCTTGTTATTTTGAATTCTGCTGGTTGGGACTGCGCAGGTGGTTAATTCGAATCCTTCTTGGATCCAGCCCCCTATCTTGTAAAGCAAAAGAATAAAAAAAGGTATCGTCCAATCAGTATTATGGCTAAAAGTAAAGATGCAAGAGTAACTATCGCTTCGGAATGTACAAGTTGTGTCCAGAAAAGGACTGGTTACAATCCCGTAGGTGTCTCTCGGTACACTACGCGTAAAAATCGTCGGAATACGCCTATTCGGTTGGAATCGAAGAAATTTTGTTTTTGTTGCGGTAAGCACACTATTCACAAAGAGTTAAAAAAGTGAATCAAACATCTAAAGGATCCATAGGTAGTCAATAGTATTAGATATTGGTAATTACGAAGTATCATGAATAGGTTTAAACGATCTTCCCGCAGACGCTCCCCATCACTTCGATCCGACGAAACTATCGATTATAGAAACACAAGTTTACTTCGTCGATTTGTTAGTGAACAAGGAAAGATTCTATCCAGGCGGATGAATAGGTTGACTTCTAAACAACAACGTTCAGTGGCGGTTGCCATAAAAAGAGCTCGTATTTTAGCATTACCGCCCTTCTCGAACAGCGAAAACTAGACCCTTTTCTTTTGATTAGGAATGAACCATTCCAATATATCTTTCGCCTCTCCGAGAGAAATCATCCGGAGAGGCTTATAAAAACCAATCAGCGTACCTCGTTTTGTTACAGCCTGTACGATCCTAGAGAAGCAATAGGCATCTGGAGTAGCTATCTGCGCGAGTGTTTTGCAGTTCGAATAAACTCGATTCTCAGACAAATTGTGAATAATTCCACCGTACGTAATTCCATTCTCTCGTGCTGCTGCATTGATCCGAGCAATCCACAAACGACGCATTTCTCTTTTTCTATTACTTCTATCCGCATAGGCAGAAGCCAGTGCTTTTTGCTCTTGTTGATTCGCCGCCCTAAACAGTCTCGAGTGAGCCCCCCGGAATCCGGCAGCAAATTCGAGAATATTCTTGCGATGCCTCCGAGCTACGGATCCGCGTTTTACTCTGGTCGTTAGATGCCTAGCCTCACAAAAAATCAGAATTTAGTCTTTGCAAAATCGATTTAGTTTTATTTTAACAATACCTGCCCGTAGGATCCTGCCTCATTTATCCTTTCTCAGATAAATTAATTTAGACAGATCGATTATCTATATTAAACTACATTCGGTGAAATCGTAAAAACAATGTATATCATTAAATAGATTCAATAAAGCTATGTACGATAGTGATATGTTACACATATTTATCGAACCTCAAAATTGAAGTATCCTTTTTATTTTTTTAATATTAATATTTTTTTTCTTCCACAAAGTATTCATTCTTTTCTCTGATGCAAAAAATAAGATTTCCAACGGCTTTTGCTACTCCAACTTTCCCACCCGCAAAGACTCCGGATTAGATGTCTGTTTCCATCAGCCATCACCGACCAGATACTGCTGCACCGGAGACGTTATGGATTCCACAGTTTCCACGGCTGAGCTCTTGGCAGCTGGGTCCTTCCTACACACCGGAGCGTGAAGTTACTCCGAGATGAGAGAAACATAGTTGCTGCTGGCGGGTCGTATGATCCTCAGTGAGTAGCTCTACCCGGGGAATGAAGCAGTCCGGACAAATAACTATTCTTTGCAGTATAAGAAATCGTTTGTATAGTAACGGTGTTTCGAGCTGGAAGTTGGCAAAAAACTTGACCCGAGATTACTGCCACTGCAACAATATTGATGAAGGTATTCTTTTTTATACCATTATCTTAACATCGCTTAATGATTCTGTTTAACATCATCGATTTTTTTTATCTTGCCACCATCCCAAATCGAGATGGTCGGAGTTTCACCGACCGCAACCGCAAATTCCCATTCCTCTTCGAAACGGATAGACAATACATGTAGACCAGGCTTCATTAGAAAAATTATTCTGCAACACCCAATTTTTCTCTTTACGCTTGGTTTTCAGTCCGAACGAGTCACACATACACCCTAGTACATACTCCCCGCCGTTGGGGGCATCCCCGAAGGGCTGGAGATTTTGTTCCACCGCCCAGTCGTTGTCTAGCTTTTCTAATAAGTTGCTGATTTGTTGGCACGTTCAAAGAAGCAGATAATCTGTTTGGTTTAGAATATTCTTAACCATGTGCATGCAAGAATAAAATCTCTCAATATCTTCGATTTTTGGGTTTCGATATGGTTTTCTGACTTAACAGTGGGAGGCGCGGTCCAAGGCCCTCGGGGATTGGATAGAGCGATCATTGAGATAAATGAGTATGAAACAACGAAGGATCTTTTTATTTTAATTAATTTAGAAATCAATTCAACTAGATTTATTCTTTGGCTCAACCGCAAAACACAGATAGAGAGAAAAGTTTTTCTCCTTTTTTTTTCGGGTGTAGAAGAGTTTTTTTGTTGGACAAGGAGGAGTTCTCTCACTCCTCTTCTATCCATATTGATACCAAAAGAATCTTATAAAAAAAGCAAAACTGAATTATCAATTCGGAGCGTTATCCGACGCGACGAAATCCGCGATACCATAATCCTGGGCTTCTTCCGCTGACAGAAAAACGTCTCTTTCCATGTCTTCAGAAATCATCCATAGCGGTTTACCAGTTCTTTGTGCATAAACCCTGGTTATACAATCACGGAGTTTCGATACTTCTTCTGCTTCCATAACACACTCCCCTGCTTGTCCGTCATAATACGAACTAGCGGGTTGGTGAATCATTACCCTGATTGGGGTATAACCCATGACTAGCCGTACGGGCAGTTATCTATGCATACGGCTATGCGTCGGGTGGGGTAAAACGGGTAGGCGGTGAGATATTTCCAAGCACTAGTCTCCTGACTCCACGCAAGAAAAAAAAGATCTCTTGCGTTATTACAAAAATTTCCCTCCCGGAACACTGTAATATGGTATGTACCATCCTTCTAAATATACTACGATGGTTCCGTTGCTTCTCATTCGAGCAATCCCAAGGTTTGCTATGTCTATCCCCGATGGGCGATAGAATCATTTTGTTTCTCTGATGAAGAAGAAATCTGATCTTCTAAAACCACGAAGAATCAACAAAATATTCAGTTTATGACGCTAATATATATATATATTGATCTCCGTCGAATCTATCAAAAAAAGAGAGAGGTTTCTTTGATTCCTGTTACTATCTTGGCTATTTACTACTTCACTTTCGGATCTATGTCCGAAAAAAAGAATTACCAAGTATCGGATGCCATGCTATTGTTACCTAACCAGGCGAAGGCACAGTTTGATTGATTTTTATGATAAAAATCGTTGGCGCCAAGCGTGAGGTAGTGCTATACGTTTGGTAATTTCCCCCCCAGCCAAAATGGAAGATCCCATCGAAGCAGCTAGTCCCATACAAATGGTATGCACGTCCGGTACCACAAATTGCGTAGCATCATAAACAGACATTCCGGCTAAGACTGCCCCGCCGGGAGAATTAACATACAAAAAAATATCTTTGGCTTCGTCTTCGCCATTCAGGTACATCATGATACCGATTAGTTGATTAGCAATTTCATCATCTACCTGTTGACCCAAAAAAAGAAGTCTTTCCCGATAAAGCCGGTTGATCAGGATAGGTTTATGTGTCATGCACCCTCACCCCCCTCTGGAACCGTACGAGCGTCGCTAGAAGCATACGGCTCTGGTAGTTTGTACATGGTGGAGGCAGAAAAGAAAAAAAAACTATTGCTTTTTTTCAGAAAGAGGAAAACTAGCATTTCTTGCTTACAACGCTCGTTGTGCAATGCAAGATGCCCACCATTTCAATTCAATGAAATTCCGGTTCAGATTTATCTGTCTCATCCATCAAAAATCCTGAACCGACTCGTAACCGGCCTGTCGTAGGGATGAACTCGCCCGTCATTCAACCTCCTTCGCACCGGTGTCTTCCTGTTCGTGGTTGAGCTCTTTCCAGAATCTTTGGGTTCATTTTCTACTTCGGGGGGGTCCGACCGTCACTCGTACGTATGGAACGAATTTTTTTACTTCCCCTCTTCTTCCTATTCCCACAACTAATGGATTCAGAAGTAATAGACTTTTCTGGAGTCTTGCTCATCCTACCTTCCATTCTGTAGCAGGTTCTGCTACGACCAAGCTTGGGACTCAGTCACCGGAGCCTGAATAACTTGTTTATTCTAACTAGCCATGGATTCCCTTGGTAAATATCTCGTGAAAGTATTCATCACGTGTTTAACAACTGAGTGAGAATTCAGTCTCCCCAAGTGAGATAGAGACATATCGATTGAGTGAAAGGTAATGGAGAGTAATTCCATGCAGCTCAACGCACCTGACGAGTCGTACTATACGTCAACCCAAACAGCATCCTCCTCCCCAGGTAGACGAAAGGGCACTTTTGGAACACCAATTGGCATGCAGAAATTACATCTTTTTTTTTCTTTTTCTCTTACTATTTTCAATCCCATTTACTGAATCGGGAACGTAGAAACCGAAGCTGGCAAAAGTTCATATCATATTATAACACACTTGATTAAGGCTTTGTGGTAAGTCGAAACACCATCGATTTTCTGTATAATAATGATAAACTTTAAATATCTGGATGGGACCAATCTCTACATTGTTATATAAAGAAAGTAGATGCTAGAATATCAATGTCTTTCTCATTCCTATCAGGAAGATTTTTGGCCTCTCCAATACAACTTAATTCGTTCGATCAAGTTGGTGGTGGGAGGGGGATGGATACGGGTGTCTATAAGCAAACGAAGAACGGTATTTGTTTTAAGACCAAAATCACTCTAATCAAAAATCAACCGAGTTAGATATTTCAGAAAAATTTTTCTTTTTTGCTTCTTCGTAGTGCAAGCCTACATCACCGCGAGAAAATCATATAGCGTTTAATTATTTCCAATATCCAAGAAAGGGGTTTTTCACGGGTTTGCCTTGGTATCGCGTTCATACTGTCGTACTAAACGATCCTGGTCGTCTGATTTCCGTACATCTGATGCATACTGCTTTGGTTTCTGGCTGGGCGGGTTCAATGGCTCTTTACGAATTAGCAGTTTTCGATCCATCCGACCCTGTTCTTGATCCTATGTGGAGGCAGGGTATGTTTGTTATTCCGTTCATGACTCGTATTGGAATAACAAAATCGTGGGGAGGTTGGAGCATTACCGGAGATACTGTAAGTGATGCAGGTATCTGGAGCTACGAAGGCGTAGCCGCGGCCCACATCGTATTATCCGGTTTACTGTTTTTAGCTGCTATCTGGCACTGGGTCTACTGGGATTTGGATCTGTTTCGCGATGATCGCACAGGAAAACCATCCTTGGATTTACCTAAAATATTTGGGATTCACCTATTCCTTTCAGGAGTACTTTGTTTTGCTTTTGGAGCATTCCACGTAACCGGTTTATTTGGTCCCGGTATTTGGGTATCGGATCCCTATGGATTAACAGGAAAGGTGGAACCCGTAGATCCGGCTTGGGGAGCTGAAGGTTTTGACCCATTCGTTCCGGGAGGAATAGCTTCGCACCACATAGCTGCGGGAGTCCTAGGTATATTAGCCGGTCTATTTCACCTTAGTGTTCGTCCCCCACAACGATTATATAAAGCTCTTCGTATGGGAAATGTCGAAACCGTATTATCTAGCAGTATCGCTGCAGTCTTTTTCGCCGCCTTCGTAGTTTCTGGAACCATGTGGTACGGTTCTGCCGCCACTCCAATCGAGTTGTTTGGCCCTACGCGTTACCAATGGGATCAGGGATATTTTCAACAAGAAATAGATCGACGAATCCGCTCTAGCAAGACTGAAAATCTGAGTCTATCCGAAGCTTGGTCTAAGATTCCAGAAAAATTAGCCTTTTACGATTACATTGGTAACAATCCGGCTAAAGGTGGATTATTCAGAGCAGGTGCAATGGACAACGGCGATGGTATAGCTGTAGGTTGGTTAGGCCACGCTGTCTTCAAAGATAAGGGGGGTCGTGAGTTGTTCGTACGCCGGATGCCCACCTTCTTCGAAACATTTCCAGTAGTCTTGGTAGATGGCGAAGGCATCGTAAGAGCCGATGTGCCATTCAGACGAGCGGAATCTAAATACAGTGTTGAGCAAGTAGGCGTAACTGTAGAATTTAACGGCGGTGAACTAGATGGCGCTAGCTTTAGCGATCCCGCTACGGTAAAGAAATACGCAAGACGCGCCCAATTGGGTGAAATTTTTGAATTTGATCGCGCTACTCTGAAATCAGATGGTGTTTTTAGAAGTAGTCCTAGGGGGTGGTTTACTTTCGGTCACGCCACATTTGCTCTACTCTTTTTCTTTGGTCATATCTGGCATGGTGCAAGAACCCTCTTCAGAGACGTTTTTGCTGGTATTGATCCCGACCTAGACGCTCAGGTCGAATTTGGAGCATTCCAGAAGTTGGGGGATCCAAGTACCAAGAGACAAGCTGTTTGAGTGGAAAATTCTTTGAAAAATCGGGTCCGGTAGGATTGGGAGTTCTTTTTCTTGCAAGGTGATATTACAAATAAGATAGAGAAAGGATTCAATAGATAGATAATTTATCTCAAAATAAGTATGAAAGATATTTTCAAAAAACTACTTTACGGTCGGTCGAATCCATGGAAGCACTGGTTTATACATTTCTACTGGTAGCCACTCTGGGTATAATTTTTTTCTCCATTTTTTTTCGGGAACCACCCCAACTGCCTACCAAGGAAAAGTGACATTCTATTCTTATATACTCAAAAACCAACATAAGAAGTACTTGTCTTCGTTACTGGCATCGGCGGACTCATGGAAGGAGTAGGACTAGTTGGAGACCTTCCTCGGTTGTTTTTTCCGGGAAGGTCTCTCAGTCTAACTAATCTTCATGTTCCTCAAAGGGGTCTCTGAGCTCTTCGGAGGGTTGACCGAAGGCAGTATACAAAGCGTGACCGGTGAAGCTGACGAGTGAACAAGATGTAAAGATAGCGACCGAAGTTGCAGTTTCCGTTGCTGTATAACCTAAGAAATATTAATTCCCATGAGATATAATAGTATACAAAGTCAGT
>ERZ1034411.180-NODE-180-length-16703-cov-2.924495_pt1 | contig 16703 bp, 17 predicted proteins | sample MGYA00520583_ERZ1034411 | MGnify/ENA primary metagenome ERZ1034411 (study PRJEB33736, sample SAMEA104288481) | Azolla microphylla | place: Ecuador | collected 1982 | study: EMG produced TPA metagenomics assembly of the PRJEB19522 data set (Is there foul play in...
TTGACGTGGCCGTTCATCGGCGTGCCGTCGGCCAGGGCCAGCCCGACGGTCCTCACCACCTCGGCCTTGCCGTTGCCGAGCTTGAATTCGGCGATGGCGGGCTGGAACGCCAGGTCCGGCTCGATCTTGCTGCTGCCGTCCGGCGCGGTGACGTTGGGGCCGCGATCGGTCATACCGTAGAAGTGGCCGGGCTGGTTCGGCACCGGCGTCAGCGCCGAGCCGTAACCCGAGCCGACGATCGGCACGCCGCCCCAGCTATCCAGCGCCGGGATCGATTCGCTGAACAGCTCCGTGCCCTGCTGGGTCTGGGCGTTATTGTCGTCATCATTGCTGTCGCAGGCGCTCAGCGCCGCAACCACGCCGATGAGGCCGGCGCCAAGCCACTCTTTCTTAGCCAGAAACATTCACTCACTCCCTGATGTGGTCGATTTCCAGTCGGCTGCGGGCAGCAGACATGACTCGCGCCTCCCCTGGAGGCGCGAAGTGAAAATCTTCCTTACAACGAGTGAAAGCTTGATGACAGCGTGGCGGGACCTGCGAATTGGTGATCCCGCTCCGGCACCCGCCGTGTTCAGCCTGGCGTGAATACCGCCTTCCACTGCGGCGCCAGGTACTTGGCGAACACGCCGGCCGGCACCGACAAGCGAAAGTCTCCCAGCACGTGCGGCCACACCTGGCCTGCGCCATACAGCAGCACGATGCCGTTGGCGCTGGCCTGGCCCTTGGCATAGGTCAGGGCATAGGTCTTGAGCTTGTCGGCGTCGGCACCGATGCCGTCCTTGGCCACATCGGTGTCCGGCCCCGGTTTCTGGCCGCTGCGTTGGGTGTAGGTTTTGGTCCAGGCCTTGGTCGCGGCGTCGGCGATCGCCGCCAGCGCCGCCTGCTTCTGCTCCGGCACGAACAGATCCTCGATCGGTACGACACGTGAGCCCTTCTTGTCCCACACCAGGGTCTGGAAGCCCTGGTTGGGATGCGCGCCGCCGGTATCGGCATTGGTCTCGGCGGACAGGCTCAGCACTGCGTCGTTTTCGAAAGTCACGCGCCAATTGGTATCAATGTCGTAAGGGCTGAAGCTCGGATTGCTGTCCTTGTCGTCCTTCGCGTCGCTTTTGGCCTGCTCGGCGTCGGCCGTGTACAAGGCCAGGATCTGCTGGCGCAGCGGTGCGATATCCATGGCGGCGGCGGGTGCACGCAGGCGCAGCTGGTAAAGCGGCGACTTCTCCGTCTGGTCATAGTCGGCTGCCAGCACCGGTGCGGCGAGCAGCGCCAGGCACAGCAGGGTGGCTGAAGCTTTCATCCTCGAATCTCCTTGCGAGTCGCGACGCTCAGACGCAGGTGGTGTTCATATTGGTACAGGCTTCCTTGGTCCAGCCGGTGCCTTTCTTCACGTGCACCTTGAGGAACTGGTCCCAGCAGCCGAGCAGGTCCACCGGCTGGTCGCCGGGGGCGTGTGGATCGACCGGCGCGCTGTGCGCATCGTGGTCGCTGTAGATGGCGCCGCCGTTCTGCATGCCGCTGACGCCAACCACGCTCTTGTGCACGTAACCCTTGCCCTGGAACAGGCTCTTGCCGTCCGGCGGCTGGTCGGCGTCGATCAGGCTGGCGCGGTCGATCTCGTACCAATCACCAAGCTGGGCGGTGATGTGGACTTCGATCCAGCCGTCACCGGAATTCTTCAGCGAGGCGATGGCGTTGCCGCCGGGCGCCGCGCGCACATTGGTGCCCTTGGGGTCGGTGTCGGTGATGTCGACGCTGACGTTGCAGGCCTGGCGGTCGGCGGCCCGGACCGCAGGCGCCAACGCCAGGCAGCCGCACGCGAAAGCAGCAAGCACTTTCATTCGGATCTCCCCCTGAGGTTCCAGCAAAGCTGATCGCCGTTTGAGACGGTTTCCTGGCATGACAATGCCATGAATATTGGATGAAGCCTGCACCCGAACTGCGGGGGGCTGTGCACTGCTTCACAAAATGGTCGCCATCGCTCGGCTAGTTTCTGCTCCAAGCAGGCAGGCATGCCCATCATGGAGGAGCAGCACATGACGATCGAGATCAAGGCCTTCGCCAACTGCGACGGCGCCACCGTGGTCTGGCGCAGCGACGGCCATATCGCCGGCTGCCGCGGCTTCGCCCTGCACCGGCGCGCCGAGGGCGATGCCGCCGACACGGTGCTGGAGAACCGCGTCGGTTTCCAGAACGATCCCAACGCCAAGCCCGGCGCGCACCAGTCCAGCGAGATCTGGCCGATCCAGCGCTTCATGTGGAGCGATTACAGCGCACCCCAGGGCAAGAAAGTGCAGTACCAGGTGGTGCCGATGCTCGGCGCCGCCGGCCAGCTGCGGAAGGGCACGCCGAGCCCGTGGAGCAACCAGGTGAGCATCGGCACCGGCACCACGCCGGGCTTCTCGGCCTGGTTCAACCGCGGCATGGTCTCCTCGCAGTGGGTGGCGCGCGAGCTGGCCGCCACCCAGGCCAGCACCGCGCCGACGGCCCTGCTGGCCAAGAGCATCCAGACGCCGGGCAACTCGCTGCGCAACGAGCTCAGCGGCGTGCTGCGCGCCGCGCTGCTGGACCTGCTGCGGCAGTCCAACGCCAGGCGGGAGACGATCTACCTCGCGCTGTACGAGCTGAACGACCCGGAGCTGATCGATGCGCTCAAGGCCTTCGGTTCGCGCTGCAACCTGCTGCTCGGCTCCGGCGCCTATGGCAAGACCAAGGACGAGAACGCGGCGGTGCGCGCGCAGCTGAAGGCGTCGAAGACCGTCGATGTCTATGACCGCATCGTCGGCAACCCGCACTTCGCCCACAACAAGTTCCTGGTGTTCTGCGACGGTGCCGGCAAGCCGCAGCGGCTGTGGACCGGCAGCACCAACTGGACCGTCACCGGCCTGTGCACGCAGATCAACAACGGCATCCTGGTGGAGAGCGCCGACCTTGCCGCCGCCTACCTGCAGCGCTGGCACACGCTCAAGGACGCCGGCAACGGCTATCCGCCGGCGGTGGCGCAGCAAGGCAGCACGCCGGCCCATGTCAAGGTCGGCGGCTGCCCGGTCACCGCCTGGAACGTGCCGGTGCTGAAGCTGGTGGACCTGGCCGACGCGCGCCGGCTGATCCAGGGCGCGCGGCAGGGCGTGCTGTTCCTGTTCTTCAACCCGGGGCCCAAGGGCACCCTGCTCAACGACATCCTGGCGCTGCAGCAGGACAACCTGTTCGTGCACGGCGTGGTCAACCAGGACCCCGGCGGCAACAAGGCGCCGATCCTGACCCTGCACGACCGCGGCACCGCCATCGACGCCGCACCGGAGGCGGTGCTGCCGGCCAGCGTCGCCAACCAGCTCGGCGGCTGGTTCGTCGACGAGCTGCACGGCAGCCTGGTGAAGATCCATTCCAAGGTGGTGTTGCTGGATCCTTTCGGGCCGCACCCGGTGCTGATGACCGGCTCGCACAACCTCGGCCCCAAGGCCAGCGGCGAGAACGACGACAACCTGCTGATCGTCGAGAACGCGCCGGGACTGGCGGCGGAGTACGCCGTGCACATCATGAACGCCTTCGACCACTACAAATTCCGCTTCACCCACGCCACCCCCGCGGCCAAGGGCGCCGCCAAGCCGGCCAAGAACATCATCTGGAAGGGCCTGGAGGACGGCGACACCTGGCAGGACGGCTACTACCAGGCGGCCAAGGCGCGCGAGATCAATTTCTGGTTCGGCCAGCTGACGCCGGCCGAACCGGGGGTGAAGCCGGTCAGCGACGTGCGCAAGGCCACGGCCAAAAAGGCCCAAGCCAAAAGAGCGGCTTCGAAGCCTTCCGCCAAAAAGCCGGCCTTGAAGAAGCCGGCGGGGAAAAAAGCGCCAGCCCGCAAGCCGGGGGCGAAAAGGGCCGCAGCGAAGAAGCGCCGCTGAGCCCCGGTCGCAATCGGCGGGGTGGCCTGGGCGGCTTAGGGGCGGTAAAGCGCCGCCTGGCTGGTTGAATTTTCGCCAGCGGCGCCTTACCTTCGAGAGGGTAAGGGCAGGGCGGAGTGTCACCTGGAGTTCATTTATAAAAACTATACAGTGAATTCCAACAATCAATTTTGACAAAGCCCCGGATGGGGTTACAGTCTCACCCGCAGCCCCAAAAACCAGCTCAAACCAGAGGAAAATGTTCATGTCGCTGATCAACACCACCGTCAAGCCCTTCAAGGCCACCGCGTTCCACAACGGCAAGTTCGTCGACGTGTCCGACGAGACCCTGAAAGGTAAGTGGTCCGTGTTCGTGTTCTACCCGGCCGACTTCACCTTCGTCTGCCCGACCGAGCTGGAAGACCTCGCTAACGAGTACGCCGAGTTCAAGAAGATCGGCGTGGAAGTCTATGGCGTGTCCACCGACACCCACTTCGCCCACAAGGCCTGGCACGACACCTCCGACGCCATCAAGAAGGTGACCTACCCGCTGGTCGGCGATCCCACCGGCAAGATCACCCGCAACTTCGAGGTGATGATCGAGGAAGAGGGCCTGGCCCTGCGCGGCACCTTCGTCATCAACCCGGAAGGCCAGATCAAGCTGTGCGAGATCCACGACAACGGCATCGGCCGTGACGCCAAGGAACTCCTGCGCAAGGTCAAGGCCGCGCAGTACGTCGCTTCCCACCCGGGCGAAGTGTGCCCGGCGAAGTGGAAGGAAGGCGAGAAGACGCTGAAGCCGTCGCTCGACCTGGTCGGCAAGATCTGATGCCGCGCGCGGGCCGGCACTGAACCGCCGGCCCGCGCTTTCACCCGATGAATGCTGCAACCCGGCGCCGGGCGGTGTGGTGACCGTGCGGCGAAGGGCGGGCTTTACCCAGAATTCCCCCAAAAGTTTTCCGATTGTTTTAGCAGCGGAGAGTGCCGTGCTTGATCAAGACCTCAAGGATCAGTTGAAGAGCTACCTGGAGCGCCTGACGCGCCCGGTGGAGATCGTCGCCAACACCGACAAGAGCGCGGGCTCCGACGAGCTGCGCGCGCTGCTCGCCGATCTGACCGGGGCCTCCGACAGGATCAAGGTCAAGGAGATCGCCGACGAGGATCTGCGCGCGCCTTCCTTCGCCCTCAACTCGCCGGGCGAGGACATCAAGCTGCGCTTCGCCGGCCTGCCGCTGGGCCACGAGTTCACCTCGCTGGTGCTGGCGCTGCTGCAGACCGGCGGCTACCCGCCGAAGATCGGCGACGAGGTGATCGAGGAGATCAAGAGCCTCAAGGGCCCGCTGCGCTTCGAGACTTACTTCTCGCTGACCTGCCAGAACTGCCCGGACGTGGTGCAGGCGCTGAACCTGATGGCGGTGCTGAACCCGCACATCGAGCACGTCGCCATCGAGGGTGGCGCCTACGAGGCCGAGGTGGAGAAGCGCCAGGTGATGTCGGTACCGAGCGTCTACCTCAACGGCCAGCCGTTCGCGCAGGGCCGCATGGGCGTGGAGGAGATCCTGGCCAAGCTCAACACCGGTGGCGGCTCCCGCGACGTCGAGAAGCTCAACGCCAAGGCCACCTATGACGTGCTGGTGGTCGGCGGCGGCCCGGCCGGCGCCGCGGCGGCGATCTACGCCGCGCGCAAGGGCATCCGCACCGGCATCGTCGCCGAGCGCCTCGGCGGCCAGGTGTTGGACACCATGGGTATCGAGAACCTGATTTCGGTGCCGGAGACGGAAGGGCCGAAGCTGGCCGCCGCGCTGGAGAACCACGTCGGCCACTACGACGTCGACGTGATGAAGCTGCAGCGCGCCGACAAGCTGAAGAGCGTGGACGGCCTGATCGAGGTCGGCCTCGCCGGCGGCGCCACCCTGAAGGCGCGCACTGTGGTGCTGTCCACCGGCGCCCGCTGGCGCCACATGAACGTGCCCGGAGAAGACCAGTACCGCAACCGCGGCGTGGCCTATTGCCCGCACTGCGACGGCCCGCTGTTCAAGGGCAAGCGCGTGGCGGTGATCGGCGGCGGCAACTCCGGCGTCGAGGCCGCGATCGACCTCGCCGGCATCGTCAGCCACGTCACCCTGATCGAGTTCGACGGCCAGTTGCGCGCCGACGCGGTGCTGCAGCGCAAGCTCAACAGCCTGCCCAACGTGCGCGTGGTGGTGTCGGCGCAGACCACCGAGGTCACCGGTGACGGCCAGAAGGTCAACGGGCTGACCTACAAGGACCGCAGCAGCGGCGAGCAGCACCACGTGGAACTGGAAGGCGTGTTCGTGCAGATCGGCCTGCTGCCGAACAGCGACTGGCTCAAGGGCACCCTGGAACTGAGCCCGCGCGGCGAAGTGGTGGTCGACCAGCGCGGCCAGACCTCGCTGCCCGGCGTGTTCGCGGCCGGCGACGTCACCACCACGCCGTACAAGCAGATCGTCATCGCCATGGGCGAGGGCTCCAAGGCCGCGCTCAGCGCCTTCGACCACCTGATCCGCACCACGGCACCGGCGGAAACAGTCAAGCAGGCGGCCTGAAGGCCCCGAGCGTCGCTCACCGGTAGTAAACTCCGCCGCCGGCATCCAGCCGGCGGCTTTTTTTGTGCAGCGGCCACGCATCGGCGAGCATCATGACGGCATCCAATTCCTGCATCGCGGCAATCGACTTCGGCACCTCCAACTCGGCGGTGTGCCTGGTCGAGGGCAGCCGCAGCCTGCTGGTGCCGCTGGAGCACGGCCGCGACACCATTCCCACCGCGGTGTTCTACAACCTGGAACAGCGCCGCACCGTGTTCGGCCGCCAGGCCCTGGCCGAGTACGAGGACGGCAGCGAGGGCCGCCTGATGCGCTCGCTGAAGAGCCTGCTCGGCAGCGAGCTGCTGGGCGAGACCACCCAGATCGGCGGCAAGGCGGTGGCCTACCGCCAGATCATCGGCGAGTTCCTGGCGCACCTGAAAGAGGTGGCGGAGTCGCATTCTTCCTGCCCGCTGCGGCGCGTGGTGCTGGGGCGGCCGGTGCATTTCGTCGACGACGACGCGGCGCGCGACCAGCTGGCGGAGGACACGCTCGCCGCCATCGCCCGCGAGGTCGGCTTCGACGAGGTGCGCTTCCAGTTCGAGCCGATCGCCGCGGCGCTGGATTTCGAGGCCAGCCTGGCGCGCGAGGAGCTGGTGCTGGTGGTCGACATCGGCGGCGGCACCTCGGACTTCTCGGTGGTGCGCCTGGGGCCGGCGCGGCGCGGCCAGGCCGACCGCTCCGGCGACGTGCTGGCCAGCGACGGCATCCACCTCGCCGGCACCGACTTCGACCAGAAGTTGAGCCTCAATACCGCCATGCGCGAACTGGGCTACGGCGCCGCCGGCCGTGACGGCAAGCCGGTGCCGGTGGCCCTGTTCCACGACCTCGCCACCTGGCACAAGATCAACTTCCTCTACGCCTGGAAGGAGCTGGCCCGCGCCGAGGAGCTGAAGCTGTTCATGGCCGAGCCGAAGATCCACGCGCGCCTGATGGAGGTGCTGCGCGGCCGCCTCGGCCACCGCATCGCCGGCCAGGTGGAGCAGGGCAAGATCGCCGTCGCCGAGGGCGGCGAGGGCGCCATCGACCTCGGCTTCGTCGAAAGCGGCCTGAGCGTGGCGCTGTCGGAGCAGACCCTGTCGGCGGCCATCGCCACGCTGCTGGAGCGCATCACTGCTTCAGCGCTGGAGGCGACGCGCCGTGCCGGCGTCACGCCGCAGCAGGTCGGCGTGCTGTACTTCACCGGCGGCTCCACCGGCATCGCCGGGCTGCGCCGCGCCTTCCAGGCCGCGTTCCCGCATGCCCGCACCGTCGCCGGCGACAAGTTCGCCAGCGTGGCGCGCGGGTTGGGGGCTTCGGCGGCGGGGTTGTTTGCGGATGGCTAGCTGTTGTGGCGCCGCGCTGGCGGAATGCGTGGAAGGAGGATTACGCTGCTCTGATCCGCCCCACCGGTGAGTTTTCTTGAAGAATATCCAGATTATCGACGCCGCGAACAACTGCTCATACAGCCTGTTCGCCGCGACAGACGAGGAATTCGCGGCGATATTCACCAACGGCACAGATATCGAGTTCGCAGAGGATTTCTTCGAACGCGTCGGTGAAGAAGCCGGTATCAGAATCACTTCTGCACTTTGGGACCGTCCAGTCGACAAGCGGAAGGTGCAGGGCATCCACGGGACCCTCTTTTATCAACTGCTCCACAAGAAGCGGTATTACCCGACGAAAAGGGAAGCAGAAATGATTGCTTTCGGAGAGTAGTCAATCGCAGGGTTGATCAACGCAACGCAATCCGCCTTCTGCGCCGTTCGGTACCTGCTTAAGGTATCTCTCAGGAGTGACAAGGGGATCAAGGGTGCGTGGTCCGCACCGGCATGTCCGCCAGCGCCATGCGATGCCCGGAGACGCTGCTGCCGGCGTCCGGCGCCAGGCGGCGGAAGCTGAGCATCGCCGACAGCGAGATCAGTCCCACGGTGCAGAACGCCGCGGTGAAATCCGGCAGGCCAAGCACCGTGGCATGCCGCCCCGCCAGGCTCAGGTTCAGCGTCTGCGAGGCGATGCCGATGCCGATGCTCAGCGCCAGCTGCTGCGCGGTGCTGGAGAAGCTGGTGGCCTGGCTCATGTCGGCCTCCTCCACGTCGGCGAAGGCCAGGGTGTTGACGCAGGTGAATTCCAGCGAGCGGAAGAAGCCGGTGATGAGCAGGAACAGGATGATCAGCAGGCTCGGCACCGCCGGCCGCAGGAGGCCGCAGGCGATCAACGCCAGGCTGGAGACCAGGGTGTTCCACACCAGCAGGTTGCGGAAGCCGTAGCGGCGTGTGATGCGCTGGGCCATGGTCTTCATCAGCAACGCGCCGACGGCGCTGGAGAAGGTGATCAGGCCCGAGCCCAGGGCGCTCATGCCGAAGCCGAGCTGCAGCATCAGCGGCATCAGCAGCGAGAAGCTGCCAACGCCGATGCGGAACAGCGAGCCGCCGGTGACCGAGGCGCGGAAGGTCGGCACCTTGAGCAGGCCCAGGCGCATGATCGGCGCCGGGTCCTGCCGCGCATGCAGCACGTACAGCACCAGCAGCACGATGCCCAGGCCGACGGCGAACGGCGGCAGCTCCGGCGGCAGCACGTGCTTGCCCAGGTTCTCGGAGCCGAACACCAGGCCCGACAGGCCCAGGCCGAGCAGCATCCAGCCGGCGAGGTCGAAGGCGTGGTGGGTGGCGTTGCCGGCGTGGTCGCGGATGAAGCGCGTCACCAGCCAGTAGCCGAGCACGCCGATTGGCACGTTGATGAGGAAGATCCAGCGCCACGAGACATAGGTGACGATGAAGCCGCCCAGCGGGGGGCCGAAGATCGGCGCCATCAGCGCCGGGATGGTGAGGTAGGACATGGCCGCCACCAGCTCGCTCTTCGGTACCTGGCGCAGCAGCACCAGCCGCCCCACCGGCACCATCATGGCGCCGCCGATGCCCTGCGCCACCCGCGCCAGGATCAGCTCGCCGATGTTCTGCGACGCGGCGCAGGCCACCGAGCCGAGCACGAACACGACGATGGCGTTGCGGAAGACGCGGCGCGCGCCGTAGCGGTCCGCCATCCAGCCGCTGACCGGGATGAACACCGCCAGGCTCAGCAGGTAGGAGGAGATCGCCAGGCTCAGGTGCAGCGGGTCCTCCCTGAGCGAGCGGGCGATGGCCGGCAGGGCGGTGGCGATGATCGTGGAGTCCAGGTTCTCCATGAACAGTGCCGAGGCGACGATCAGCGGAATCAGGCGCGCGGGGTCGTTGAGCTTCAGGTCCATGCGGCAATTATCCGCGATCGCCGGCGCGGCCGCGCCTGGGCCGCGTAGCGAAGCGGAGGGTTTTGTGGAAGGTCGTGGAGGTGGCGGAAGACGGCGATCAGCGTCGCCGCCCCGCACCCAGGCGCGCCAGGTGACGCACCACGCGGCGCGAGAAGGCCGGCACGCTGCGCCGCTCGCCGGTGCCGGTGAGCAGGGCGCCATCGGCCACCATCGCGCGCTCGACCACCTCCGCCGCGGCGTGGCCCGCGTCCTGGCGCAACGAGGTGGGGCAGGCCAGCTTGCGGCCGGCCAGCCGCTGCGTTTCCAGTACCAGGCTCAGGCCCTGGCCCAGCGCCGCCACCGGCTTGCCGGCGGCGAAGAAGGCGCGGATGAACTCCAGCGCCGCCGGCTGTGCGCGCAGCCGGTCGACGGCGGCGGCGCCTCCCGGTAACACCAGCGCGTCGAAGCGCACCGCGTCCGCTTCGCGCAGGGCCAGGTCGGTGCGGATCGCCTGGTCGGCATGCAGCAGGCCGCGCGGCACGATGCGCTGGCGTCGCGGCGCGACCACCAAGGTGCGGGCGCCGGCGGCGCGCAGGGCACGGCAGGGGTCGAGCAGTTCGCGCAGGCAGAAGCCATCGGCGGTGAGTATTGCCACCGTCGCGCCGCGCGCCGGTTGGGGCGGGCGCCGCCGAATACGGGAAAGACGGAACATCAAACCCGGCGCTCAGCCCGGACCGGGCATGCGGTTGTTCTTCGCTGGGTTGTCCGGCGGCGTGGTCGACTGGCCGGGGTGCGGCGGCCTGGTCAGGGTGTCCGGATTGCTGCGCCCGCCGCCGGAAGAAGAGCCGCCGGACGACGCGCCGCCCGAGGAGGAACCGCCGGACGACGTGCCGCCGGAAGAGGCGCCCGGCGTGGCGACGTTCCGCATCGAATGGTCGACGCGCTGCGCCGGTTCCTGCGCGGGATAAGGGTGGGAAGGCTCCGAGCCGGGTGCGGCTCCGGCGGCGGGCGGTTCCGCGCGCACGTGCTGCGCCAGGATCGTCGCGGTGGCGGCCAGCAGCACCAAGCCCATGGTTCGGCTTGCGGGGACCATATGCGCTCCTCCTGTTCCACCGGAGAAAGCGCTGCGTCGCCGCTGCCCGGCGGATTCGTTGGGTATCCGTAATTTTGGACCCGGGCATGCCGCGTTCGTTCACGCCGGCTGCTCAGCGCTCCGGCGACTCGTCGTCGCCCTCGGCCTCGATCTCGCCGCCGCCGACATCGTCGCCGTCCTCATGCTCGTCTTCGGCGTCCTCGTCCGCGGGCGGCTCCGGCTCCGATTGATCCTGCGAAAGCGGCAGCGGCAGCCCGTACTGGCGGCGCAGCAGCACCTCCTTGGCGGTGCCGGTGAGGATCACCCGGCCCGGCGGGCGCAGGGTTACCAGCTTGTAGCCGGCCAGGCGCTCGATGGCGTCCCGCGGCTGTGTGGCCGGGTTGGCGCCGTTGTCCAGGGCCTCGAGCACGTCGAGGTCCGCTCTGCTAGGTGCATTCACACGATCTCATCCCTGAGAGTCAAATCCCGCCTTCGAAAATCAGCCAAAAAAACACCCCGCAGCGCAGGGCGTCTTAAAGACGGCGGCGCGGCCGATTGGTTCCGTGGCCGGGCTTCGCGCTCCTCAGCCGCCGCGCAACTCGCGGCTGGCCTGCGCCAGGGCCTCGACCAGCACGGCGAACGCTGCTTCCCGTTCCGCGGCATCGCGCATGCGCAGGATGGCCGAAGGATGGGATGTGACCAGCACGCGGCTGCCGCCCAGGCCCTGCAATATCACCCCGCGCTCCGCGCCGATGCGCAGCCGGCGACGTGCCGCGCCTGGGGTCGGGCGGCGGCCACGGCTCAGCCGCCGGCGGCGACCAGCGATTCTGCCATCTGCAAATGGTGGCGCAGGGTCGGCAGCATCTTCTGTGCGAAGGCGGCCACGTCGCGGTCCTGCGCCTGTGCCGCTTCTTCGAACAGCGCTACCGCCTTGCGGTGATCCTGCACCTGGGCGGCGATATAGGCCTTGTCGAAGTCGGCGTCTTTCTTCTGCTCCAGCTCGGCCAGCGTCTGCTGGTGCTCGACATCTGGACTCTGCGGCAGGGTCACGTTCTTCTGCTGCGCCAGGGACTGCAGCTGCTGGCCGGCGAGGATGTGGTCGTCGACCATTTGCCTGGCGAAGCCACGCACCTTGTCCGAACTGGCCTGGCGCCCCGCCAGCTTGCCGGCGGCGAGCTCGGCCATGCCGGCCGCGGCGGCGTCCTTGAAGAAGCTGGCCTGCGCCGGCTGGTAGGCCGGCTGCACCATGTCGTGGCCCTGGCGGGCGCCGTTCTCGGTGTTGTCGCGGGCCGGGGCCGAGGGCGGCGACACGCCCTGCGACCACGCCAAGCCGCAACCGACCAGCGCCAGCGTCGGGGTCCCGGCCCGCAGCCAGATCCTCGGCGCGGCATTCATCGCCGGCTGCTCGGCGAAGCGGGAGAGCGCTGCGCCGTGGCCGGCGGTTCTTCCGAGCCACTGGCGTGATGGCGGCCGCTGATCCAGGACACCAGCAGCACCGCGCCGATGATCAGGTGCACCATCACGATCACCACCAGCAGCATCTTCAGGAACTGCTTGACCTGCTTGCTCATCCGCGACCTCCTGCCGCCACCGCGACTTCGTAAGCTTTGGAAGGCCGCGTTGCGCCGAAAGTTCAAGGCGGAGGGGTGGTTCAGTCGATCCACAGCCCGCGCGAGCGGTGCCAGTCCTCGATCGACTGCTCCGGGTACTCGTCGAAGCAGGCATCGTCCGGGCCGACCTGAGGCTGCACCCAGGAGGCCTTCGAGCCGAGCATCAGGTGCACCGAGCTGGGCGGCACCGGCAGTTCGCTGTCGATGGCCGAGGCCATCGGGTGCAGCAGCTCCGGCCATTCCGGCGAGAACAGCCATAAGGAGGTGCCGCAACTGCCGCAGAAGTGGCGCTCGGCGCTGCTCAGGTGCACCTTGCCGCCTTCCTGCAGCGGGGCGTGGAAGATGCGGCGGTAGCGTTTGCCTTTCATCTTCAGGGTGGCGGCGTCGGCGTGCAGGTTGATGGCATAGCCGCCGCCACCGCCGGTCTTGCGGCAGATCGAGCAGTAGCAGCGCTGGTAGGGGTAAGGCGCGTGGCTGTCGACGCTGAAGCTGATCTTGCCGCACTTGCAGGAGCCTTCCAGGCGGTAGGGCATCGTCGTCTCCTCATCGGGTGGAATCATCAGACCGCGGGGGGCGGCGACGGCTCCCCGCGCACGGGAATTTTGCCGCGGCGGCACGGTCGGAACCCTATGGACCCCGGCGCCGCGCCTGCGTGCGCCCCCAGCAGGAGGATGCCATGGCAAGGACAGCCCAGGAGCGCCGCACACAGGGCGTGGAAATCAACGAGCAGCCGCCGCGCGAACTCGACTTCGAGCGCGGCGACGAGCGCTCCGGCCGGGTCGGCGACCTCCGCGACCCGGGCGAGCGCCGCGAGGAATTCCCCAAGGTGCGCGAGCGCCTGGCCGGCCGCAGCGGCGGCGAGAACCCCAGCGGCGAGGTCACCGCCGACGACCTGGCACCGGAGACGCTGCTCGACGAGGACCTTTCGCGCACGCCCGAGGCCGGCGCCCGCCGCGAGCCGCTGGACGAGGCGCTGCGCGAGGTCGACGAGGACCGGATCGGCGAAGGCCACGGCAAGGACGAGGCCGAGCTGGCCCGGGAAGACCCGCTCGACGGCCGCCGCGCCCGCCGCGGGAAATAACACGAAGGACAGGGGTGCGCCGGGCGCCGCCTTGACGGCAGCGCCCGGCGATGCGAGTTTTGACGGTACCGGCGCGAAAGCTGCATGGCAGCAGCACCGGCGCCGCAAGGCGACAAAGATCGGCACTCCCGACGACAAGGATAAGGACCGTCTCGCATGGAAAAGCGTACTTTCCGGCTGGAACTGCGCCCGCGGCTGCCGCGGCAGCTGGTGCGGCTGGAAGAACTGGCCGGCAATCTCGCCTACTCCTGGGACCGCGAGGTGCGGGGCCTGTTCTGGCGCCTCGACCGCGCGCTGTGGAACGCCTGCGGCAACAATCCCAAGCGCTTCCTGCGGCGCGTGTCGCAGGACGTGCTGGACCGCGCCGCCGAGGATCGCGACTTCCTCGAGGACTATCACCGTGCCCTGTCCTCCTTCGACTCCTACATGACCCTGGGCCCGCGCCCGGAGATCGAGAAGCAGCTCGACCTGCGCAGCGATGTCGTCGCCTATTTCTGCGCCGAGTTCGGCCTGCACGAGTCGCTGCCGATCTACTCCGGCGGCCTCGGCATCCTCGCCGGCGACCACTGCAAGGCGGCCAGCGACCTGGGCCTGCCGTTCGTGGCCGTGGGCCTGCTCTATCGCCAGGGCTACTTCCGCCAGACCATCGATGGCGCCGGCCGCCAGGTGGCCCATCCGCTGACCTCCGACTTCGACGAGCTGCCGCTGCAGCTGTGCCGCGACGCGCGCGGCGAGGAACTGCGCGTCACCGTGGAGATCGCCGACCGGCCGGTGCAGCTGCGCATCTGGCAGGCGATGGTTGGCCATGTGCGCCTGTACCTGCTCGACAGCGACGTCGCCGAGAACGGCGGCAACGAGCGGGGCATCACCTACCAGCTTTACGGCGGCGACTCCGACCTGCGCATCCAGCAGGAGATCGTGCTCGGCGTCGGCGGCGTGCGCGCGCTGCGCGCGCTCGGCCACGAGCCGACCGTGTTCCACATGAATGAGGGCCATGCCGCCTTCCTGGCGCTGGAGCGCATCCGCGAGCAGGTGGCGGCGGGCCTGGACTTCGACGCGGCGCTGGAGCTGGTGGCCGCCGGCAACGTCTTCACCACCCATACGCCGGTGCCGGCCGGCCACGACCGCTTCAGCCACGGCCAGATGCGCTGGTTCCTGCAGAAGCTGCTGCCGCAGCTCGGCGCCGGCGAAGCGCGCATCCTGGGGCTGGGCTCGATCGGCGCCGACGACAGCCAGCAGTTCAACATGACCACCCTGGCGCTGCGCGCCAGCCGCTTCCACAACGGCGTTTCGGCCATCCACGGCGGCGTCGCCCGTCGCATGGAGCAGGCGCTGTGGCCGCAGGTGGAGGCCGAGGAAAACCCGATCAGCCATGTCACCAACGGCGTGCACCTGCACACCTTCCTGGCGCGCGCCTGGAGCCAGCTGTTCCACGACAGCTTCCGCGGCTGGCGCAACGAACTGCTCAACCCGGCATACTGGTCGCGCATCGACAGCATCCCGCACGAGCGCTTCGTTTCGATCCGCCAGCAGCTCAAGCGCGACCTGCTGATCGATGTCGGCGAGCGCGTGCGCCGCCAGCTGCGCCGCAACGGCGTGCCGGAGGCGGTGATCCGCCGCGTCACCGAGCACGTCGGCGACATCAACACCAAGTCGCTGGTGATCGGCTTCGCCCGCCGCTTCGCCACCTACAAACGCGCCACCCTGGTGCTCAACGACGAGGCGCGCCTGGCGCGCCTGGTGTCCGACCCGCAGCGGCCGGTGCTGTTCCTGTTCGCCGGCAAGGCGCACCCGCGCGACGAGCCGGGCCAGGCCATCATCCGACGCCTCTACGAGATCAGCCTGAAGCCGGAGTTCATCGGCCGCGTGATCCTGCTGGAGGACTACGACATGCTGCTGGCGCGCAACCTGGTGCAGGGCTGCGACGTCTGGCTCAACAACCCCGAGTACCCGCTGGAGGCCAGCGGCACCAGCGGTGAGAAGGCCGGCATCAACGGCGTGGTCAACGTCTCGGTGCTGGACGGCTGGTGGGACGAGGGCTACGACGGCCACAACGGCTTCGCCGTGCGCCCGGTCGACCCGCGCTACTGGGGCGAGCTGGCCGGCGGCGACGCGCTGCGCCGCCGCGACGAGGAGGAGGCGCGCCAATTGCTCGACATCCTCGAGCACCAGGTGGTGCCCACTTACTACGGCCGGGACAACGAGTGCTACGCCGAGGAATGGATCCGCCTCAGCCGCAATTCGATGAAGACCCTGATCCCGCGCTACAACTCGGCGCGCATGGTGATGGACTACCTGCGCGGCTCCTACGCCCCGGCGGCGAAGCAGACGCGCAAGCTGCGCGCCGCCCAGGCGGCGCCGGCGAAGGAGCTGGCGGCGTGGAAGGCGCGGGTGCGCGAGCGCTGGCCGGGGGTGAAGCTGGCGATGGAGGGAGCGCCGGCCGAATCCCTGCACCAGGGCGAGCAGCTGCCGCTGGAGGTGACCGCGCAGCTCAACGGCCTGGAACCCGGCGACGTGGTGGTGGAATGCCTGCTAGAGCGCAACCTGCCGGACGGCGGCAGCGCGCGGGTTGCCTATCCTCTCGCGCCGCAGGGCGGGGCCGACGGCACCGTGCGCTATCACCTCGAGTTGCAGCCGTTCGCCGGCCTTCAGCACTTTGGTATCCGCGTGCGGCCGGCGCATGCGGCGCTGTCGCATCCGTTCGAGCTGGGGCTATTGACCTGGCTTTGACGGTTGGGATCGTTGTCATCCTGAGCGTGGCGAAGGGTGAACCCTGCCGCGTAGCGAGCGAAGCTCGCTGGCAGGGTGAACGCCCGGCCCTGGATGGCCGGGCCGGGGGTTAGTAGAGCGGGGGCGTCTCGCCAGGGATGGCATTGCTACGTTGACGGCTCAGATCCTTCGCCGCGCTCGGGATGACAGTAGTAGGCTCGGTTGACCGCAGGGAAACCCGGCGCTTCCAAGGTCGCGTGCGGTGGTGCCGGGATTGCAGAATGGAACGCGAGCCTATTCGGCGACCAAGGCCTGCACCGACCAGTCGCCGAGCGCTTCCGCGATCCATAAGCGGCCATCCTGGGCCTGTGCTTCACCGCCGCCGAGCAGTCGACGGAAGTGCCGCGCGGACAGCGCGTCCGGCAGGCGCAGGCAGGTGTCTTCCCAGCATTGCGGGTCGATGCGCAGGCTGTCCGGCTGCCGCAGCAGGCCGGTGGGGAAACGCGGCACCACCATCAGCAGTGCAGCGCCATGGTCGATGAGGCGGG
>ERZ1034411.181-NODE-181-length-16512-cov-23.995686_pt1 | contig 16512 bp, 15 predicted proteins | sample MGYA00520583_ERZ1034411 | MGnify/ENA primary metagenome ERZ1034411 (study PRJEB33736, sample SAMEA104288481) | Azolla microphylla | place: Ecuador | collected 1982 | study: EMG produced TPA metagenomics assembly of the PRJEB19522 data set (Is there foul play in...
GCATTATCCCTCTACCCTATTACTATGACCTTATTCTTTTAGTGGGAAGGGAGTAGTTCTAAAACCCGTCAAGTTGTGAGGCAGCGCAGTCTTCGGGAGGCAGTCCGTTGGACGGCGCCGACATGGAGGAACTGCCGTGGTTTCCTCCATGTCGGCGCTTCGCCTTCCGGCAGGGTGCGACTGCTGAACCCGAAGGGTTAATCCTGCTGTCACTGCTTTTCCGGTTGCAGTTCTTTCCCAATCTGCTATTGGCGCTTTCTGTAGTCGTCAAAAAGCTCAACTTGGCGCTCCCAAGGGGATAACTGCTACTGCTCATAAATTAGCTCGTCTTTTTTATTACCTGTAGTCTATTACTGAGGTTTATCAATACCTTAGTGCTGATTATTAGGAACAAAAGTATAAGGAGCGTATGGTTCATAACCTCAATAAATCTGCTTACAAACTTGGTTGCCATGTATGTATATCGTTAACCCTACAGCACAAGAAGTTTCTTAGAAGAAATCCCGGCTAAACAGATAATTTTCCTTAACTGAACCCTATTGACCTAAAACCATCTTTTTGCAAGGCATCTGAAGTTTATCAAAAAAATTTTTCTTAAGCCCTTGCCAAATCTAAAACCTGCTGCTAATATTCTAAAAAGTGGGACAAAACGGGTCGGTGTCCGAGTGGTTAATGGAGACGGACTGTAAATCCGTTGGTTTACGCCTACGCTGGTTCAAATCCAGCCCGGCCCACCACTTCTAGAGATGTCAGTTACAATAGCTGAGTGCCGAGTAAACTTCTCAGCTTTGTAACTTATAACTCAGAAACCAAATGCAGATTTATGCCCGTGTGGCTCAGTGGTAGAGCACACCCTTGGTAAGGGTGAGGTCACGAGTTCAATCCTCGTCACGGGCTTTCTGATGTAAAGTGTTGCTATGACAGGCTTCTGGAGGTTCTAGGCTGATTATAGAAATACCCTTGTACTTGCTTAAGTGCTAAATCATACCAATTTTGTACCATTGGAGGAAGATAGAGATTTTAATTAATTAAGTTTTTATTTTGCGCTCGCCTGGTTATTTTGGGATTTTGCTTATAGTCCATGAGGTGGTGGGTCTGTGTGGGTAGGTGAAACTTAAAACGTACTATTCGCTGCCCCGTTGCAGTCAGCATTCATGTAGAAATTATTTGCTCTACAATACAAGTCTCGCTGAACATTGTGAAAAAGGTAGTCAAGTAATTATTGTTGGTGCAACTGGGAAGATTAAGAAACGCTTGGAAAACTTGGGATTTTTAAGGTTTAACCAGATCAAACCTCATTTGTTTCTGATTTTGATGATCGCTTTACCAAGCTTTGAGATTAAAACTCAAGCAAGGTCGAAAGACATGGAGAACCCTTATATTTAAACTACAAAAGGTACGCCCCATGAATCCCCGCGCTCTGCTGTTAGTCAATTATCATTCTCGGCAAGGAAAAGAAAGTCTCTTGGCTGCTATTCGTTGTTTGGAGGCGCTGGGTTTTAATGTGATTGAAGAGTTTACAGAGAATCCTGAACATTTGGGTGATGTTATTAAGCGATACCAGCAGGAAGTTGATTTGGTAATTGTTGGTGGAGGAGATGGTACTCTTAATGCTGCTGTCGATGCCATAGTTGATACTCAGTTACCTTTGGGTATTTTACCTTTGGGAACTGCTAATGATTTGGCCAGAACTTTAGGTATTCCTAATTATTTACCAGAAGCGTGTCAAATTATCGCTGGTGGACAGTTGCGACGTATTGATTTGGGTTGGGTAAATGGGAAGTATTTTTTTAATGTTGCTAGTCTGGGTTTGAGTGTAAAAATTACTCAACAATTAACTAAAGAGGTGAAACGCCATTGGGGAATATTTGCTTATGCGGCAGCTGCTTTGCAGGTAATTTGGAAATCTCGTCCTTTTAGTGCAGAAATTCGCACCAATAGCGAATCATTTCACGTTAAGACTGTACAAATTGCTGTGGGGAATGGGCGGTATTATGGTGGTGGGATGGCTGTATTTCATGATGCGTCTATAGATGACCAACGATTGGATCTTTATAGTGTAGAAATTAACCATTGGTGGCAAATAATACCGTTACTGCCTGCTATACGTCAAGGTAGACATATTCATTGGCGGAGTGTTAGGGCTATCCAAGGTCAGGAAATTGAGATTTATACTCGTAGACCCTATCCTATTAATACAGATGGGGAAATTACTAGGTATACTCCGGCTTTGTTTCGGGTGATGCCCAGGGCTATCAGTGTTTTAGTCCCTCCTTTATAATGAGTGTAATGTGGCAATTCCTATAAAGTAGCACGACAATGAATTTGAGGTTTTCTCAAGAAATTCAGTCTTTAGTGCAACGTTTAGCCGAACAGCCACTAACTCTGGGCAATATTTTCGGGCAAACTTGAGAACGGAGTTTTAGTGTAGTAATTGCATTATTGGTCTTACCTTTTCTCTTCCCTATGCGCCCAGGTTTAACTGGGCCTTTTGGGGCTCCTTGCTTGCTGTTATCTGTACAGATGCTTTTAGGCAGAAGATCGCCTTAGCTTCCTAAAAAAACCGCTAACTATCAATTTCCTCGGACTTTTGCTCAAATCATCTTAGAAAACCTGTGTCGAGTTACTAGGGTATTGGAGAAAATCAGCTGTCCCAGCTTGAAACAAATAGCTTCTCATCCTTTAACCTGGCAAATCAATGGGTTTTGTATTTCTTGGGTGACAATATTACTAATTGCGCCCATTCCTTTTAGCAATCCTATCCCCACTATTGGTATTTGACTTTTGGCAGTTGCAACTATTCAATCTGATGGTTTGCTGATATGTATCGGCTATGTGATTACAGCTTTGATTACCTTGTTCTTTGGGTTTATTGGTTATGCGCTATGGTTGGCTCCCGGTTTACTCTCTGATATAGTCAATCTACCCATATCTACTCAATAAGTATGCTATACTTATTGAGTAGATATGGGTAGATTTAGATAATTATTTTTATTCAGTTGCCAGCCCTTCTCATTTACGGCATTTTTGATTTGGGATTTTAGATTTGTCAGTCCCTAATTCAAAATCTACATTCCTGTCCATCAGAGGCTTGCTATGATATAGCACCCAGGTTAAAAAGCTGAGGTCAATGAACAGAAAAGTTAATTTTCTATCTTCTGCTTTATCAGAGTCCTGACTTAAATCAGAAAAGTTCTATATTTTAAAGGACCTTTTTACTGACAACAATACAGAATTAAGCAATTAAGAGTTGCTAAAATAAAACCCTCAGGTTTCAGCTGAGGGCTTAAATCTAATTAAGGTGCATCTACTATTTTTTTATCCATCTAGGATATAACTATATCCGGAAGGTTTCGACTAACCAGATAGTTTTTTGTATAAAGTCGTAAAATGTTTTAATTAAACCCCCAGTTCCACCTGAGGGCGGTTAATCAATTAAGGTATATATACTTCCCTCTGTGTGTCTGTTACATCAGGATGAATTTGAGAAAGAGGGAATAAATAAGGAATGAGGCTCATTTTGTTACTCAAGCTATCTGGAAGCAACTTGTGGTTCTGCCCAAATTTGTGAATCTGTAACACCAAAAGTTACTGGCTGATCTCCGTCTGTGGTGACATTCACTGTCTTACCATCGCTGGCAACTTGCACCAGAGGCCAATTTTCTTGACCTAGTTCACCAGATCGGAATAGGGCATGATCGGGCTGTTTTTTACTCCAACCTAACAATATTGCTATTTTTTCATGCTCATCGTCAGCTTGGATGGGAGCAACTGTTTTGGCATTATTTTCCTGTCGCTCCCAAATTACAGCCTGGTCTGTTACATCTGCTGTGTTAAAGATGCCTAGAAATTTGCGGGCTAAAAAGCGATCACCTTTTTGAGACCAACTGATCGGAACTAAGACCCCTATTTTCCCTTCAGCCTGAGATTGTGTTTCCGAGACAGCCTGTTTTAATAAAGGATCATTAACGTTAGCCGTTTTAGCCATTACCCGCAAACTCTTGGTTTGTCGGTCTTCTATAAACAATAAGCTAGTCACTCGGCTGTTGTGCATTTCTGGGTTGACTTCCAGTTGTACACGGCTATAAACAGCATATCTACCATCAGGAGAAACCACTGGTATGCTGCGATAGTACCGCACTCCAGAATGCCCTTGACCACCAATTGCTTCTTGTGTCGTCATAATCCACTGCCAAGGAATTGGATGGGGACTACCCATGGGATCATTTGGTAAAGCATCGGTATCCCTTGGTGGTCCATCTATAGGAACTTCTTTCATTAAGGGTGGCTGTGATTCTCTAATACTAGATGTTACTAATCCCTCATGATCGAGATTTTCACTCCCTTGAGAGTTAAGACCACCCAAAGCATGATTTTTGGCTGCTTTTAATTTTTGGATTAAACTAGTTTGGACAACAGGCGTATTTGGTAACTGAGCCTGTTTTACAAGAGGGGAATTATCAGTAACATTTATATCATCGCTTGAGTGAGAATTATTTTGTCCTACCCCAGAATTTACTAATATTTCCCTTTTTTGATTTATAGATGTATTTGCTAGTCCAATCCCAAATTTACCTGGCAAAGAAGTAAGTTCACCTATATCTAAATAAGATTTTCTAGCAACAATTGTTTTTTGGGATTTTGAATCCAATTCGTTCAGCCCAGAACTACTTTTTGCTGCCTGTGATTGTTCCGCTAAGGATGTGTGAACTGATACTCCTATAATAGGAGCAACTACTATAATAACAACAGCGTACTTAAGAAATGGTTGTACGCGGAACCATCCTGACAGCAAAAGGGATTTCAGCATAAGTGGACTCTCTAAGGGGCGGTTGCTATTGTGAGGATCAATGTCTATTCAGGCGACTGCGAAAAGCTATTATTATGTATAACAACAAACTAGAGGCTCTAAGGAGATAATCTCTCTAAATTTTGCATCACTTTACAAAAGTTTCAGTATCATCATTCACACCTTTACAATATTTAAAATTTGTAATTTCTCAGGACAATCTGATCACATAAAATACTATTGTTTTTCACTCCAGTATTTTTGATGTGACTATAAATTTAAGTTCTACCTGTATTTAGAATTAACTAAAATAGCAGGTACCCTTTTTAAGGGTATAAGCTAGTTTTTAGGCAAATTAAGAATCATGCCTACGTCTTCAGTTTAACTGTCTTAAATGCAGTAGCTAGTGCTACTGCATTTAGACAGTTTTATCTATGAAAAATCTGCTATAAGAATGTCAACCTCGATAAAACGAAAGATTATCTTTATAAAGGCGATTTAGTCTTTGGAAAGTCTAGGATGGTCATTGGACAATCAACAAATGCCTCATTGTTATTTATACCTTGGGATAAATTGCTAGTTTACTACCACTTAGATATTATAAACAATGATATTTATACTATCTAGCTAAGTGTGATCGCTTAACTACAATAAAGCATAACTTTGGTATTATATCAAATAAGTAGATCCTGAACTATCCAGCCTTGAGATATAATGCAATACTTTTACTCGTAGAGAAAACGAGCAGTAATTAAAATTAACTGACCAGCTTGCCAAAGCATTGTAGTTGATCAAGAGGTTTTTGTTGCATCGATAATCAATAGTTTACCACTAAATAGCTAAAATTTAATATCCTCACAGCCAAACTGCACTGCGTCTTTTTCATGGATATCGTGATTTAGTCAATTTTGGGCAGTCAGTTGTCAGTGATTCGTGACGCAATTAATATTGAGTAATGATCAATGACTAATAACTAATGAAAATTGTATTTTTTGGTACTCCCCAATTTGCTGTTCCCACCCTAGAAAAGTTGTTGAATCATAGGGATTTTGAGGTTTTGGGAGTTGTCACCCAACCGGATAAACGCCGGGAGCGTGGAAACAAATTAATACCTTCCCCAGTAAAAGTACTGGCTACTGCTCACAATCTACCTGTATGGCAATCTGAAAAAATCAAAAAAGATACTGAAACTTTAACCCAACTGCAACAACTAGCAGCAGATGTGTTTATTGTGGCTGCCTATGGACAAATTTTATCTAAGAAAATCTTAAAGATACCGAAATTGGGCTGTATTAACGTACATGGTTCAATTTTACCCAAATATCGCGGGGCTGCTCCCATTCAATGGTGTTTATATAACGGTGAGCAAGAAACCGGAATCACTACCATATTAATGGATGTGGGGATGGATACAGGAGATATGCTGCTAAAAGCCATAACACCAATTAACTTGCTAGATAATGCCCAGATTTTAGCGGAGAGATTAGCAACTCTTGGTGCAGATTTACTAATAGAAACTTTGTACCAGTTGGAAAAACAAGAGATTCAACCCATTCCTCAAGATAACGATGCAGCAACTTATGCATCTTTGATTCAAAAGCAAGATTACAATTTAGACTGGTCAAAGAATGCTATTCAATTACACAATCAAATTAGAGGCTTTTATCCTAACTGCATAACGACCTTTCGCGATCAAGCACTGAAAATAACTGCCACTGTTCCTATATACTCTGCTTATATACACCAGTTCCAACTGGAACTACAAGAAAAAATACATAACATACCTGATTTGTCAACTATATCAAGTCAACCAGGGGAAGTGGTCAGTATTGTTAAGGGAATGGGAGCGATTGTACAAACTGGTGAAGGTTTGTTGCTGTTGAGAGAAGTTCAGCTAACTGGGAAACGTCCCCAGTCAGGATGGGATTTTGTGAATGGTACTCGCTTGAATCTGGGAGAGGTTATGGGTAATTCGTAATAATGCCTCCGGCTCCCGTGAGAGATACGTAATTAGAAAAAACTCTTATCTATTACCTATCACCTATTCCCTGATTCTCATAAAAACGGCATGACTCACAGGGTCCTTGTGGGTTGACTGCACAGCGGATAATTTCTGAATGAGCATTGTAGTCACAAGTAGCATCACCTATAACCCAGCGTCCCTGTACTAAACTTTTTTCTGATGGTCGTTGGGCTTTTTGTACGTAAATAGCGATATTATATAGATGGTAACGCCCCGATTTAAGCTGATATTTATGACGACGCTCTAAAACTGCATAGGTTTTACCTTCAAAATCAAGATAGTTTCCTGGTTGGGGTGTCCAATCAAGCAGTAATTTACCAAGAGACTGAGGCGGGTTTGTGAGAATTACCTCAGTTGGTAAAGAGTCTGGTTCTACCATAAGTTTATGTTATGTGCTTTACATTATAAAAATGGTATCGTAAGAACAGACTCTAGATGAATGGATTTAACTAAAACGCTGTAATTGTCCCACTGAAATTGAGCGGATACAAAATTAGAAACTTAAATTGTGGCCACAACTGCGCCGATTTGACTAATATCATACCCACCGAGGATTTGTAATTGTGAGTGAACCAGCCGATGTCCGAGAGTACTCAGTAATTGTTGTACAGGTGGCTCTTGCATATATTCTTTCAGAATGACTAAATCATATCGTGAGCGACGTAGGGGGACAAATCCTAGTCCAAAGGCAATGGCAACAGAGGCTGTACTAATACCAGCATCCACCATGTCAGATGCGATCGCCCATCCCACCTCTTGATGACTATTCATAATCCACTCAAACCCTTGCAGTGATTGGAATGGTATTTTCTCCTGTTGTAAAGTTTGCTCTAATAGCGATCGGCTACCAGAACCCACCTCACGATTGGCGATCGCTGCACCCATCTCCACTACATCAGTGATACTTTTAATTTGCTTCGGATTCCCAGCTTGTACCATCAACCCTTCTTCCCAAACTCCGAGAGTGATGATTACTGCTTCCTTTCCCACCAGCACCTTCCGCACAAACGGAGTGTTATATTCTCCCGTTTCCACATCATATAAATGCATCCCGGCAATATGCGTCTCACCTCTGCATAAACTCTGCAATGCCCTCATACTATTAGCAAAGTTGTATTGTACCCGAAGTTGAGGATGCCAGCGTTCTGTACTTCTAGCCCAGAGGGAAATCACAGGCGAACACCCAGCAATCACAACTGTGTTATAAAGCCTGTCCATATTATCATCGAGCAGACGGACATTCAGCTTATTGCTATCTGTCAGCCTCTCACCTTCACCATCAGCAGGAATCATATCTTGACGAAAAGCATCCTTACCAACCAATGGATAAGCTATCCATTGACCTCCCACTCGCGCTAAACTCACTCTTAATTGTTGGAGGTTGTTAACAGGTTTGGTAAGCACGGCTTCGATTTGAGGTAAATCCTGCTCTAGCCAGAATAGTTCCTCCACTTGACAACCAAGAGCTTTAGCTAGGCGCAATGAAATCGCTACAGAAGGAGCATATAGCCCTGATTCAACACCACTAATAGTTTGACGAGTTACAGCAGCAAGATTTGCCAATTCCTGCTGGCTCATACCCAAGCGAGTTCTAATAGACTTCAAGTTATTACGGAGGTCGTTCTCCTGCTTCATTAGCTCTATACTCTCTATTTCCAGGTAAAATGTAAAATATCTCTTTGTTGCTTATATGAGCAGGAAAAGGGAAGGCTAGTACCGCGCTGAATTGAAAATGCTTCTTTCAGAAGAGCTACGCTAACAAGATAGTGCTTCCAGCAGGCTACGCCAACGCCAACAAAATTCAAAATGTATAATGAATACGGCGTGAGCTTTTCAGTGATTTGGAATGGTTGGTTTATTTACGTGGTACTGTACTGGTGATTTAGCATAACAAGTACGGTAGAGCCATCATCTTTATCTAAAGCATTAATAAATTATGTCAACCAATCTCTATCAGCAGATACTTCACTAACTCTGAATTCCCAAGGTATGCCTTTATTAATAGGAGGACAAAGACGAATAATTGCTCTTTGGGAAAACAGCTTTAACTTTTTGGATAACTCGGGCATAGCATTAAAAATATGCCAATACATTTCTCTATCAGGACAAAGAATAATTAAAATTACAGCACGGGAGTTTGTCTTGATACACCATTGACAATTTGATAATAAAACTTGGTTAATGCGATTACAATTCGCATAAAAATGTTTGCCAATCACTTCATCTAAATTTTTCAGTAACATCTCATCAAGATATGTGACTTGAGAAGGTGGTAAATCATCTGGCGGAAGGGAATTTTTATTCATAACAAAAAAAACTCAGAAAATAGAGTAGATAAAAGAGAATGGGAAACACAACAGTAATTACCCATTCCCTAGAAATCAACCAATACAAACTAGGGAACACAGAGACTAAATAATATAGAGTTATTTATGCTTGATAACAGAGTAATTATGATGATGGATAAGGTGGACGGGAATAGCCCACCTTTCTGCTCTTAATAGAAGCTTTTACGGCTTCGTTTTTTCAGTGAAAGCAAGTGCCTCACTTCTTTTTCTCTGCACTGGCAACTATTTCTAAGTCACCTTTTTTCAGTGCTTCCAATGCTTCGCCTTCTAAGTCTTCCTGTTTCTTGGCAGCTTCTTCTTGAGCATTGCTCACATCAGATAATCTTACTGCATTTTCTTCGCTTTCTAAAATACCAAATTCAATCAACAAATCTTCTAGCTCATCCATTTCAATAGGTGTACGAACGGCAAGATTTTTATTGTTGATAATCTTGTCTGCTAATGAGCGGTATTCATTAGCTTGGTTACTATCAGGCGCGTACTCGTTAACAGTCATCCGCCGCAATTCTGCGTGCTGCACAATATTGTCACGAGGTACAAAGTGAATCATTTGGGTGCTTAATCGGGATGCAAGTGTGGTAATCAGTTCATCTTCCCGGTCAGTTTTACGACTGTTACAAATTAAGCCACCCAAGCGCACACCACCAGTGTGAGCATATTTAAGAACACCGCGAGCAATGTTATTAGCTGCAAACATCGCCATCATTTCCCCAGAGGTCACGATGTAAATTTCTTGAGCTTTCCCCTCCCGAATTGGCATGGCGAAACCACCGCATACAACGTCGCCTAATACATCATAGGATAGGATACAAAATCTACGTTTTGGTATGCACCGTTTTCTTCCAAGAAGTTAATCGCAGTGATAATACCACGACCGGCACAACCTACACCGGGTTCAGGTCCTCCAGATTCCACGCATCTGATACCCCGGAAGCCTGTAATTACCACTTCTTCTAGTTCCAGGTCTTCTACAGCACCCCGTTCCGCAGCTAAGTGCAATACGGTGGTTTGGGCTTTACAGTGAAGAATTAAACGAGTGGAGTCTGCTTTGGGGTCACATCCAACAATTAAAATACGCTGACCCACTTCTGCCATTGCTACTAAGGTATTTTGAGAAGTGGTAGATTTGCCAATACCACCTTTACCGTAAAAAGCTATTTGTCTAATTTTATCGTCGGACATGATTTTTGCTCCTAGACATTTTTACATTTGATAGATTGGGGATGATGAGAAGTTCATACTGTAGGATTACAGTCGTTATGGTGTGTAAAACCATGCGGGCGGCGCACGTTCTACGGCAACATTTGTACAGATGAAAAACATATATAAGTGTTGCTAAATCATTAGTCAGCTATCTCTTTTCCCATCAATGACTCATGACTAATAACTAACGACTATGGGAAAATGGCTACAGAAGAAATTGAAATTTATGCAGAGTTTTCCCCTGTTCCATACAACCAAATTTAGGAGAAACTTAGAAAGTTATAAACTTAAATACTGGCAACAACTTCCCCGATTTTGCTGGTATCATAATCGCCGAGAACCTGTAATTGCGAAGTAAGAATTCAGGGGTCAGGAACCAATATGTATTGTTTTGCCAGGTATTTCGTGCTTTTGCTCTGTTGATTCACTATAAATAAACAATAACACAAACCTTGCTAATTTACTTGCGTCACGCAAGATTTTTTGCAAATTGAACTAAGTTATCTGTTGAATATAGCTGAAACACCTCTTGCTGCAAGCAATTCAGAATTTTAAAAGTGACGAAACTTTTTGAAAAATCACAATTTTATTTTCGCATCTCTCAAATTAACTGGTAAATTGGAACAATTAATACAGTTGTGACAATTAACTTTTGGTTTTAATAATTTTAGGATTTGCAAACAAAACCTGCAGCAGGTATTTTAACTTAAAATTAAAAATAAGTTGACTTTGGGTAGGCAAGATACCCACCCGAAAAGATTTAAGAATTTATTGTTTAGAAATCCCTGAAAACTAAAAGTCTACTATTATTCAGTCGCAATGATAACATCAATTGAAACCTAGACAGCAAGAGAGTTTTACTCCTGACTTCTGACTTCTGACTCCTGCTGTAATTTTACCAATTACGGATCTAAAGATATGTGACGAGTATTTAACCGCATTAGATATTAACTACCAAGTCGGATCACTAAAAAGATGTATGGTTAATTCCTCGTTTCCTGGTCGAACTGGTGTGATGCAGGCACGGATGATTTCTCCATGATCTAGTTCCACTGTGCAAGCATGACAAGTTCCCATTAAACAACCTGTAGGAATTGATACCCCTGCTCTATCTGCTACATCTAATAGGCATTCTCCTATTTCAGCATTAACTGTGACATCTTCTGGTAGAAAACGGATATTGATAGTCATTGGTGATTAGTGGTTGGGGACTGGGAACTGGGAACTGGGTAAGATTTTTTCCAATTACGAATTACCTAAGATATAAACGGAGTTAAATTTAAATGGCTTTCTATTTCCGTGGCTAAAGAGTCCAAAATCTGTTCTCGCTGTTCTCGGTAGTTAGCAACTCCTGTGGGTAAGGATTTCAAACCTCGCTGTTGACGAAGGCGATTTATCCAAGCACGTCGCCAAGGACCGTTATCAAATATTCCATGCAGATAAGTACCCCAAACGGACTGACAATTATCTACTAAGCCTAAATTAACATCATCAAATAGTGGTTGACAGGTGGGTTTATCGGTTGGTTGTTCTATGCGCGATCGCCCTTGGTGAATTTCAAACCCATTGACTGGTAAACCCATTTGGGGATAATTAGAACTCACTTGACGCTGACGGGCTATTTTTTGTCCTGTAATCACAGTTTTAATAGGTAACAAATTCAATCCTTGATATCTGCCTGCTTGCCCCTCTATCCCTTCTGGGTCGGCGACAATTTGGCCTAGCATTTGAAATCCTCCACAAATGCCTAAAATTGTTCCTCCTGAAGCTGCATAGTTTTGAATTGCTTCTGCCATACCACTTTTATGCAGCACGCTTAAATCCGCTATAGTAGTTTTTGTACCGGGAATAATTAACGCATCTGGATGTCCTAAATCTTGCTTGGGACTCAAATATTTTACTGAAATTGTCGGTTCTGATTCCAGTGGGTCAAAGTCAGTAAAATTGGCAATTCTTGGTAAGCGAATAACGGCTATATTGAGTTCAGCATGGGTTTTCTGGTATTTTCGTTCCAGCAAGTCTAGTGAGTCTTCAGCAGGAAATACTTCTTCTAAATATGGGATAACACCAATAACTGGAATACCAGTGCGTTCTTCTAACCATTTGATTCCTGGTTCAAGGATTGATCGTATTCCCCGGAATTTGTTAATTACTACCCCTTGAATTAAAGCTCGTTCTTCTGGTTCTAATAATTCTAAAGTCCCTACTACATGAGCAAAAGCACCTCCTCGGTCAATATCGACTACCAACAGAGTGGGTGCATCCAGATATTTTGCTACTCTCATGTTGGTTAAGTCGCGGTGTTTTAGGTTAATCTCTGCGGGACTACCGGCACCTTCACAAACTAAGACATCAAATTCTGTGCCTAAATGCTTTAAGCTTTCTTCTATTGTTCGCCAACCAATGTCAAAATACTGCTCATAATAATCTGTGGCGCTAACTTTACCAATGGGTCTACCTTTGAGGATCACTTGGGAGGTCATATTCCCTTGGGGTTTAAGTAAAATTGGGTTCATTTCCACTAATGGGGATACACCCGCTGCCCAAGCTTGTACAGCCTGGGCATAACCTATTTCTCCACCACTGGGGGTAACATAAGCATTTAAAGCCATATTTTGTCCCTTAAAGGGCGCTACTCGCCATCCACGACGGGACAAAATCCGACAAATAGCTGTGGTAATTAGTGATTTTCCTGCGTGGGATGTTGTCCCCACAACCATAATTGATTTCATAATTTGTAATTTGTAATTCGTGATGGAGAATAGGGAACAGGAAACGGGGAACAGGAAACGGGGAATAGGGAACAAGTAATTAATTATTCTCTGTGTCTGTCGCTTGGGATTGTTGCATTCTGTCTCTAGTTCACTTTGACTTGCTTTACTTAGCTTGTCAACTTTTCAGGAGGAATATGGTGTATCAGGGAAAATACGGCGGAGTTTAGGATTTTGGGAAAAAGATAAATATTCCCTGTTTTCCCCTATACCCCACATATACCCTATCCCTTACTAAAGAGGCAGTCTAACCCAACGCGTGAAAGCATCATAGAGGTGATCGCTCAATGTTGGTATACGTAATTCTTGTTTCTGTAATTTTTCTAATAACTGATGTCCAAGGGGTGTAAGACGAAAACCGTCTGTAATTCCTTGTCCATCTACTTCTCGTCGCAATATTCCTACTTGAATCAGCCAGTTTAAATGATTGTCACAGACTAGTTCTGATAATGGACGTTGGGTATAACCTTGTTTAATCCCATTTTCCATGGCGATCGCACTCACAGGTACACTTTTAATTTGCATTGTCAGAAATAATGCCAATCTGAAAGGCGAACAAATTAGCGAGCGCTTGGCTCGTTCTACTGTAATCTGCGAATAAACAAAGGGTTTTGGATTGGTGTAGTTAGCAGTAGTCATAAGTTTAAGACTGGGGACGTGGAAGATGAGGGTGATGAGGGTAATGAGGGTGATGAGGGTGATGAGGGTGATGGGGAAGTAAATTTCCTAATGCCCAATGCCCTATTTCCTATTTCCTATTCCCTATTCCCTGTTTATTGTAAAATATTGTAAAATCTGTAGTGCATCAGAACTTAATACAGGAACTCTGAATTATGCCTCTAGCAGTTGGTACAGTTGCACCTGCATTTACCACGACAGACACAAACGGCAATACGGTATCATTATCTGATTTTGTGGGTAAAACCGTAGTTTTGTACTTTTATCCCAAAGATGATACACCAGGCTGCACCAAACAAGCTTGCAGCTTCCGTGATGCACAGGAACAATATATCAATAAAGATATTATTGTACTGGGTGTGAGTGCAGATGATGAAGCTTCTCACCAAGCATTTACCCAAAAATATAACTTGAATTTCCCCCTACTAGCTGACACCGATAAAAGCATTATTGCTGCTTACGATGTTGACGGTGGTGGTTATGCCAAGCGTGTTTCTTATGTAATTGACCCCAGTGGTAAAATTATTCATGCAGATGATAGTGTCAACACAGCTACCCATGCTGATGATATTTTAGCTGCACTTGGTTTGTAATTTTTCGACCAGATGATTTGTTAGTAGTCAGTAGTCAGGAGTCAGAATGGAAAAATGACAACTGACAACTGATGACAACTGACAATGAGTTATTTGTCTGAAGGGAGGATAATCAACGCTGATGTATTTTGACCAGATGTAGGTAAGTTAGGATTTTGCTGTTGCTGACCTTGTATTAATTTTTTTTGTCTGTTCTTAAAATCTACTGCTGCATCATGCAATTGTTGATTCTGTTGATTAGAATCCCAGTTGGGAGTACCGAAATTTGCCTGATGAATCAGGTTAAATAAATTGAAATCTGAGGAATTACCAGATAAAGGATTGCTATTAGTGCCGTTGTCTAAACCACTAAAGGGTTGATTAGTATCAGCTAAGCTAGGTTGTCCTGTCAGCAAAGACGCAAAACTCAATCCTGCTAAAGTAGCTATCAAGATTTTCTGAATTCGTAAAGACCGTTGTTTCATGATATTTACCCTCACATTTTGCTTTCTATTGTTAAGCAAGAGTCCGACGTAATTGGGGCTGTATGCTAATTAAAGCCACCATAGCAAATCCCAGTAAGACTAACAATGCTCCTCCAAAGGTAACATCACCCCAAAAAGCTTGCATCACGACATCATTTAATCCCCAATTGCTGTGTAGATACAAATAGCGAATGGGTTCAATGGCATAGCTAAGAGGATTGAGAGTGGCGATAACCTGCAACCAACTAGGCATAAAGGATAATGGTGCTAAAGCTGTGCTGGCAAATAACAAAGGTAGGTTGGTAACGAAAATAACCGCAATTAATTCAATGTGTCCTGGTAAAGCAAAAGCTAAACCCAAGGAAATCGCTGTTACACCTAAAGCCAGCAGGAAGACTATTAATGCGATCGCACTTAATCCGACTGCATTGGGTAGACCCGCACCTAAAAACGCCGCTGCACCCACAATTATCGCCGCTTGCAGTAAACTTTGGCTAATGATAAAAATGGTAGAAGCAAAAACAATTGAGAAGCGCGAAGCTAACGGTGCAACCAGCAACCGATTTAAAAAGCCAAATTCCCGATCAAACATCACCGGTAAACCTGCATTCAAAGCCCCAGCAAAGGCGGTAAATACAATTACACCTGCGGCTAGAAATTGGCTGTAATTTGTCGTAGTACCAAATAAACCCTTGGGTGCATTTTGGAACAAAGCACCAAATAAGACTAACCACATGACAGGTTGAATAATTCCTGCTACCAGACTAGAAGGACGACGTTGGAGTTGAATAAACAGACGACGAGTTAAAGCCAGGGTTTCTTGGATAATTTCTCCCAAAAAATTAGGTGTAGTTTCTGTAACTACGATAGGTGAGGCAAGTTGCTGCCAATTCATATCTGTCTTCATAGCAATCTTAACATTAGATATACAGTGTCTAAAATTAAACGGTATGAATGATAAACATCTATGCAATCAAGAATCTGCAAAGAATATTTATAATTCTATAGTTCTTCATATTACATTATATCAAAAAACGATTTTAAAGTCGATGAGGATTTATTTAGGAGTTTAGGCGTTCAGGAGTATGGCTATTGCCACGCTATGCCTACAGCACACTATGTGAGTGAAGGCTATCAGGAGTATGGCTAACGCCACGCTCCGCTATCAGGAATTCAGGAATTCATGAGTTCACGAATAAAGCCAGATTGATATTTTATTTATTTTTGATTGAAATGAAGAATGGTAGTGTCTAAATTATGATTTCTTAGAAATCTTGAATTTTCAATTCTGAATTTTAAAAGTGGGCAATGCCCACTCTAGGAATATATGAACTTACAACATGTCGTTTAGCAGTTTCGGCTAACTTATCATACTGGTGTTGGGATGCTTTAGCTAGAATCTTATCTGCTTCTTCAGGATTAGTGCCGTCTTTAGGAATTCAATACTTAACATAAAGAGAAACAAAATCAACCATCGTAGGTAAACCTGATAAATTGTGTTTATCTGCTTGTTGTCCAGCAATTACAGCTACCAAACCTGCTCTAGTTGGGTCTGGTTTCAATACTGCTCGGTTAAGGAAGAAGAGGGGGTAAGATCAGGAGAAAAGAGTTCGCGTTTGAGTTACGAGAATTAAAAGCCCCGT
>ERZ1034411.182-NODE-182-length-16412-cov-10.933423_pt1 | contig 16412 bp, 16 predicted proteins | sample MGYA00520583_ERZ1034411 | MGnify/ENA primary metagenome ERZ1034411 (study PRJEB33736, sample SAMEA104288481) | Azolla microphylla | place: Ecuador | collected 1982 | study: EMG produced TPA metagenomics assembly of the PRJEB19522 data set (Is there foul play in...
CCACCCCAACCCTCCCCCGCAAGCGGGAGAGGGGGCAGAGCGGAGTGCGCGGAGCGAGCCGGCCCTGACTTCATCACACCTTACAACGAAACGCCCGGCGGAATGTCCGCTTCCGTCACGCCCACCAGCTCCATGTTGGTGATGATCGCGTTGCGGATGAAGCCGAGGCCCTTGTTGAAGTCGATCCAGGTGTTGACGTAGTCGCGCCAGGTCTTGTCGTTCTCGCGGCGGAAGCCGGCATTCGACGTCGTCGCGAAGATCGGCGTCGGCAGCACGAGCTGGCCGAGCGAGGGATTCTTCTTCAGCACGGTCAGCGACAGCATGGTGATCAGGCATTGCGCATCGACGCGGCCGGTCTGCAACGCGGCGGTGGCATCGTCGGCGGTCTTCAGCCGGGTGATCTGCGCCTTTGGCGTCAGGCGGCTGACGACCTGGTCGTGTGAGGAGCCCTGGTCGACCGCGATCTTGATGTCGGGCGAGTTCAACTCGGCCCAGCTCTTCGGCTTGAAATCCTTCTTGCAGAGGATGCCGAAGGCGTTGTTGAAAACCGGCACCGAGAAATCGACCACCAGTGCGCGCTTCGGGGTCGGGTTGAGGCCGAAGAAGATGTCGATCTTGTTGGCCTGCAGATCCAGCACCGAATTGCCCCAGGTGGTCTCGGTGATCTCGAGCTCGGCCTCCATGTCGTCGGCCAGTCCCTTGGCGATGTCAATGTAGAAGCCCTTCCACTGGCCGCTGGAAAGATCCTTCATGTAATAGGGGGCGCCGCCGCCAACCGCGCCGATCCGCATCTTCTTGGTCCGGCGGATGCGGGCAAAGGTCGATTCGTTGGGATCGGCAGTCTGCGCCACGGCCGGGGCGGCCAGCGAAGCTGCGGCGACCGCGCCGAGCCCGACAATCGATGCAACATCACGACGTGTAACCATGGGGATCACTGCTTTTCTGGTTGGATGGAGTTCCGCCAGCCGTTCTTAGCAAGGTGGTCCCATCAGCGGAAGCACAGCCTATTGGCTGGGCAGCCCGGGATATGCCCGGATGCTGGGCAAACTCAACCTGTTCAAGCCGATACCCGCTTGCTTTCCGCTCCCTTTGGCCCCAAATAGGGACCGGGAGATTGGCGGTGGACGAGCCACTCGCCAACCGGGTCAGGTCCGGAAGGAAGCAGCCCTAACGAGGTCCGGATCGGGTCGCTCGTCAGTCTCCTACCTGTTTTTCGAGCGAACCAGCGCCGGCGGCAGCAGCCGCCAGCGCGCTCCTTTCCGCAAAAGCCGGCCACGAGACATTTCATTGCGGATCGACCGATGACCGACGCTGGCGCCCCTCCGAACCCCGATAGCGCCGGCCCGGCCGGCAACGCGCCTTACCGGGTTCTGGCGCGCAAATACCGCCCCTCCTCATTCGACGATCTGATCGGCCAGGAGGCCGTGGTCCGCACCGTCTCGAACGCGTTCGAGACCGGCCGCATTCCGCAGGCCTGGATCCTCACCGGCGTCCGCGGTGTCGGCAAGACCACCACGGCGCGCATCCTGGCCCGTGCGCTCAACTACGAGATGCCGGATGGTTCGGTGAAGGGCCCGACCATCCACATGCCGACCCTGGGCGTGCATTGCCAGGCGATCATGGAAAGCCGGCACATGGACGTGCTGGAGATGGACGCGGCCTCGCATACCGGCGTCGACGACGTCCGCCAGATCAATGACAGCGTGCGCTACGCACCGGCGAGCGCCCGCTACAAGGTCTACATCATCGACGAAGTCCACATGCTGTCGACGGCGGCGTTCAACGCCTTCCTGAAGACGCTGGAGGAGCCGCCGGAGCACGCCAAGTTCGTGTTCGCGACGACGGAGATCCGCAAGGTTCCGGTGACGGTGCTGTCGCGCTGCCAGCGCTTCGACCTGCGCCGCGTCGAGGCCGACGTGCTGATGAAGCACCTTGCCAATATCGCCACGAAGGAAAACGTCGAGATCGAGCCCGAGGCGCTCGGCATCATCGCCCGCGCCGCCGAGGGCTCGGTGCGCGACTCGCTGTCGCTGCTGGACCAGGCGATCGCGCATGCGGCGGGCCAGGTGAAGGCCGATGCCGTCAGGCAGATGCTGGGCCTCGCCGACCGCACCCGCGTCATCGACCTCTTCGATTCGCTGGCGCGCGGCGATATTGCCTCTGCCTTCAAGGAATTCCGCGATCAGTACGACGTCGGCGCCGATCCGATCGTCGTGCTCTCTGACCTCGCCGAATTCGTCAATTTCGTCACCCGCGTGAAGATCGTGCCGGCGACCGCCGACAATGTCGCCTATGGCGAGACCGAGCGGGTGCGCGCCAAGGATTTCGCCTCGAAGATCTCGATGCGCGTGCTGTCGCGGATGTGGCAGATGCTGCTCAAGGGCATCACCGAGGTGCAGGCCGCAACGCGGCCCGCAGCGGCCGCCGAGATGGTGCTGGTGCGCATCGCCTATGTCGCCGACCTGCCGACGCCGGACGAAGCGATCAGGATGCTGGAGCAGAACGGCGGCGGCTCGCCGGTCGTGAGCGGCGGTGCTGCGCGCAGCAGCGCCCCCTCTGCACCGATGGCTTCCGCGGCGCCCGTTACGTCTGCAGCGCCGGTTCGCATGCCGACATCGTCGCCGACGGCGTTCGGTGGCGGTGGCGCACGGCCGCAGATGGTCGCCCCCGCGCCGGATCCGCAAGGCGCCGCGCCGCAGTTGCGCATCACGAGCTTCACCCAGCTCGTCGCGCTTGCCAGCCAGAAGCGCGACGTCATGACCAAGGCCGCGCTCGAAGGCGACATGCGCCTCGTCCGTTTCGAGGAGGGTCGGCTCGAAATCGCGCTCGAGCCGAACGCCTCGAAGACAATGATCACCGAGCTTGCGCGAAAATTCGAGATGTGGACCGGCCGGCGCTGGACCGTGATCGTCTCGAACGAGCAGGGCCAGCCGACGCTGCGCTCGGTGAACCAGGCCGCCAAGCAGGAGCATGCGCGCACCGCGGAGGCAGATCCGCGCGTGCAGGAGGTGCTGTCGCGCTTCCCCGGCGCCAAGGTCGTCGAGGTCCGCAGGCTTGCCCCCGAGGCGCCGGAAGCCAATATAAACGCAGACTATGGCAGTGACGATCCGCCCGACGGTTCCGACGGCGACGACGATCTCTGAGCCATTTCTTTCTAAGGACGAACACCCATGGCTGATTTTCTCGGCATGATGAAACAGGCGGCGCAGCTGCAATCCAAGATGCAGGAGATGCAGGACCAGCTCGCCAATGTGGAGGTCGAGGGCATCTCCGGCGGCGGCCTCGTCGCCGTGCGCATGACCGCGAAGATGGACGTCAAGGGCGTCAGGATCGATCCCTCGCTGATGAAGCCGGAGGAGCAGGAAGTGCTGGAAGACCTGCTCGTCACCGCGTTCGGTGATGCGCGCCGCAAGGCGGAGACGGCGATGCAGGAGAAGATGCAGGCCCTCACCGGCGGCCTCGGCCTGCCGCCGGGGTTGTTCGGCCAGTAAGATGGGTGCGGTTGCAGGTCCCGAAATCGAGCGGCTGGTTCAGCTGCTCGCACGGTTGCCGGGCCTTGGTCCGCGCTCGGCGCGGCGCGCGGCGCTGCATCTGATCAAGAAGCGCGAAGCGCTGATGATGCCGCTGGCCTCGGCCATGCAGGTAGCGCTCGACAAGGTCCAGGTCTGCAAGACCTGCGGCAACATCGATACCCAAAATCCCTGCACCGTCTGCACCGACCCGAAGCGCGATCCCGCCATCATCGTCGTCGTCGCCGACGTCGCCGATCTCTGGGCGCTGGAGCGGGCCAATGCGACGCAAGGGCGCTATCATGTGCTGGGCGCGACATTGTCGCCGCTCGACGGCGTCGGCCCGCAGGATCTGACCATCGATGCGCTGGTGGCGCGTGCCCATGCCGCCGAGGTGCACGAGATCATCCTGGCGCTGAATGCGACGGTCGACGGTCAGACCACCGCACATTACATCACCGACCTGCTTCAGGACGCCAATGTGAAGGTGACGCGGCTCGCCCACGGAGTTCCCGTCGGCGGCGAGCTTGATTATCTCGACGAAGGTACGCTATCGGCAGCGATGCGACAGCGAACCCTGTTCTAGAGCGTTTTCGAGCGAAGTGGATACCGGTTCGCGTGAAGAAAACGCGTCACAACAACAATCTCCATCCCAGAGATCTTACGGAACGGACGACATGACGAAACTTTTCGCCACACGATTGGCTTTGGTCGCGACGATGGCGATGCTGGCGACCCCGGCCATCTCCGCGCAGCAGGACGACGGCGCGCCGCCGCCCTCGAAGCCCGGCAAGCCGATCAACACCGGCGACGTGCTGTCGGGCGAATTGAACGCAATGAAGGTGCGCGACGCCAAGAAAGCCGGCAAGCGGGTTTCGATGTACCAGATCACGTCCGAGCCGCGCCGCCTGCCGGCGCCGAACGGGCTGTGCAATCTCGAGACCGGCCCCGAAACCTTCCAGCTCGTCACCTCCAGCGATGCGCAGGCCACGCAGCTGAAATCGTTCGTCGGCAAGGAGATCTCCGTCAAGGTCGACGAGATCGCTTGCGCCAGCGATGCCGGCCAGATGAGCGAAGCCGTGATCACCAAGTGGAGCCTGATCAAGAAGCAGTAGGGCGGCGGGTGAGCTGCCGTAGGGTGGGCAAAGCGAAGCGTGCCCACGACCTGCTTCTAATCCATCGCGAGATGGTGGGCACGGCGTGTTGCGCCTTTGCCCACTCTACGGCACTAGATATTAAACCCTCACCGGCCCCAGCGCATCAAAGTGCCCGCGCCTCTGCAAATACGCCAGCAGCACCAGGCTCGGGATCGCCACCAGCACGCAGATCACGAAGAACATCGGCCAGCCGGTCGCCGCGGCGACGAAGCCTGCCCCTGATGACAGATAGGTCCGCCCCACCGCCGCGAGCGCGGTGAGCAGCGCATATTGCGTCGCCGTGTGCAGCGGGTTCTGGCACAGGGCGGAGAGATAGGCGACGAAGATCACGGTGCCGATGGCGCTGGTGAAATTCTCGGCGCAGATCGCGAACGCCAGCGCCCATTGATTGGTGCCGACCACGGCGAGCCAGGAAAAGGACAGATTGGCGAGCGCCTGCACCATGCCGCCGATCCAGAGCGATGTCGCCAGCGAATAGCGCCGCGCCACGAAGCCGCCGGCAAAGCCGCCGATCAGCGTCGCGGCGAGGCCGACGCCCTTCACGATCGCCGCATAGTCGTTGCGGGTAAAGCCGAGGTCGATCACGAACGGCGCGGTCATCGTGCCGGAGAAGGCATCGGTGAATTTGAACAGCACGACGAAGGCAAGCGCGACGAGCGCATCCTTGCGGGTCAGGAATTCCGAGAAGGCGCCGATCGCCGCGTGCAGCACACGGGTGAACGCGCTGTCGGCCTGCGTCGCGGCGTCGGCGCGCTGCGATTGCTCCGGCTCGGTCGCGAGCAGCGCCGTGATCGTGCCGATCAACACCATCGCGGCCATCACCACATAGCCCCACATCCAGGCGGAGGTGCGGGTGATGCCGGTGCTCTCGAAGCCCGACACCATGAACAGCGCGCCCGCGGTCGAAACCAGCATGCCGATGCGGTAGGCGGCGACGTAAGCCGCCATGCCCGCGGCCTGCTCGCTCTCCGGCAAGCTCTCGACGCGGAACGCGTCGACCACGATGTCCTGCGTCGATGACGTCGTCGCCACCAGCAGCGCGCCCAGCGCGACATAGAACGGCGAGCGCGCGGGGTCTGTCATCGCCAGCAGCAGGATCGCGACGATCAGCAGCAATTGCGAAAACAGCAGCCAGCCGCGCCGCCGTCCGAACGCACGCGTGAACAGCGGCACATGCAGCGCATCCACCAGCGGCGCCCACAGGAATTTCAGCGTGTAGGGCGTGCCGACCAGCGCGAACAGCCCGATGGTCTTGAGGTCAACACCGGCCTCGCGCATCCACACCAGCAGCGTCGAGCCCGACAGCGCCAGCGGTAGCCCCGAGGAGAAGCCGAGAAACAGCACGATCAGCACCCGCGGCTGCAGGTAAACGGCAAGACTGTCGCGCCAGGAAGTCGCAGGGGTCTCGGTGCCGGCGGGGGAAGTTGCGTCGGGTGCGGTCATGGAGCGGTGTTAGCAGATTCTGGGGAAAAAGACTCTGGTGGAGCCTGCGAGAAGGAAAGTCGTCGATGCATCCTCGCTGTCATCGTCCGCGAAGGCGGACGATCCAGTAATCACCGGCGTCCCCGGCTCAATCACAACCGCCGCAGCGTACTGGATGCCCCGCCTGCGCGGGGCATGACAGTGTGGCTCAATCTACTCCCCCGCCTGGAGCTTCCGCGGAAACAGCTCGCCTGCGCCAGCCACCAGCCGCGGTCCTTCCGGAGCGTCGCTCTTGCTGAAATCGAGCTCCTCGATTCGCCCTGCGCGCTTTTCGATCTTGTCGGCGGAGATCAGGATCTGGCGGACGTCCTCGTTCGCATCGGAAAAATGCTTCTGCAGCTTGACCACGCGGTCCCTGAGGCGACCGAGATCGTCGCCGAGCTTGATCACTTCGGTCTGGATCTGGTCGGCGGCGTCGCGCATGCGCGCGTCCTTCATGATCTGCTGCATGACCTGGATCGCCAGCATCAAGAGCGAGGGCGACACCAGCACGACGCGGGCGCGGTAGGCCTTCTGGATCACGTCGTCGAAGCCGTCATGAATTTCCGCGTAGACCGATTCCGACGGCACGAACATCAGCGCCATCTCCTGGGTCTCGCCGGTGACGAGATATTTTTCGGCGATGTCGCTGACATGCTTCATCACGTCGCCGCGCAGCCGCTGCGTGGCGAGGCGCTTCTCCTCGTCGGTGCGGGCGTCATGCAGCGCCGTCATCGCCTCAAGCGGGAATTTCGCGTCGATGCAGAGCGGGCGCTGGTCGGGCAGGAACACGACGCAGTCGGGCCGCTTGCCGGTGGAGAGCGTGAACTGGAACTCGTAGGAGCCCTTCGGCAGGCCGTCCTGGACGATCGCCTCCATCCGCGCCTGGCCGAAGGCGCCGCGCGACTGCTTGTTGGCGAGCACGTCGCGCAAGGTCGTCACTTGCGTGGTGAGATCGGTGAGGTTCTTGTGCGCGTTGTCGATGATGCCGAGCCGCTCGTGCAGGGCGCGCAGGCTCTCCATGGTGTTGCGGGTCGAATGTTCCATGGACTGGCCGACGCGGTGGGTCACCGAATCCAGCCGCTCGTTGACCGCCCGCGCCATCTCGGCCTGGCGTCCCGCCAGCGCCTGGGTCATGGCGTCGACCCGGCCCGACGATTCGCTCTGGGCGCGCAGTACCTCGCTGAGGCGCTCCTCGAGCTCGTCGGCCCGGATCGCATGCGCCATGGCGAGTTCCGCGCCTCGCCGCCCGGAGCGTGCGATCACCACCGCTATCACCACGAGCAGGACAAGGACGAGCGCGCCGAAGCCGATCAGCGCGTCGATGGTGCGGACCGGCCAGTCGCCAGCCGTGAAAATGATCTCGTTCATGCCGCCTTGTAGCCGATTCGCCGGGCTCTCGCGAACGAAGAGGGAACGAGGGCGGTTAACGACCCCCTAATTTTTATGGTTAACGAAACCTGAAGTTTTATGGTTAGCGAGGGGTTAACGGGGTTCCCAGGCGCATTGACCGCATCCGGCATGGGGCTTAAATCGCGGCCATGGCCCTCAGAGAAATCATCATCCTGCCCGACAAGCAGCTGCGTCTGGTCTCCAAGCCGATCGAGAAGGTCACGGCCGAGATCCGCAAGCTTGCCGACGACATGTTCGAGACCATGTACGACGCGCCCGGCATCGGGCTCGCGGCGATCCAGATCGCGCAGCCGCTGCGGCTGATCACCATGGATCTCGCCAAGCGCGACGAGAACGGCGAGACCAAGCCGCTGCCGCGCGTCTTCATCAACCCCGAGATCGTCGCCTCCTCCGAGGAGCTCTCGGTCTACGAGGAAGGCTGCCTGTCGATCCCGGAATATTACGAGGAGGTCGAACGGCCCGCGAAAGTGCGCGTGCGCTTCACGGATCTCGACGGCAAGGTGCACGAGGAGGATGCCGAAGGCCTCTACGCCACCTGCATCCAGCACGAGATCGATCATCTCAACGGCGTCTTGTTCGTCGACTATCTGTCGAAGCTCAAGCGCGACCGCGTCATGAAGAAGTTCGAGAAAGCCGCCAAGCGCGCGGAGTAGCCAAGTCCTCCGCCGTCATGCCCGGCCTTGTGCCGGGCATCCACGTTCTTTGCCGCCGCGAGCAGGAAGATCGTGGATGGCCGGGACAAGCCCGGCCATGACGAGTACCTTGCTCGCTTCCGAGGATTGTCGCAGTCACATGCCCCTCCGCCTCATCTTCATGGGCACGCCCGATTTCTCCGTGCCGACGCTGCTCGAGCTGGTCGCGCATGGCCACGAGATCGTCGCCGTCTACACCCGCGCGCCGAAGCCGGGCGGCCGCCGTGGCCTGCAATTGCAGCCAACCCCGGTCGAGGAGGTCGCGCGAAAACTCGGCATTCCCGTGCTGACGCCGAAGACGTTGAAGACCCAGGAAGCGCTCGACGAGTTCAGCGCGTTCGACGCCGATGCCGCCGTTGTCGTCGCCTACGGCATGATCCTGCCGCAGGCGATCCTCGATGCGCCAAAGCTCGGCTGCTACAATCTGCACGCTTCGCTGCTGCCGCGCTGGCGCGGTGCGGCCCCCATCAACCGTGCCATCATGGCCGGCGATGCCGAGAGCGGCGTGATGGTGATGAAGATGGATGTCGGCCTCGACACCGGCGACGTCGCCATGGCCGAGCGCCTTCCGATATCGGACACCATGACCGCGCTCGATCTGCACGACCGCCTCTCCCGCCTCGGTGCCGACCTGATGGTGCGCGCGATGGCCGCACTCGGGCGCGGCGGGCTCCAGCTCAGGCAGCAGAGCGAGGACGGCGTCACCTACGCCGCCAAGATCGACAAGGCCGAGGCGCGGATCGACTGGAGCAAGCCGGCACGCGACGTGCTGCGCCACATCCACGGCCTGTCGCCCTTCCCCGGCGCCTGGGCCGAGCTCGATGCTGCGCGCGTAAAGATCCTGCGCTGCGAGCTGGCGAAAGGATCCGGCGCGCCGGGCGAGGTGCTCGACGACCAGCTCACCATCGCCTGCGGCGAAGGAGCGATCCGCATCATCGAGCTGCAGCGCGAGGGCAAGGGCCGCATGCAGGCCGCCGACTTCCTGCGCGGCGTGCCGGTGAAGGCAGGAGCGAGGTTCAACTAGTCAACTCGTCATACGCGGGCTTGACCCGCGTATCCATCTTCTCGCAAGACTCCTTCCCAGGCGATGGATTGCCGGGTCAAGCCCGGCAATGACACCGGATTAAATCGGATAGATGCCCCGCTACAAGCTCACCATCGAATATGACGGCGCGCCGTTCTTCGGTTGGCAGATCCAGGATACGCTGCCCTCGGTGCAGGGCGCGCTGGAAGCCGCCGTAAAGGCGATGACCGGTGCAGCTTTGCGCGTGCACGGCGCGGGCCGCACCGATGCCGGCGTGCACGCGCGCGGCCAGGTCGCGCATGTCGATATCGAGAAGCAGTTTCCGCCGGGCCGGTTTCGTGACGGGCTCAACGCGCATCTGCGCCCGCATCCGATCGCGGTGCTGGAAGCCGAGATCGTGCCAGACAGTTTCGAGGCGCGCTTCTCGGCCGTGAAGCGCCACTATCGCTACCGCGTCATCAACACCCGCGCCAATCTCGCGCTCGACGTCGGCCACGCCTGGCGCGTGCCGCGCAAGCTCGACGCCGATGCGATGCATACGGCAGCCAAGCGTCTGCTCGGCAAGCACGATTTCACGACGTTTCGCGACACCGAGTGCCAGGCCAAATCGCCGGAGAAGACGCTCGATCAGCTCGACGTCACGCGCGACGGCCGCGAGATCGTCATCGTGACATCCGCGCGCTCATTCCTGCACAGCCAGGTGCGCTCGATGGTGGGCTCGCTGGTCTGGGTCGGCGAGGGCCGCTGGACCGCCGACGATCTCTCCGCAGCCCTGGAAGCCCGCAATCGCGCCGCCTGCGGCATCGTCGCGCCGCCGGAGGGGCTGTATCTGATGCAGGTGGATTATTGAGCGTGATGCCACCACAGCCGTCATGGCCGGGCCTGTCCCGGCCATCCACGCCCTTGCTTAACGGGAGCGCCGAAGAACGGGGATGCCCGGGACAAGCCCGGGCATGACGGCGGAGTGTTTGGCAATATAAGCCCTTACCCAAAATACCGCGTCAGTATCCCGCGATACACCTTCGTCAGCTTCTCCAGATCAGCTACCGGCACGTGCTCGTCGACCTGGTGCATGGTCTGGCCGACCAGGCCGAACTCGATCACCGGGCAATAGCTGGAGATGAAGCGCGCATCCGACGTGCCGCCTGACGTCGACAGCTCCGGTTTGCGGCCCGTGACTTCCTCGATCGCGGAGACCGCGAGATCGGTGAACGGGCCGGGCTTGGTCACGAATACGTTGGAGTTCGATGGTTCCCAGACGATGCGGGCCTTGATGCGGTTGCCGCAGGCTTTTGCAAGACGCGTCTCGACCAGCTCGCGCAACGACGCTTGGGTGTGGTTGTCGTTGTAGCGGATGTTGAATTTGGCGCGGGCCTCGCCCGGGATGACGTTATTGGCCTTGTTGCCGACGTCGACCGAGGTGAATTCGAGATTGGACGCCTGGAATTGCGCGCTGCCGTGGTCGAGCGGCTCGTCACTGATGGCGACGATCAATCGCGAAATGTCCGGCACCGGATTGGAAGCGCGATGCGGATAGGCGACATGGCCCTGCACGCCGTCGACATACAGCGTGCCCGATTGCGAGCCGCGGCGACCGACCTTGATGGTGTCGCCGAGCGTCTCGACATTGGAGGGCTCGCCGAGCACGCAATGGTCGAATTTTTCGCCGCGTTCGGCGGCCCATTTCAGGAGCTTGATGGTGCCGTTGATGGAGACGTCTTCCTCGTCGCCGGTGATCAGGAATGAGATCGAGCCCGTCCCATCGGCGCGCGGCTTGCCGCCATTCGCGGCGAGATGCTCCAGCACGGCTGCGACCGAGCAGGCGATGCCGCCCTTCATGTCGACCGCGCCGCGGCCATGCAGGACACCGTCCTTCACCTCGCCGGAGAACGCGCCGACGCTCCAGGCGCTCTCGTCGCCGGGCGGCACCACGTCGGTGTGGCCGGCAAAGGTGATGTGCGGCCCTTCGGTGCCGATCCGCGCATAGAGATTGTCGACGTCGGCGATGCCGTCTTCGCTGAACGTCACGCGGTGGCAAGTGAAGCCCACTGCCCCAAGGGCCTTTTCAAGCACCCCGAGCGCACCGGCATCGGCCGGGGTCACCGAGGGGCAGCGGATGAGATCGCGGGCAATGGAGAGAGCATCGGTCATGCGCCCCGCTTAACATGCATGCCGCCGGGTGGGCTAGCGCTGGGCGGGACAATTTCGATCTCGCGGCCCTGGTCCCAGTCTTGCGCAGGGGGCGTGGCTGAACCGTCCTCGATTTCGAGAAGTGGATCGGGGCCGAAGCGGTTGTGCCCGGGGGTACCGGGCCGGCAGAACATTTCGACGAAGCCCCACAGCCACAGGATGGAGAAGGGCAGGCTGAGCGAAAGCATCCAGCTCAACTCGGGGAGCAGGTCGGCGAACTGGCTGAACAGGCCGGGCAGGAAGCAGAACGGAATGATCCACCAGCCGCTGCTGTCGCGATCGTGCAGCCGCTTGATCGCCGTCGCGAGATAAATCCAGAAGAACAGCGCCATGCCGGACGCCCTGAGGACCGCGGTCGCGAGATCGGCGGATGCGAGCGGGCGGGAGCTGCGGGGATCGACCAGCTTGAAGAGGTCGCCGAGACCGAAGTCGAAATCGAGCTCGATGCCGAGCTTCAGGGTGGACTTCGTCCCCCCGATGATCCCGATGATCTGACCGGCAATCTCCAGCAAGCCCGCCAGCAGCGCGACGATCAGCAGCGCCTGCCACAGCAATGCGCGGTTGATGCGGCCGTCGAAGCGGAAGAGGTACCAGCTCCAGTCCATGCGAGCAGCTCCGGGCGGGATGGCCGCCCGGAAATTGGTCGCGATGGGGGGAGGGGTGGTTCGATTTCAGGGGCGAATGGCGATTTGCGAATGGCGAATAGGGCGCGGCCCCATTCGCCACCTGCCATTCGCTATTCGCCTGACATCAATCCCGCAGCAGCTCGTTGATGCTGGTCTTGGAGCGCGTGCGCTCGTCGACGCGCTTGACGATGACGGCGCAGGCGGTGCTCGGGCCGATCTGGCCGTTCTTCATCGGCTTGCCGGGCAGGGCGCCGGGCACCACCACCGAATATTCCGGCACTTCGCCCATGAAGACCTCGCCGGTTTCGCGGTCGACGATCTTGGTCGAGGCGCCCAGGAACACGCCCATCGCCAGCACCGCGCCCTTGCGCACGATCACGCCCTCGGCGACCTCGGAGCGCGCGCCGATGAAGCAATCGTCCTCGATGATCACGGGCTCGGCCTGCAGCGGCTCGAGCACGCCGCCGATGCCGGCACCGCCGGAGATGTGAACGCGCTTGCCGATCTGGGCGCAGGAGCCGACGGTGGCCCAGGTGTCCACCATGGTGCTCTCATCGACATAAGCGCCGAGATTGACGAAGGACGGCATCAGCACGACGTTCTTGGCGATGAAGGCCGAGCGGCGCACGACCGCACCCGGCACCGCGCGAAAACCGGCATCGCGAAAGCGGTTCGGGCCCCAGCCTTCGAACTTCGAGGGTACCTTGTCCCACCAGCTCGCCTTGCCGGGACCGCCGCCGATCACGTCCATGTCGTTGAGGCGGAAGGACAGCAGCACGGCCTTCTTCAGCCATTGATTGACCTTCCACTTGCCGTCGGCGCCGCGCTCGGCAACGCGCGCCTCGCCCTTGTCCAGGGTCTCCAGCGCCTGGTCCACGGCCTCGCGCACCTCGCCCTTGGTCGAGGTCGAGATGCCGTCGCGCGCGTCGAAGGCGCTGTTGATGGTGGATTCGAGGGCAGCAAGGGACATCGGGATTTCCTCTTCGATGCGGGAATTTTGACGGATTGGGCCGCTTTTTCGGGATTTGGGGCCACGGAGTCAAGGCATACTCCACTGTCGTCCCGGACAAGCGCAGCGAAGCGGAGCGCCGATCCGGGACCCATGGCCACAGGGAGTGGTCTGACGAAGATTCGGAGTTACCAATCCGGCGCGACAACCAAATCCTGTGGCTATCGCGACGAGCGCAATGCGCTCGCGCGGAGGTCCCGGGTCTGCGCTTACGCTTGCCCGGGACGACAGCGGTTATTGTGGCGACAGCCCGCCCAAAAATCCGGTCAGATCATCCGTGACGTGATCGACATGCGCCGCGTCCCGGCCCTCCAGTTCCCAATCCTCGCGCACCACCTCTTTGGTCCCGTCCGGCACCACCAGCACGGTGGTCATGCCGAGCTGGTGCGGGACGGTGAGGTTGCGGGCGAGGTCCTCGAACATCGCGGCGCGGGTCGGGTCGACGGCATGATCGCTCAGAAATTTGCGGTAGGTCTGCTCCGCCGGCTTCGGCTCGAATTCGGCGGCGATGATGTCGAACACGCCGTCGAAATGCGAGGAGAGACCGAGCCGCGCCAGCACGGCATCGACATGGTCCACCGAGCCGTTGGTCAGGATCAGTTTTCGCCCCGGCAGCCTTGTGATGGCCGCGCCTAGCTGCGGGTTCGGCTCCAGCGGCGAATGGTCGATCTTGTGGACGTAGGCGAGGTAGTCGTCGGCGGAAACGCCATGCAGGGTCATCATGCCGCGCATCGTGGTGCCGAAGCGCAAATAGTAATCCTTCTGGAGTTTTCGCGCTTCCGCCGGCGTCACCTGCAGCCAGCTGGACACGAACTCGGTGATCCGCACATCGACCTGCTGCCACAGATTGACGTGATGCGGATAGAGCGTGTTGTCGAGGTCGAACACCCAGGTGTCGACATGGGCGAAGCTGCGGGGAGGGGTCATGACAACTTTCTATCCGTTGGTGCGAGCGCCGTCCCAACTCTCATTTCGTCGTCCCGGACGAGCGAAGCGAAGATCCGGGACCTCCGCGCGAGCGCATTGCGCTCGTCGCGATAACCACAGGAAGTGGTTTGGCGAAGACTGGCAGCGGCTATCTTGCTCCACGACTTCTTCCTGTGGTCATGGGTCCCTGCGTTCGCAGGGACGACAGCGGAATTCGTAGGACCCGCATAAAACCAACACCATCACGGGACCGCAAAACGCAGCGTCTTGCCGCCGCTCGACATGTCCACCGCGCCAAAGCCCGTTGTGGCGAAACCCCGTGCGCCGCAATCGGCCTGCTCATTGGTCTCGAACTTGGTCTCGCGCGTGCAGAGCTGCCTGTCGCCGCCCCAGCTCAGCGGCCGGTCCTTCAGCTTCACGGCGCGGTTGTCGGCGTCGACGGCTTCCGCGAAGCTGAAGATCTGCTTCGGCTGGCCGGTCACGTCGGGGTGCAGGCAGGTCTTGGGATCGATGCGATACCAGCCGCGGCTGGTCACGGACTTGCCGTCGTCGGTCGCGATCGCCGCCATCACCTTGTGCGGCGTGTCGTTGCACCAGGTGAGGCCGGTCGCGGACGGCGTCTGCACCGCTTCGACCATGGTCTTGAAGAAGTTTTGCGAGCCCACGATGTCCGACGACAGGCCGCGGCTCTTCAGGAAGGCGGCAAGCGCGGCTTGCGTCTTCGGCCCGTCGACGCCGTCGATCGGCGCGGCGTCGTAGCCTGCGATCACCAGCAGCCGCTGGATGCCGGCAAGGCGCGCCTGCTCGTCGTCATATTCGGAATCCTCGGCGAGGTAGGCAATGAGGTTGCCGTCCGTCCCTTGCGTCGGCGTCACTTGCGTGAATGCGACTTGGGTTTGCCCGCTGCGGCATTGCCGTGCCGCCGCGATGACGAAATTGTCCTGCGCGACACAGAGCATGTCGCTGCCGCTCTGCGGGATCGGGGAGGCGCCATAGACGCCGAGCGCGCGGGCGTTGAGCAGGATACGGTCGGCGGTCAGCGTGCCCTGCACCACCACGCGGCAGGTGGCCGGGTCGATCCTGAACCAGCCGCGCGTCGCGGTCGCCGCCTTGTCGTCGATGCCGATCGCGGCTTCGACCACATAGGACATGCGGTTGCAGATCTTGAGGTCGGCGAAAGCAGGCGCGGAGGAGAAGAAGAACGAGATGATCGCGGCCGGCAGCGTCATCAGGAAGCGGGTGAGGGCCGAGCGGCGTGGTCGCCGGGTCTCCAATTCGTCATGCCCGGCCTTGTGCCGGGCATCCACGTTCTTGGCTCCGGACGAAAGATCGTGGATGGCCGGGACAAGCCCGGCCATGACGGCTTTCTTTTTCCGTTCGCGCATCACTTGTGGATCAGCGTGCCCGTGCCCTGGTTGGTGAAGAGCTCGAGCAGCACCGCATGCTGCATCTTGCCGTCGATGATGACGACGCCCTGCACGCCCTGCTCGAGCGCGTAGATGCAGGTCTCGACCTTCGGGATCATGCCGCCGGAAATGGTGCCGTCGGCAATCAGCTTTCGCGCGTCCTTGACCGACAATTGCGGGATCAGCTTTTTCGACTTGTCGAGCACGCCGGGCACGTCGGTGAGCAGCAACAGGCGCTTGGCCTTGAGCGCGCCGGCCACCGCACCGGCAAAGGTGTCGGCGTTGACGTTCAGCGTCTGGCCTTCCTTGGAGGTCGCGAGCGGCGCCAGCACCGGGATCAGCTCGTAGCCGATCAACTGGTTGAGCAGCGTGAGGTCGACCTTCTCGGGGTCGCCGACGAAGCCGAGATCGATCGCCTTCTCGATGTTCGAGCCGGGATCGACGATGGTGCGCGTCGTCTTCGACGCTTTCACCATGTTGCCGTCCTTGCCCGACAGTCCGACGGCTTTGCCGCCGGCCTCGTTGATGTAGCCGACGATCTGCTTGTTGACGGAGCCGGCCAGCACCATCTCGACGATCTCGATGGTCGCTGCATCGGTGATGCGCAGACCGGCCGCGAATTCCGAGACGATGCCGAGGCGCTTGAGCATGGTCGCGATCTGCGGCCCGCCGCCATGCACCACGACGGGATTGATCGCGGTCTGCTCCAGCAGCACGATGTCGCGGGCGAAGTTCTTCGCGGTCTCCTCGTCGCCCATGGCATGGCCGCCATATTTGATGACGATGGTTTCTTCGTCGTACTGCTGCATGTGCGGCAGCGCTTCGGACAGGATGCGGGCCTGGTCGAGCGGAGAAATTTCGGTCATGTCACGGTCTCGCTGGCGGGTCGGTCGGTGCGCGTTCTATCCGATTGGTGGGCGTGGCGCAAAGTGTGGTGTTCGTGCTTACCCTCCCCTGGAGGGGGAGGGTCGATCGCGCGCAGCGCGAGCGGGGTGGGG
>ERZ1034411.183-NODE-183-length-16313-cov-2.851027_pt1 | contig 16313 bp, 11 predicted proteins | sample MGYA00520583_ERZ1034411 | MGnify/ENA primary metagenome ERZ1034411 (study PRJEB33736, sample SAMEA104288481) | Azolla microphylla | place: Ecuador | collected 1982 | study: EMG produced TPA metagenomics assembly of the PRJEB19522 data set (Is there foul play in...
CGCACCAGTCTGCTTTTGGGCTTGACCATTGCGTTGGCCGTTCTATCGAAACTCTCCACCCTGGTATTTCTCCCAGCCACTGGGCTCGCTGCTGGGGCCGGCTACGTTCTCTTCGAGAGACCGGAGCGGAGCACCTTCGTGCGACAAATCAGGCAGCGGCTGTACTGGTTGCCGCTCATTCTGCTCACCTCGTTGATATTCATCTGGGCCGGCTATCGCTTCTCGGTGGGGACGGTGGCCTGGAATGCTTTGCGCTTGCAACTGCCTTTTCCAGAATTGTTCCAGGGTATCTCGCAGCTCGCGACTCACAATCAGGCCGGAGCATTGAACTACCTGCTGGGCCAGCATAGCGATACTGGCTGGTGGTATTACTATTTGGTGGCTTTCGGCGTTAAAACTCCCCTGTCCGTGCTCGCTCTGGCAGGCGTGGGCTGCGCGAGTCCGGGCCAGACTTCCCATCACCGTGGATGGTGGCTGGCTATAACATTTTCCGGCGCCATCCTGCTGCTGACCATGTTCAGCCATATCAACCTGGGCATCCGCCATGTATTGCCTATTTATTTCGCGCTCTCGCTCCTCGCCGCCGCCGGCTTGTCCCGTCTTCTCAGGCATGGCTCCGACCGGCCCGCTGCAAACCAGCTGCCTCTGCGCTGGATTGCAGCGGCACTGACGCTAGAACTGGTTGCTTCCTCGGTCCTGTGCCACCCTGATTACCTGTCGTACTTCAACCCGTTGGCGGGAAGGCATCCGGAAAAAATCCTGGTCGACTCCGATCTCGACTGGGGACAAGACATGAAGCGCCTTGCACTGCGCCTGCAGCAACTCGGCGTGAAACAGCTGACTTTCACGTCATGCATCGACGTAGACCCGGATGCATTAGGGTTGCCACCCCTGGTGCCTATGGACTTCCTCCGTCCCAGCCCGGGCTGGAATGCGGTCCGGCTGACGCAACTCGAAGTGTTGGCGGCGGGCATACACACTCAAAGGCCGGAGATTCAGCTATGGCCCAACGCCATTTCGCCAACGGAAAAAATTGGCAAGGGAATCTTGCTATTTCGATTTCCCGATCAGCTGCCGCCGGCGCCGGCATGGTTTTCGACGGCGCATATCGACTGCTAGCCGAGTCCGGAGAAACTTGGAGAAATCTAAAGTGCCGTCATTTGGCATAGCCGCATATGTTCGCGACTGCGCAGGGCGGATTGCAGGGTCCCTAGTGCTGATACGATGATTCCCAATCAGTCGTGCTGCTCCCACATCGACGATCGCCCAGCCAGGTCGACCCGAAGCTTTCATTGAACCGGAACAAGACGAATACATGAATCCACACACCGATCGACTCATCGCGGCCCTGAACGAACGCAGCGCGCTGATCGGTGTCGTCGGCCTGGGCTATGTCGGCCTGCCGCTGGCGCTGCGCTTCGCCGAGGCCGGCCTGCGCGTGATCGGCTTCGACATCGACCCGGAGAAGCCGCGCAAGCTGGCGGCCGGCCAGAGCTACATCAACTACATCCCGGAATCGGCGATCGCCGCGGCCTATGCGGCCGGCTTCAGCGCCACCACCGATTTCACCGCGGCCCGCGAAGCCGACGCGCTGATCATCTGCGTGCCCACGCCGTTGAACCGCCACCGCGAACCCGATCTCAGCTATGTGCTCGACACCGCACGGGAACTCAGCCGCCACCTGCGGCCCGGGCAGCTGATCTCGCTGGAAAGCACCACGTACCCCGGCACCACCGAGGAAGAATTGCGGCCGGTGCTGGAAAGCACCGGGCTGAAGGTGGGCGAGGACATCTTCCTGGTCTATTCGCCGGAGCGGCAGGACCCCGGCAACCGCAAATACGACACGCGCAATATCCCCAAGCTGGTCGGCGGCAGCACGCCGGATTGCCTTGCCGCGGGCGAGGCGCTCTATGCGCAGGCCGTGGATCGCGTGGTGCCGGTCAGTTCGACCCGGGTGGCGGAGCTGTCGAAGTTGCTGGAGAACATCCACCGCGCCGTGAACATCGGCCTGGTCAACGAACTCAAGCTGGTGGCGGACCGCATGGGCATCGACATCTTCGAGGTGATCGACGCGGCGGCGACCAAGCCGTTCGGCTTCGTGCCCTACTACCCCGGCCCCGGACTGGGCGGTCACTGCATCCCGATCGACCCGTTTTACCTGACCTGGAAGGCGCGCGAGTACGGCGTGCACACACGCTTCATCGAACTGGCCGGCGAGATCAACCACGCCATGCCGGAATACGTGGTGCGCAAGACCATCGAGGCGCTCAACGAGCGCGGCAAGGCGCTGCGCGGCAGCCGGCTGCTGATCCTGGGCATCGCCTACAAGAAGAACGTGGACGACCTTCGCGAGTCGCCGGCGTTGGAACTGCTGGAGCGCTTCCAGCAACTGGGCGCCGAGGTGAACTACAGCGATCCGCACATCCCGGTGATTCCGCCGCTACGGCGCGGCCATATCGAGATGAGCAGCGTGGCACCGGACACCCAGCGCCTGGCGCAGTGCGATGCGGTGATCGTAGCGACGGACCACGATGCCTTCGACTATAACGCCATCGCGGAGCAAGCCCCGCTGGTGGTGGATACCCGCGGGGTCTATCGCTCCAGCCGGGCCAACGTCGTTCGCGCCTGAGGCGGGAAGGATCGAGCACTTTCGTGACTGCACCATCCCGTCGCTTCGTCCGCCATGCTCCATTCCTGGCGCTGATGCTGATCCTCGCGCCGCTTTATCTGGCCTGGACCTGGACCCACAGCATCGGCCAGCTCGGCGGCGACGGCGGCGCTTACCTGATGATGGCGCAGCACTACTCGCCTTACACCCAACACGACTTGGTCTACGCCGAAGCCGCCACCTCCAGCCGCTTTCCGCCCCTCTATCCCATGCTGCTGGCGTTCAGCGGCGGGGCCGAGTCCCTGCCCGCAGCACATCTGGTGACCACGGCCTGCCTGCTGCTGGCCTTCCTGGCCCTTTATGCATGGGCCTTGCAGACAGGTTTGGAAGTCCGCGGCGCCACCTTGCTGGTGCTGCTGCTGGCCTCGTTGCCCGGCACCTGGAAAGCAGGCCTGATGGTGCAGTCGGAATTTCTCTACCTGGGCCTGAGCCTCGCGGCCCTGGGACTGATCGATGCCGGGCGCGCCGCGCCGGAGCCGCGCACCGACATTTTCCGCGTCGCGGCGCTGGCGGTCGGCGCAGCGATATTGACACGCACCATCGGCGTCACCCTGCTGCCGGCCTTGCTGCTGGGAGCCCGCCGTTCGCCGCTGCGCAGCCAATTGATCAATCTGCTGCTGGCCATGCTGCCGCTATTGCTGTGGAAACTGGCGCACCGCTCGCCATCAGATTACACGGAGGTGCTGCGCGCGCTCTATGGCCATGGCGAGGTCTGGAAGGCGCTGCGGCAGCAATTGGCGACCGAGCTGCCGGCGCTGGTCGACGGCTATGTCGGAAATTTCATGCTGGGCCATGCGCTGGCGCCGCTGGCGCTGCTGCTCGGCCTGCTCAGCCTCGCCGCATGCCTGTGGCGGCTGCTGCGCCTCGAGCCTGACGCGGCTTATGCCGTCGCCAATCTTGCGGTGCTGGCAATCTGGCCTTTCCCGGAGGAAGCACAGCGTTTCGTCTGGGTGCTGCTGCCGGTGTTCTTCATCCAGGTAACGCTGCTGGCGCGCCAGGTCCTGTCCCGCAACAGTTCCTTTGTCTCCGTTGCCGCGCTGTCGGCCGTGGTGCTGGCGATGACCATGCCGGCAGTCGCCGAGGGGGCTGCGCGCTATCGCGCCGAGAGCGACGTTCCGGACGGCAACACCTTCGTCCAATGGTACGGGCCGGATGCGGCAGATTCGCGGCGCGACGTGTCGACCCAGGTGATGATCATCAACGCCCTGCGCGCGATCCACGACGCCGTGCCGGCAAACGATTGCGTGGTTTCGATCCGTCCCGACCTGGTCAACTATTACGGCGCCCGGCGCAGCGGCTTCGTGCCACTGAACTCGGTTCCGGATCCGGATTTTCTGGCCCTGCTCAAATCCGGCGGCTGCCACTACATCTTTGCCCTCGGCAGCGCCAACACACGCTACCCGGTGCCGCTGCACCCGCTGCAAAGGCTGCGGCAGGGGCAGGCCGAGGTCGTCTACGCCAGTACCTACAAGGACGCCGACGACAAGGAGTATGCACTCGCCGTGCTGGTCCGCCTGCCGGATTGACTCCGCGGTTCAGCTGCCGGTCGGCCTCTGCCGGCGCAACGTCCAGCAATGCCACAGCCAGCGCCCCGCGGTCACCGCGAGCAGCATCTGCAGCGGCCTCAGCGGAATCGAATAGCGAGGCTCGGATTGCAGGACCGTGTAGACCACGGTCTCGAATGCCACCAGCAGAGCCGTGGCGTAAAGCAGCGGTGAAGCTCGCAGCGCCGCCGGCCGGGCCAGCAGTGCGGCGGCCGCCCCCAACATGAGGATGCCAAGCACAGGATTGAACGTCACGCATAACGACTCGAACGCACGCATGGCCGCATCGACGCGGTACAGCGGGTGCAGAATGGGATAGGGGTAGATATCTCCGCCTGCGCCGATGCGCAAAGTCCACCCCCACAGCAGCTCCGGCTTCCAGGCGTACCATGCGGCGTAATGCCACGGCGCGCCGGCGACACGCTGAAACACCGCGATCAGGCCCTGAAGCGGCGTGTCCATGGCCAGAGCCATCTCGGCATAAATGTGCGACATGGTTTCACGCGCCCCGGCATCCCCTTGTTCAGCAGCCATGAAAGCGGCGTGATACTCAGGCCAGCTACCTTGCACCAGGTTGCCGAGCGCGCGGCCGGTCGGAGCGGCGAGGGGCGGCAGGCCGGCATTGCGCATGGCCCAAGCACCCGGCAACAGCAGCGACGAAATCAGCAGCGCGGCGGCAGCGGAACGAGGCGCAGCCTTGCGGAGCCACAGCATTGCTGCCGACAGCGCTCCGAATGGGCTCAGGGTAGCGTTGACCATCGCAGCCGCCCCCAGCCCCAGGCCGGCCGCCCCCCAATGCAACAGCTTTCCGCGGCGTTGCGCGCGCGCCAGCAGCCACAATGCGGCCACCACGGTGAAGCCGAACAGGGTTTCCGACAACAGGAAATCGCACATCACCACGTTGTGCGGCCATAGTGCCACCGCCAATCCCACGATCAAAGCGGGGCGTGCACCGAGCCAACTCCTGGCCACGCGCTCGGTCAGGCCGGCAGTCAGGGCACCGAGCAGCGCCTGAACGCCGAGGACGCAGTGATACCAGGTATCGCCGGAGCCCAGCGGCCCCATCAGCAGGGCCAGCAGCAGCGGATAACCCGGGTCGCGGAAACCATCGGGCGTCACAGCGGCGCTGCCCGGCTCGGCCAAGGAGAAAACATGGGCATGCAACATATTCCAGGCATAGTTGCAGTACTGGATGGCATCGCCGGTCATCGGATCCAGCACCAACCCCGAGGTGATGAACCAGGCGCGCATCAGCAAGGCACAAAGCACCACCAGCCCCGTCTGGATGAGGTCATCCCGCTGTTTCGGCGAACGCGCGCGAGGAAGAGTGCAGCGCGGCGAATGGTCTGGCTGCATGGAGGGACGATTCTGCAAAAGACGGTCTGGCTGAGGCAATGCGCGTCGGCGGGTGCCGCGGATTGTAGCAATCGCGCCGGCTGCCACTGTGAAGGCCTCCGACGGCTCCCGGGCAACGCGAAACTGCTGCGGTTGCCTGTTTTCGCCAAGCTGCGGCGCCGCTCAGTGCCGCGCTGGCGCCGGGTCGTCCAGATATTTGCCGATCGAATCGCGGGGAACGTTCTGGATGTCGAAGTTCAGGGCCGACAGCAACAATTGAAACCCCAGGATGATCGGCAGGGCTGCCAGCATGACCGTGCCGCTGCTGGCGAAATGTCCTGTCCCCGCCAGCTGCCACCACTTGTAGGCGCCCAGCGCTCCGCCTCCGCCCATCAGGGCCAGCCCGGCCAGAAGGTTCACCGAGGCCACGGAGAAATCGCGCAGGAAGTAGGTGTAGAGAATGCGTTTCCACGTATTGCGCAGATGGCCGGCGAGAAACGGCAGGATCGAGCTGCCGATTTTCAAATTGGAGGTCTCGTCGCGATAACGGGACTGCATCGGGATATCGATCACCACCGCGCGTATCGTCCCCAGGCGGAACAGCAGGTCGGATTCGAAGAAAAAACGGGGCTTGATTTTCGATACCGGCAGCAGGGGAAATAGCCGCGCATCCATGGCGACGAAGCCGTTGGTGGGATCGAAGATGTTCCAGTAACCCGTCGACAGCTTGATCATGAACGACAGCACGGCGTTGCCCAGCAGCCTCAGCTTGGGCATCTCGCGCAGGCTTTCCAGGTCGAAAAAGCGGTTGCCTTTGGCATAGTCGGCCCGTTGCTGCAGGATCGGCTGCACGAAACGCGGGATCAGCGCGGGCTCCATTTGCCCGTCGCCGTCGATCTTGACCACCACCCGCGCCCCGTCGGCGTGGGCCGCAGCAAAGCCGCGCAGGGTGGCGCCGCCGACGCCGAGATTGCGCTCGTTCGTCACCACCGTGACACGCGGATCGGCGCAGCGCTCACGGACCAGCGCGCCGGACCCGTCCGGACAGGCGTCGTCGACCACGTAGATGCGGTGCACGCCGGCGGGAATCGCGGCGATGACGCCGAGGATATGGCGCGTCACCCGGAAACTGGGGATCACCACGGCGATGCACGGATTTGCAGGCATCGCCTGCGAAATTGCAGCGGCCGGGCTTTCGGAAATCGTCATCGACGGAAGATCCATGCTCTCATCAACAAGAAGGAGAATAGCGACAACGCCACTTCGAGGCCGATCTTGAACAGGATATAAGCCTGGGAATACCGGTCTTCGCCGCTCAACAGCTTGAACAAGGCGATCATGCCCGTGCTCAGGGCCGTCATCAGGACCCACAGCGCCAGATAACGGCTCAAGCGTCCGGGTGCGTCGCCGCTGCCGCGGAACGTCCAGCGCGAATTCAGCCAGAAGCCGGCGCAGGCGGCGACGGCACGCGAAGCGAGATTGCTGCTCACCGGCCACCCCCATAGGCTGACCAGCACGGCGTAGAAGCCCGCATCCAGGCCGAATTGCACGGCACCGATGAGACCGAACTTGAGCAACTGGCCCAGCAACACGCGCCCCCTGCCGGGATTGGACGGCGCGGTCGTCTGCTGCAGTTGCGGCTGCCTGGACATGCGTTTGCGATGAAAGCTGCGATGTGAATGTTCGGCGCTGGTCAAGGCCGCGGATGCCGCCGATAATCGGCCGATTCGACCTCCACGTGATCCGATGACCTCTTCCCGCCCCCGCTGGGTGATGCTGTTTGTCTTGCTGGTCGTCGTCCTCGGCTGCTATTTGCGCTTGATCGCCATGGAGCAGACCCGCATCGAAGACCCGATCCGCGGCGACGCCCGGATCTACGTCAGCTATGCGTTCAATCTCCAGCATTTTGGAGTATTTTCGAACCAGATTCCCGACACCCCGGAAAAAGCTCCGGTGCCCGACGCGTTCGTGCCTCCCGGTTATCCGCTGTTCCTGTCGGAATTGTTCGACTTCAAGCAGATCAACGCCAGCGTCATCCGCATCGGCTATGTGCAGGCCTTGCTGAGTCTCGTCACCCTGCTGGTTTATTGGCTGCTGTTCCGCCGCTTCCTGACCCCTGCGTGGGCGCTTGCCGCGGCCTTCCTGACCGCCATCTGCCCCCACCTGGTCAACGCCTCGGTCTACCTGTTGACCGAAACCCTGTTTACCCTGGCCCTGGCCTTGCTGCTGCTGGCGCTGGACCAGGCCGAGCGCAGCCGCAAACCGGCGTTGTTCGTCGTCGCCGGCGTCCTGCTCGGCACCGCCACGCTGATCCGGCCGACGACATTGCTGTTCCTGCTCCCGCTGGCCCTTTGGTTATGGTGGACCCCGGGAACGCCGGGGTCGCGCTTCAAGCGGCTGCTGTTGATCGCGCTGCCTTTCGTCGTGATGCAGGGTGCGTGGATGGCGCGCAACCTTCGCGAAACCGGTCATGCCTCGGACCCGGCCCTGTCCGCCAGCTTCATCCAGCACGGCAGCTACGTGAACCTGGAATACGACGACCGGCCCGAATCCTACGGCTATCCCTACCGCTTCGACCCCGACAACGACCGTATCCACGGCAAACCGGACCTGATCCTCCGATCCCTACTGGAACGGGCGCGGCGGGCGCCGCTGAAGTACCTGCAGTGGTACGCGCTCGGCAAACCGGTTCAGTTCCTCGCCTGGAACCTGACCGAGTCCATCGGCGACGCCTTCATCTACGCGCCGGCACGCACACCCTATGCCGACCAGCCGGTGTTCCTGGCGACCCATGCCCTGGCGCAGATCGCGCACTGGCCGCTGGTGGCTCTGGCCCTGATCACCGCCCTGGCTTGCCTGTGGCGGCCGCCGGCGAACACGACCGCCACCCTGTTCGCCCTCTGCCTGCTCTACTTCATCGGCTTCCACATGATCGGAGCACCGTTCCCGCGCTACAGCATCCCGGTGCGCCCGGTGCTCTACGGGTTGGCCATGTTCGGGCCGCAAGCGGTCATGGCCATGTGGGTGCGTCGACGCTCCCATCCATCTCGGGCAGGAGCCGCGGCAGCCGGATAGAGTGACAATTTTTGTCGGTAGCCACCGCATTCCTGCCACCAGCGGCAGCATTTTCAACAAGATTCATCTATAACTTATTGTTTTTATTAAATACAAATCTCGGCACGAAGGCTGCGCATCAATATGGGCGGCGACGGCCGCACATAACTTTTATCGACCGTTAACGGAGTGAAGAAACATGAAGAAGGTTCAACAGGGCTTTACCCTGATCGAACTGATGATCGTGGTGGCGATCATCGGTATCCTCGCGGCCATCGCGATCCCGGCCTACCAGGACTACACCGTCCGCTCGCAGGTGTCTGAAGGCGCCGTGCTGGCCGATGGCGCCAAGACCGCCATCGCCGAGTTCTATAACAACACCGGCCGCTACCCGAACAGCAACTACAGCGCCGGTCTGGAAACCAACACCTCGATCATCGGCAAGTACGTCACTTCGGTCAGCGCCACCAGCGGCGTCATCCAGGTGCTGTTCAACAGCGTCCAGGCCAAGCTGAGCGGCAAGTACCTGACCTACTCCGCCTACGCCTCCAGCACCCAGGGCAGCATCACCTGGAACTGCAAGTCGACCCAGGCCAACACCAGCAACCCGACCAACATTGCGAACAAGTACCTGCCGCAGGTCTGCCGCAACTAATCGCGTTTAGCTGTTCGATGCACGAAGGGCCGCTTGCAAAAGCGGCCCTTTTTTTGATTTGAGCCTGATGAAATTCCGTTCCTGGGGGTTGCTCCTTGCGGTGCTTGCCGTGGCCTGGGTGGCTTATGCCCCGGGCCTGCACGGCGGTTTTCTGTTCGACGATTTCAACAACCTCAGCCAACTGGGGGCTTACGGCAAAATCGACAATCTGCACAGCCTGCTGTTCTATCTCAGTTCGGGCAATGCCGATCCCACCGGCCGCCCGATCGCCCTGCTCAGCTTCTTGCTGGATGCGCGCGACTGGCCGGCCGATCCGCTGCCGTTCAAGCGCACCAACATCCTGCTGCATCTGCTCAATGGCGCCCTGCTGTATTGCGCGCTGATGCAGCTCGGCCGTCGCCTTGAACTCGAGCCGCCGAGAACGGCCCGCGCCGCCTTGCTGGGCAGCGCCCTCTGGACCTTGCACCCGTTGTTCGTCTCGACAACGCTCTATGTCGTTCAACGCGAAGCCATGCTGCCCGCGACATTCTGCCTGGCCGGCCTGCTGCTCTGGCTGCATGGGACCGAGCGGCGGCTGGCCGGAAAAGGCGGCGCCATCAGCCTGTGTGCCGGAGCCTGGGGCTGCACGGCGCTTGCGGTACTGAGCAAGGCGAACGGAGCCTTGATTCCATTGCTGCTGCTGACCGTGGACTGGATCGTGCCGCAGCGCTCCGGATCGGCGCCGGCGGCGACCGAAAAATCCATGTCGCGTCTTCGCCTGCTCCTGCTTGGCCTGCCCAGCGCGGTGATCGCGATATGGCTCGCGAGCAGGCTTCCCGATGTGCTCGGCGGCCCCGTGTTCATGCGGTCCTGGAGCGTCGGCCAGCGCCTGCTGACCGAGCCCCGTGTGATCTGCGGCTACCTGGAGTCCCTGTGGCTGCCGCGCGCCAGCGGCACCAGCGTATTCAACGACAGCTACGCCGCTTCGAGCGGCTGGCTTCATCCCTGGACCACCTTGCCCGCCGCGCTGGCCGTCACTGCGACGGCGGTGGCCGGATTCGCCCTGCGGCGGCGGAATCCACCGCTGGCGCTGGCGATCCTGTTCTACTTTGCCGGGCACCTGATGGAGAGCACGCTGGTTCCGCTCGAGCTGTATTTCGAGCATCGCAATTACCTGCCCGCCCTGCTGATGTTCTGGCCGCTGGCGCTGTGGCTCACCGGCGGCGGACCGCTGCCGGTGCTGCGCGCCGGCCTGACGTTCGCCCTGCCGCTGGGCCTTGCGGTACTCGCCCATGCACGCGCCGAAGTGTGGAGCAACCCCCTGGAGCAAGCGCAGCTGCTGGCGCGGCTGGACCCGGCTTCGCCGCGCGCGCAGGTCAACGCCGCCGCCGAGGAAGCAGACAGGGGGCGCCCGGATCTGGCGGCCACCCGGTTGAGGACGGCCCTGGCCAGCGCGCCGGATGAAGCGCAGCTGGCTCTGAACCTCGTCACCACCGAATGCCGCATGGGCGCGGCATCCGGCGAGGCCATCGCCGCCGCGGAATTCGCCTTGACCAACAATCGCACGCAGGTGGAATTGGTGCAGGACTGGCTGGTGCATGCCATCGAAGCGGCGAGCGCGGGCGAATGCGCCCACCTGGATGTGAACACCGTCCAGGCCATGGTCGAAGCCATGGGCCGGAACCCCCATTACTCGGTTGCTGCCGGTCACCAGCGCGAAATCCACCAGCTGTACGGACGGCTGGCGCTGGCGCGGGGAGACGCGCAAGAAGCGCTGCATCAGTTCAATCTTGGCTTGGCGGCCTACGTCACGCCAGACGGCGCCCTGGCCCAGGCGGCGTTGCTCGGTGCCGCCGGACATCCCGCCGAAGGCCTGCAGCATCTGGACTACTTCCGCACGCTGCCACCGGCGCACCGCGAATCCAGGGGCATGCCTGCCATTCATCTCTGGCTGCTGGACCATCTGGGCTACTGGGCCAGCGAAATCGCCGGTATGAGGCGGCAGCTGCAGGAAGATGCCGCCAAGCAAGCAGGAGCCCGCTCCTGAATACGATGCGACCGCCGCCGCATGGCCATCTCTACGCCTGGGTTTTTCTCGCCGCCTGCCTGCTGACGGCCTGCGTCTACTGGCCCGGCATGGCCGGCGCCTACCTGTTCGACGACTATTCGAACATCGTCGAGAACACGGCTCTGCACGTTCATAGCCTGGCGCCGGAAGACTGGCGCCGCGCCTGGCAGTCCTCGCCTTCCCCCGAGTTGCGCCGTCCTCTGGCTATGTTGAGCTTTGCGCTCAACATCTACTTCACCGGCCTGGATCCCTGGCCGATGAAGCTGACCAACCTGCTCATCCACCTGGCGAACGGCGCCCTGCTCTGGGCGGTGCTCGACCGGCTGCTGCGTTTTCCCGGCGCGCGCCTCGATCCTCGCGCCGCGCGCTGGACCGCGGTGGGAGTGGCGGCAGCCTGGCTGCTTTCGCCCATCAATGTCAGCGGCGTTCTCTATGTCGTACAGCGCATGGAAGCGCTGGGCCAGACGTTCGTGCTGGCGGGCCTGTGGCTGTATTTGCATGGCCGCACCCGCATGATCGAAGGCCGGGGCGGCATCCTCCCCTGCGCATCCGCGCTGATCGTTGCGGGGGGCCTGGGATTCCTATGCAAGGAAAGCGCAGCCCTGCTGCCGCTTTATTCCTTCCTGGTGGAGTTGACGGTGCTGCGGTTCGCGGCCGCCGGAGGCCGCGGCACGCGGCAGCTGTGGGCGCTGTATGGCCTGATACTGCTCCTGCCGGTAATGGCCGGCTGCATCTTCGTGCTGCCCCGCTTGCTGACGCCTGAAGCTTTTGCATGGAGGCCCTTTACCCTGCACGAGCGCCTGCTCACCGAATGCCGGGTGGTGACCGGCTATGCGCGCGCCATCCTGCTGCCGACGCCCCGGCAGCTGGGCTTCTATCACGACGACCTGCAATTGTCGCGCGGCTGGCTGGATCCGCCCTCGACGCTGCTATGTGCACTGCTGCTGGCAGCACTGGCGGCGACGGCCGCCGCCCTGCATCGCAGCGCACCGCTATTCGCGCTGGGCGTCGCCTGTTTTTTCGCCGGCCACCTCCTGACTGCCACCGTGATTCCGCTGGAGCTGGTCTTCGAGCATCGCAACTACTTCCCTTCCGCCGGGTTGCTGTTGGCCGCAGCGGACGTGCTTGGGTGGCTGACGCCACGCATGCCCCGGCTGCGCTGGAGCATCGTAATCCTGGCCTTCGCCGGCTTTTGCACGATCACCCTGATGCGCGCGATCGAATGGGGCAATCCGATACGCTTTGCCTACGCGGAGGCCGCCGAGCATCCCGATTCGCCCAGAGCCCACTATGAGCTGGGCAGAACGCTGTTGGTGGCCTCCGGCTACCGGCAGGATTCCAAGCTGATCGGCCCCGCCGAGCAGGCTTTCGAGCAGGCGGCGCGGCTGCCCAACGCCGGCGCGGCTCCTTATGCGGGCCTGATCGTCGCCTCCGGACACATGCATACCGCAGTGGATGCGGCATGGTGGAACGGTCTGGCAGCCACCCTTGGCAGAACTCCGCCCTCGCCCGAGGATATCGCCGCCCTGCAGTCCATTTATCTGTGCCAGCTGCACGCAGAATGCCCGACGCAGACGCCGGAACTGCTGCGGGCATTCCTCGAGGCGCTGTCCCACAATCGCCCGGATGCCCGCCTCAGCGCGGTATATGGGGCGTTTGCGGCCAACCAGCTGCACGACTACCGCCTCGCAGCAGACATGCTGTCCGATGCGGTAGCTTTGTCTCCAGGCAATCTCGATTATCGCCTGGAACTGGCCAACGTGCAGGTATTGCTCGGCGATTACTTGAGCGCCACGAAGATCGCAACCCAAGTGCTGGACATGAACCCGACGTTATCGCAGGCTGAGCAGGCGCAGAGCTTGCTCCATGCCATGCCATGAACTCATCCGCTTTTTAACGGCAAGCGCATTGTAGGATCGGACGAAATTGGCTTTTAACCGCGAGTAACGACTTGTCCAAGGAAATACTCATTGTCGGTGCAGGATTTGCCGGCACCGTCTGTGCCCGGGAGCTTGCCCAAGCAGGTCATTCGGTACTGATCATCGATCGCCGTCCTCACATCGCCGGTAATACCTACGATGAATTGGATGTTCACGGCATTTTGGTGCACCGCTACGGACCGCATCTGTTTCACACCCAGTCGAAGCGGATCTTCGACTACCTTTCCCGCTTCACCGAATGGCGCCCTTACGAACACCGCGTCCGCTCGGTGGTCAACGCTAGGGAGTATCCCTTCCCCATCAATCGGGACACGCTCAACCAGCTTTATGGCCTGGATCTGGACGAAGCCGGCGCCGCCGCTTTCCTGGAGAAGGTGAGGGAACCACGGGGCAAGATACACACCAGCGAGGACGTGATCCTCAATAGCGTGGGTCGTGACCTCTACGAGAAGTTCTTCCTCAACTACACCCGCAAGCAGTGGGGGCTAGAGCCTTCCCAGCTCAAAGCTGGCGTGGCTGCGCGGATTCCTACACGCACCAACAGCGACGATCGTTACTTCACCGATGACTTTCAAGCGATGCCGCTGCACGGCTACACCAGCTTATTCCGCAACCTGCTGGATCATCCGAACATTCGGGTGGAGCTGGAAACCGACTTCGAAGTCCTGCGCGGCCGTCACAGGACCTCGAAGATCGTTTACACCGGCCCCATCGACGCCTATTTCGACTGGAGGTACGGCAAGCTGCCGTACCGATCGCTACGCTTTGAGCACCTTCATCTGGCCGGCGTCGCACAGTATCAAAGCGTCGGAACGGTCAATTACCCTAACGACCACGCCTACACCCGCATCACCGAATTCAAACACGCAACCGGACAAACACATTCGGGAACTTCGATTGTCCGTGAATATCCGCAGCCCGAAGGGGATCCCTATTATCCGATTCCTTCGGACGTTAACGAGGAGCTGTTCAAGCGCTACGAAAGCCTGGCCAAAAAGGAAACGGACGTGATATTTGTCGGACGTCTGGCCCAATACCGTTACTACAACATGGACCAAGTAGTAGGAGCTGCACTGGCGGCGGTGAAGCCGCTGCTAGACGAAGGCTAACCACCTCACAGCCATCGGGTAGTCACCACCAGCAGCGCATTCCTGAAAAACTGCACCGCCCACAACGGAAGTACCAGTTGCATGGTCAGCATCCTCAGTCGCTGCAATACGCTGCTCGGGGTCTTTCCCAGGGCTTTCATCGTTTCATAGGCTCTCTGGCATTCGGCCTTGTCCCCGGCGCAAAACGCATCCCGAAGGATGATTTCATGGGCCTCCGTCAGCACCGAGCGGCGCACCTCCTCCGCCACCGGGTACTTCGCCATAAACATTTCCTTGCATTCGAAATCTGCCACGCGCAACCGTAGCGTGCGGGTAAATCCTGAGTTTGACGCCGAGTTGAACACCTTACGCCAGGTTGCCGTCGACACCGGGATGTAACCCACTCGGCCCTGCAGGCTGGCAAACAAGGCCAGGTTGTAGTCACCGAAAGGCCAGTCCAGGCGGTTGAACGGCGACAACTGGAAATCCCGAACGACGTCGGCGCGGTACACCGTTGTTGCCGTCATGACCGTCCACTCGTGCAGCAGGTCGACATAAGCGTTACCGGCGGCAATCCGGCTGCGGCGTTCCAGCGCGTGGTGACTTTTCTTGACCCGGCGCCCGATGCGGCGATCATAGTCAGTATGGCACAGCACCATTCCCGGATCGCTGCGCATGAGATCCATCTGCAGTTGCAATTTATGCGGATGATGCCAATAGTCGTCACCCTCGCATGCCGCGATGTAACGTCCGCGATTGGCCACCGACAGCCTGCTGGCGTTGGCAAACATGCCGACGTTGCGGTCCAGGGTCAGGATGCGAATCAGGTCCGGCCGTCGGCGCTGATATTCTAGTGCAATAGTCAGCGTCTGGTCTGGGGAGCAATCCTCGGCAATGATTAGTTCGATCGGAAAATCGGTCTGTTGCGCCAGTACACCCTCGATCGCCTGGGCGATGAACGGAGCATGCCGGTAGGTGAGCATGTGCACGCTGACCAGCGGCGCGGCAGGCAGCAGAGACGGATCTGAAATCTCGACGAACTCGGCCGCAGCGGTCATGAGTTGCGATACCGATTGAGCAACGACAGGTAATCCAGAATAGCGGAATGGCGCAGCGTCAACGCCAAGACTATATAGATCACGGCCGATAGCACCAGCGCGACAAACAGAATTGCCGCACCGTCTCCGAAAACATGCAGCACCATCCAGCACGGCACTGCAGCAACCGCCGTGAGGGCAGCAGTAAAGGCTTGATCCCGCAATTGTCTGGCGATGCCGTAGTCGAGCAGCACGCCGGAGTACCAAGCGTTGATCACAAGGGATAAAGCACTGGACACCAGAGAAGCCCAGACCATAGCCATGGTACCGCCAGTGCTGCAAGCGACAACTAGCGCGATCGTCGCAAGCTTCTTGATTAGTTCCAGGCGGAAAAATAGGTTTGAATGTCCTTGTGCGCTGATCGCCGCCAGATTGAGCACATGCATCGGCCACACGCTGGCAGCCAGCGCCAGGATGCTCAACATCGGCGCCGCAGCGCTCCATTTGTTCCCGTAGAGGAGCAGGACCAGCGGTTTGGCCGTAAGCGAGATTCCTACCATGCAAGGAAAGAACACGAACATCGACAGGTTCAGCGCAGCTTTGAGTCCGGAGAGCAGACGCACCGGATCGCGTGAAGCTGCTGCAAACACCGGAAAGCCGACACGGTTGAGGACTGCGCCGATGAACGATGCAGGAGCCTGCTGGGTGTTTTGCGCGACGCTGAACAGGCCGAGCTCGGCCGAACTGAACATGCGCCCAATCAACAGCGACTGCAAACGCGTGGCCACCGTATCCATCAGAGCCGACAACAGCATATAACCCCCGAAGGAGGAAAGGCTGTTGAATGAACGTCGGTTCACCACGCCCGACGGACGCCAGCCGGACTTCACCCACAGGAACAGGCTGCGCAATCCGGCGGCGACGATCGCTTGTCCGGCGAGGCTC